>Ga0209489_102202_pt1 | contig 39894 bp, 29 predicted proteins | sample SiratrowhiteBW_FD_187527 | JGI IMG/M metagenome (GOLD analysis project Ga0209489, IMG submission 187527) | Root nodule microbial communities of legume samples collected from California, USA - Siratro white BW (SPAdes) (version 2) | ecosystem: Host-associated > Plants > Roots > Nodule | place...
TAAAAACACACATGTTTTATAAATAAAATAAAACAAATTAGAAGAAACAAAAATAATGCAAATAAAATTTAAAACTATGCAAAAAAAAAAAAAAAAAAAAACCATGACACCTTGCATATCATCAAAAACATGTAAATTTTATTAGACCGTCTAATATGTAAAATATATAGAGTAACAAATGCAAGCAAAAAGAGATACTTATCTTGTAGACGGGACAAACCTTCTAATCTTAGATGAATCTTTGTTAGAAAAATATAAACGTCTCATCCTTACTTGAACAAGTCCAACAAATCTCGTTCATCTTTTTCTCTTGTCTCTCTGTCTCGTTACTCTCAATTCTGGGAATGTAGACTTTCTTACCTTTATAAATAGTGAGCATCCATTTTCTCAGTTCCAATATTTGAGTCTTCTTGTTTGGATTTAATATATCTGCAAGAGGTATAATTTTCTCTTTTTGTACCCACACTATTTTGGGTCCTTTCATGTTAGTTTTCCTCAAAGATTTATCCTTGAAGGTTCTTACAAAAATAGGATGCACAATGGAAGAACTAGATGATGTATTATTTTGATCACAACCTATTCCTTTCTTATTATGAGACTTCCTAGAACTTTTTATCAACATGTTTAGAGATTTTTCATTTGTATTTGAATGAGATAAAACTTTTCTAAGAGCAATATTTTCAGTTATAATATCATCAATGTTTGTCTCATTTGATTCAATAGGCCTTTTTCCTAATTTTTCTCTAATCAACATAAGTTCTTTTTCCAAGTTTTTGAGATTTGTGTTCTGAACTACAAGGTCCCTTTTAAGGTTCCTATTTTCATTACACAATCTTTCTTTTTTCTTAGAGAAGCTCTGTGTTTTTGAGAGAAATATCATTTATACTAGCTTTCTCTTGTTGCATTAATTCAATTTCTTTACAAGCATTTTTATAATTTCTTTTCATGGTTTTATATGCAGATGCAATCATACCATTATTAGATATTTCTTCTTGATAAGCTAAACGTAAACTATCAATATCAGTAAAATCTACCTCATTATCTGAGTCCTCTAACATTGAGTTATCTGTCTCATCAGCCATGAGACCTATGTTTGACTCCTCATCAGTATCAGAACTAGATGAGTCCAAATCCTCCCAGGTTGACATGAGGCTCTTTTTCTTTTTAGAGAATTTCTTCTTTTCTTTCTCCTCTTTCTCTTCAACCCAATTAGGACATTCTGATCTTAAGTGTCTTGGCTTCTTGCATCCATAGCATATAATTATGCCTTTGATTTCTTTTCCTTCTTTGGATTTGAACCTCCTGCTTTTGTAGTTTCCTCTCTTTTTGACTAGACGTCTCAGCTTTTTGGTTAGCAACAGGATCTCATCATCTTCATCAAAATATGATTCTTTTTCAGAGATATCATCAATAGCTTCTAAGGCTTTGGATGAGACATTCTTTACATTTTTCTAAGATGATTTCAAAGCCAAACTCTTCCCTTTTGTTGAACCTACATCATTCTGTATGACCTGCTCATATATAGTAAGAATACCGACCAATTCCTCTAGGGGCATGACCTCAAGATCTTTAGAAGTTCTGAGAACAGTTTCTTGAGCTCACCACTTAGCAGGTAAAATTATGAGAATTTTATCATTGATTTCATATTGACTAACAGTTGACCCCAAGGATCTTAGACTGTTTAGGATAACTTGCAAACGAGAAATCATAGATTGTATTGATTCATGATCTTCTATAGCAAACATTTCATATTGAAGTTTAAGCATAGTCAATTTATTTCTTTTTAACCTCTTTTGAACCTTCATATGTGAGAGCAAGTGTATCTCACATCTCCTTAGCACTGACCATGGCATGCACCTTTGACATTTCTTACTCGGATAAAGCATATATTATAATATGCCTAGCTTTAACATCATTTTGACAGATATGTTTTTCCTCCACAGTCATAGATTCAAAAGGAAGTAATTCTCCTGATTTATCAATCAATGTAGGTATGCCATTTTTAATAATATTGATTAACTCCATACTATTATATTGAATGAAGCCAATTATCCTTATCTTTCAAAGCTCTTAATTTTGACCCTTGAACAAGGGTGGTCGGCTCACATGTAGTCCGTCTCTTTCCATTGAGTTCTTGTAGGATCGTGCCTCAAGTCCTATGAAGAACTAACCTTTGAGGCTAGCTCTGATACCTGCTGTAGGAACAACTGCTGGCTCCAGAAGGGCGGGTTGAATGGAGCCTGAACTCAATTTGCTATAAATAGAAACTACCAACCAAGGCAAAAATATATAAACACAGATAAAGCAATTTTATACTAGTTCACCCTAATCTCTTGGGATATGTCCAGTTCTCCCTTAAACAAAATGTTCAGGAGGTTCCACTATATGATAAATGGTTACAATGAGTACACAAACCTCTCTAGGTTATAACGAGTACACAAGCTTCTCTATGTTATAACGAGTATACACACCTCTCCTGGTTATCATGAGTACACAAACCTCTTCAGGTTATACCAGTCCCAATCTCCCCCTGAGATCAAGACCACTCAAAAGAGAGAACAATGAAAGCTCACAAGGGTTTACTTCACAATAGTGAAGAATTACACAATGGTTTCACACAACCCAAAACTCTATATGCTCTCTATAGCAGATTGACAACAGACACTCAGTAGTAGATACTTTAATTCTTCAATTTATATTGTATAATGTATTTTTCTTTTTTTTTCTTCAACTTGAAATTGCTCATATATATGTAGCTTTTTAGAAACTAGTCGTTGGTATGCTTGAACAGAGCAATCTTGACTTTCTGATGTATGGAGCTCAAACTAGAAATATTTCTCTAATATTTTATACTGCATTAATCTTGGTTAATTCTGTATAAAAAATAATTTAAAATAACATAGAGAAATTATATTTGAGATACTCATCAATAATTTGATTAATCTCCATTATGAATAAATCTGAAATTAAAACACAATAAGATATAAAATCAATTGATCACATTTAAATATTTCATAATAATTTCCATTATGAACAAATGTGAACATTAAAGCATAATATGATATAATCAATTTAAATCAAATCAATAAAACATAAAAGTAAATAGTAAGAAAACTTATCTCATTATGGACCATGTGTCTCCTGCTTTAATAATAATAATAATGTTAACTGTGCAATGTATATAAGTCATCAAATATAAATGTATACTTGAGTTTTGGTATCATCAAAACTTTATCAAATGATTTGATCCTCTAAAGGGACTTTAGACCGTCTAATGTGCAACAAGAAGGATTTGATATTAATTTAGTTTATTTTTTTGATGAAGTTTATTAGGAAAATAGTGTATGAGAAGAATTAGGATTGAAGTCGTGAAGAAGGGAGAAAAAGAAGCAAATAAACCTGATTAGCAATATAACTTTGAATTTATCTGTGAGCTAGTAATTATGCTATAGGAGCAGTCTTAGGTCAAAGAAAAAGATAAAATTTTCATGTTATACATTATACAAGTAAAGTTGTAAATGGAAATCAAGTTAATTATACCACTATTGAAAAAGAATTATTTGCTATAGTGTATGCACTAGAGAAATTTAGATCATATGTGATAGGTTCTAAAATCATTGTTTTTACAGATGATGTTACGATTAAATATCTACTGAACAAATTTGATTCTAAACCAAGACTTATCAGATGGGTACTTCTGTTGTAGGAATTTGATTTAGTGATGAAAGACAAAAAAGGTTGTGAAAATAATGTAGTTGATCATTGTCGCGACCTGGATCACGATAGCGGGACGACGATCCAAAAAGGGAAGAAACTAAAATTAGAGAAAATGAGTCACACCCATAGTTTATTTTGGAAAACTATGGAAAAACTGAAATGGGATAAAACAAGTGTGCGAAACCGGATCTAGGTCTGGAAGTTGGTTACGCGTGAGGAAGGTATTAGCACCCCACAACACCCGTTCTAAGATGGTACATTTAATCGAATGAGTAAAAACGAGTGTGATTTTGAAAACGCTTATTCTCTCGAAATAAGAAAAGAAATGAAAGTATGAACAAAATAGTAATTTTGAAATAAAAGGGCCCGACAGGGATTGACCTTGCTCCTACGTATTTCTATCCGTGATAGAAAATCAGAGCGTATGTAGTTCTAAAGGAAAGTTTGATTGTTTTTGAAAATTCAAAAGGTTTTTATCATTTTGAAATGTTTATATTTTTTATTATTTTAGAAAACTTCGTGCTTATCGCTTGACGCGTACGGTCATTTGATTATCTAAACAAAATATATTTTGAATTAAAACCCGCATGACGCATACGAGCATTTGAGATTTAATCGAATTTATTTTATGTAAAATATATTTTTTATTTAAAAGAAAACTAAATCAAAAGGCTCAAATGTCAAAAGAAAATGGTTTAGAAAGAAATATTGGGAGTCCAAAGATAAATATTGGGCCGGTGCACCACCCCATTGGGCCTAACATCTTTTTCATTTCACGTTTCTTACTTTCAATAAAAATAAAATAAAATTTGGCTTAACTCAATGGCTGACACCATGGTCCTTGCTTCAGATCCACTCATTCTTCATATCTGTAGTCATAGGTCTCTTGACCAAGCCATCTTTCACTTTTCGGCGCAAATCCTCACATTCCTCCTCAAAGAAATTATCGTCCGTGACTTGCAAAAGCTGGTGCGAGTTTTTCTTAAGGTAATCATTTGGGTCACATTTGATTCTTGTGAAGCTTCCAACTACTTTAGTCTCAAAAGTTTCAGGATCCTTTAGAAGCTTCTCAACCAGACTTCTCTTCAAATAAACATGCTTGATGTTGGCAGGAACTACGTTGGCAAAACAACTCCTTGTTTTTTTCTTTCTGGCAAGTAGTAGTACTAATTACCATTCTACAACCACATTGATTTCATAGGACTCACCAATATTGTGACCTCGAGACAAATTACTCTTAACACTCAACCAAATCATTTCGTTCTGGTCCCTCAAAGAAGCTCCAATCACCTTCAACGCTAGTGGAAGCTTTCCACACTCAACCACAACCCAGCAACTCCACGTGATAAGTGGCACTAAAAAATGTTGGGAATTTGAATCAAAACACCACAAAGAAGGAATTTTCCACACAAGCTGTTCTAGCGTGGAGAGTGACCACACATCATAAAGATCAAAAAGAGCTTGAGCTTCCCCTTTGCACTCAAACTATGACATCCATTGTGGAACCACGTAATCTCCATTTAAGCCGTGGTTGCCCATGAAGTGTCCCAGATCCTCACTCTCAGCTGCTTCACATTCGGGGACAATGACACAATAAAAAAAACAAAATCTTGTCCTTGAAATAACATTGTACTTGGTCGTCTCTGTAGAACTCTCAGTGGCAACGTTGGTCGTCACCTTTTTCTTCATTTTATTTGATGAGTTTGGATCCCTCCATCCACGAACCGAACCAGTGCCCCTTTTTTGAATTGGTGGTGTCCCTTCCATCATGCATCTCATGGAAGAGAAAATGGATGCGTGGGTGTTGTGGGTGCTGGCTTCAAGACGTTATCCCCAAAAGTGAGATATGAAAGGAAATGATACTTTGACACCACTATTCATCTAACCCCCAATTGACACTCCGATGTGTCACATGGGTCCAACCAAAGAAAGAGAGAGAATGCGTTTGCTTTTGTTGTATACGGAAGGGTAATTTCGTCAATTTGAGAGGGAAAACGAATTCTTCCCCCCATTTCACACATTCCAAGCTTGTATTCAAATTACGTGCATAGCAAACCAGATAAGTGAGCAGAGGAAACCACTTATTTGGTTTTTGTAAGTTGCTTGTTTCTAAATTAGACATGTTTGTGTGTATTCGAATAACGTGTGTGGCAAACCAGATACATCAGCGGAGTAAACCACTTATTAGTTTTATGGTAATTTCCTTCTTTCCAACTCAAGCATTTACATATGTATTCAAATTACGAGCGTAGCAAACCGGATACAAGAGTAGAGGAAACCACTTATTTGATTTTTGTAAGTTGTTTGTCTCGAAATTAGACATGTTTGTGTGTATTCAAATTACGAGCGTAGCAAACCAGATACATGAGTAGAGGAAACCACCTATTTGGTTTTTGTAAGTTGCTTGCTTCGAAATTAGACATGTTTGTGTGTATTCAAATAACGTGCGTAGTAAACCAGATACATCAGTGGAGTAAACCACTTATTTGTTTTATGGTAATGTCCTTCTTTCCAACTTAGGGATTTATATATATATTCAAATTGCGAGCGTAGCAAACCAGATACATAGGCAGAGGAAACCACTTATTTGGTTTTTACAAGCTGTTTGTTTAGAAATTAGACATGTTTGTGTGTATTCAAATTACGAGTGTAGAAAATCAGATACATGAGTTGCGGAAATCACTTATTTGATTTTTATAAGTTGCTTGTTTCGAAATTAGACATGTTTGTGTGCATTCAAATAACGTGTGTGGCAAACCAGATACATCAGCGGAGTAAACCACTTATTAGTTTTATGGTGATTTCCTTCTTTCCAGCTCAGACATTTATGTATGTATTCAAATTACGAGTGTAGCAAAACGGATACATGAGCAGAGGAAACCACTTATTTGGTTTTTGTAAGCTATTTGTTTCCAAATTAGAAATGTTTGTGTGTATTCAAATAACGTGAGCAACAAACTAGATACATCACCGGAGTAAACTACTTATTAGTTACATGGTAATTTTCTTCTTTCCAACTCAAGCATTTATGTATGTATTCAAATTACGTGCGTAGCAAACTAGATAAATGAGCAAAGGAAACCACTTATTTGGTTTTTGTAAGTAGCTTGTTTCGAAATTAGACATGTTTGTGTGTATTCAAATAACGTCCGTAACAAACCAGATACATCAGCAAAGTACACCACTTATTAGTTTTATGGTAATTTCCTTATTTCCAACTCATGCATTTATGTACATATTCAAATTACGAGCGTAGCAAACTTGATACAAGAGCACAGGAAACCACTTATTTGATTTTTGTAAGTTGCTTGTTTCAAAATTAGACATGTTTGTGTCTATTCAAATTACGAGCGTAGAAAAATAGATACATGAATTGAGGAAATCACTTATTTGATTTTTGTAAGTTGCTTGTTTCAAAATTAGACATGTTTGTGTGCATTCAAATAACGTGTGTGGCAAACCAGATACATCAACCGAGTAAACCACTTATTAGTTTTATGGTAATTTCCTTCTTTCCAGCTCAGACATTTATGTATGTATTCATATTATGAGTCTAGCAAAACAGATACATGAGCAGAGGAAACCACTTATTTGGTTTTGTAAGCTATTTGTTTCCAAATTAGAAATGTTTGTGTGTATTCAAATAACGTGAGCAGCAAACTAGATACATCAGTAAACCACTTATTAGTTACATGGTAATTTTCTTCTTTCAAACTCAAGCATTTATGTATGTATTCAAATTACGTGCATAGCAAACCAGATAAATAAGTAGAGGAAACCACTTATTTGGTTTTTGTAAGTTGCTTGTTTCGAAATTAGACATGTTTGTGTGAATTCAAATAACGTGCGTAGCAAATCAGATACATCAGCAGAGTAAACCACTTGTTAGTTTTATGGTAATTTTCTTATTTCCAAATCAGGCATCTATGTATGTATTCAAATTACGGGCATAACACACCAGATACAAGAGCAGAGGAAACCACTTATTTGATTTTTATAAGTTGCTTGTTTCGAAATTAGACATGTTTGTGTGTATCCAAATTACGAGCGTAGAAAATCAGATACATGAGTTGAGGAAATCACTTATTTGATTTTTGTAGGTTGCTTGTTTCGAAATTATACTTGTTTGTGTGCATTCAAATAACGTGCGTGGCAAACCAGATACATCAGCGGAGTAAACCACTTATTAGTTTTATGGTAATTTCCTTCTTTCCAGCTCAAGCATTTATGTATGTATTCAAATTACGGGCGTAGGAAAACGAATACATGAGCAGAGGAAACCACTTATTTGGTTTTGTAAGCTATTTGTTTCCAAATTAGAAATGTTTGTGTGTATTCAAATAACGTGAGCAACAAACTAGATACATCACCGGAGTAAACCATTTATTAGTTACATGGTAATTTTCTTCTTTCCAACTCAAGCATTTATGTATGTATTCAAATTATGTGCATAGCAAACCAGATAAATGAGCAAAGGAAACCACTTATTTGGTTTTTGTAAGTTGCTTGTTTCGAAATTAGACATGTTTGCGTGTATTTAAATAATGTGCATAGCAATCTAGATACATCAGGAGAGTACACCGCTTATTAGTTTTATGGTAACTTCCTTGTTTCCAACTCAAGCATTTATGTATGTATTCAAATTACAAGCGTAGCAAATCAGATACAGGAGCAGACGAAACCACTTATTTGATTTTTGTAAGTTGCTTGTTTCAAAATTAGACATTTGTGTGTATTCAAATTACGAGCGTAGCAAACCAGATACATGAGTAGAGGAAACCACTTATTTGGTTTTTGTAAGTTGCTTATTTTGAAATTAGACATGTTTGTCTGTATTCAAATAACATGTATGGCAAACTAGATACATTAGCAGAGGAAACCACTTATTTGGTTATTATTGCTTGTTTCGAAATTGACAAAATTACCCTTCCGTATACAACAAAAGCAAACACATTCTCTCTCTTTCGCTGGTGGGAGCCATGTGACACGTAGGAGTGTCGAATGGGAATTACATGAACAGTGGTGTCAAAAGTATCATTTTTCGATATGAAAAGGTATCTCCTTTTTCCCTCTTTTTTCTTTGATTTATATCACTTTTTTTATTTTTTTTCTTAATGGGTTAGCCCAAAATTTTTCATCTAAACTAAATATAATCACATTTTTTAATTAAAAAAAATTCTTTAATCAATATTTAAAAATTAATTGGATAATACATTTTTTACTTCCTTTTAAGAATTTTTTAAACTTCATTTTTTCTTTAAAAGAAAGAAGATAAAAAGAGATAAAACTTAAATTATTATTTTTTCATTAAAATAAGAAAAACAATCCAAATTTAAAAAAAAAACAATAAAACTTTAATTAAATGATTATTTTTATTTTTTTCAAATATTTTTTTTATTATTTCACCCGAATGAAATTGAGTATTGACAGCTGTCTCTCTTTACTTAAATTTTATTGAATAATTTGAAAATTAGAATTTTTAGATTATCAAAGTAAAAGATAAGTAAAGACAAAAACAACTAATTTCGTATGGGATGATAAAGAAAACTATTTTCAAAATTGAGGATTCAAAAGAAAGAAAAATGATGTCATAACTCTGTCCTTCCGAGACGAGAGGGTTATGCCTCAAATACTATTGGAAAAGAAATGTGAGATCAAGACCTTGACTACATCGAGAGGCTCACGAATCCTCACTGCTTGCCAAAAATGGGAGACTGCAACCTTGACCTTCTGAGGACGAGAGGGTTACGAGTCTTCACTGTTGACAAGTAAATGTGCTCAAAAGTAAATTTGAGATTTGTCGCGACCATGGATTGCGGTAGCCGGACGACGATCTGAAAGAGAGGAAAAAATTGAGATTGATTTGATAATCAGAGAAATCCGAGAAAAGGAGTCGTCACCATAGTTTATTATGAAAAATTATGGAAAATCGAAATTGGATAAAGTAGTCTGCGAAACCGGATCTGGGTCCGAGAGTCAGTTACGCATGGGAAAGGTATTAGCACCCCACGGAGCCCGTCATAAGACGGTACCTTTAATCGAATGAGTAAAACAAGTGTGCTTTTGAAAATGTTTATTTTTCACAAAATAGCAAAACAAAAGCAAATAAGAACAAAATAGTAATTTTTATATAAAAGAGCCCAACAAGGATTAACCTTGCTTCTACGTATTTCTATTAGGGATAAAAAATCAGGGCGTACATAGTTCTAAAAGAAAGATGAATTGTTGTTGATATTTTTTATTTTTTAAATTCTTACATTTTTATTATTTTCAGAAAATTTCATGTTAGATATCGCTTGACACATAGGGTCTGTTGATGATCTAAACGAAATATTTTTCGATTTAAATTTCGCATGACGCGTATGGCCATTTGGGATATTTAATCAAAGTTATTTAAAAAGAATTTCGCATGACGCGTATGACCATTTGGAGATTTAATTGAAAATGTTTATCGTGTTGTAATTAAAAATCAAATACAAGATTATTGTAAAAACTCTTTTTTCATTTGCATGAAAATTATAGGCCCAAAACTGTTTAATTTTAGAGAAAACGTAGGAGTGCCATAGTAAAAAAAAGGAAAACTTTGTTTTGACAACTACAGCTGGCAAACAACCAGATGCCAACCGCTAACATGGCATAATTGCCTACATGGACAAGGGCAAAATGAAACTTTTCCTGCTGAAGGACATTTAGGGTATTTTGTTATGGAAGGGAAAAATTAAGTTTTGAGTATGTAAATTTAAAATTTGAAACATGGTAGGAGAGGGTGGGTATTCGCAGGTCAACAGTAGAGGAGTCGAGGGCACGCATTTGTATAAGGGAAATTTTGTGCGAGCGGTGGCGAGCGACGGTGGGAGAGAATCGACGGTGGCGAGCGACGATGGAGAGAATCGATGGTGGCGAGCGATGGTGGGAGAGAATCGACGGTAGTTGAGGTTTGTGGAGTATTGTCCTGTAGAGACCAAAGGGTGAAGGTGCTCCTGCTAACCTGTGCAAAATTTTTGGCGAAATTTTAGGGCTTCGACAGTGGGAGACAAAATAGAGAGAGGTATATATTGTTGCATTACGTTTGTAAGAGTTTTTCATTATATTTGTTTGTTTTTGGTATGATTTGCGATATGGATTTGTAGATTTTTGACTGGTATTTGTTATTTGGGGGTTTATTGCCATGGTTAAGTTGAAGTTGTGTGTTAGGGTTTTCTATTTGATTTGAGGGTTTGGGATTGTATAATCGATTTAGGGTTGTGGTCATTTTGTCATTGATTGAATAATTGTTTGTGTTAGGGTTAAGAATAGAACAACTAAGGCAAACATAATCGAAGTTTTATTTTGAATCGTCAACAAAATTGCTAGTTGTGGTTGGTGGTAAGAACCTTGAACAAAGTTCAACAATTACATAGAGAGGGTTAAATTGTTTGTATATACAGTGGTGTGGGGTTGTTGTAGGACTAGTGGTGGTTGTTATTTCATGTAATTGTTAGGTGGTCATTGTTCAGGGCCATGTTTAGATAGTGTTAAACAGTTTTATCTCAGTTAATTAATTATTGGGTTTTGTTTCATTGTATTTGCTATTTCAAGGAAAAGAATGACAAGTGGTGAAAGTGCTTCAGATTCAAGGGAGGTTGAATCAGCCTTAAAGAACAACGTGGTGAGTGAAGTTTGTAGGATTTGAATTACTAATCTACAATGTTAATTAACATTACTTTTGTCGTATTGTTAAATGGTTTTGCAGGTAATTTGTAAGTTGTCATTTTCAGAGTGTCGACAACATGTGGTCAAAGAAGCCTTTAAAATTAACATTCTTGAAGTGAATGAAAGCAAAACGGATGATATGGGGAATTTGAAGTTTGTTAAAGTTGTGTGCGCTTAGCCATCTTTTTGTAAATTGATATGTTTGTAATGTATCAATTAATATATTCGTGTAAATGAATTATGTGACAAAGAATGAGATTTACTAGGTTTGGTAGTATTCTGTGTGAAATCTCATAATTGGTCCAAATGTGCTATTGAATTAATCACTTAATAAGACATGGTTAAACACATTTTCTGGAAGTAAGGTCTGCACAAATTTATTTCTTCATACTTTCTCTTAATTTTGCTAAGGTAATTTGCATGAAGTTTGTTGGTTTGGATTAAAGTTAGTCGACCATATGTATCAACAAATACTGACAAAAATATAGGAACCGTTAGGAGCCTCACAAGTTTTGTTTCAAATTTGGTAAATGGTTAGGAAGTTCTATAGAGTTAATCACATAACAACACAGGGTTAAACACATAGTATGACCAATTCTTTGAACCAAATTCGCTAACGCCAGTGGGGATGGTTTGAGCAAACCTGCATCAGGGGAGATTTATAAGCCTCTGGAGTTAAATAGCTTAAGTGGAGATATAAATGTCCGAGCGAAAATAACACGTTTTTTGTCAAATTTGGTAAATGGTCAGGAAGTTTTGTTGAGTTAATCAGATAATAATACAGGGTTAAACACATACTGAACCAAATTCGCTAACGCAAGTGGAGATGGTTTGAGCGAAACTGCGTCAGGGGAGATTTATAAGCCTCTAGAGTCAAATAGCTTAAGCGGAGATATAAATGTCCAAGCGAAAATAACATGTTGTGTCAAATTTGGTAAATGGTCAGAAAGTTTTGTTGAGTTAATCACATAATAACAAAGGGTTAAACACATACTGAACCAAATTCGCTAACGCGAGTGGGGATGGTTGGGCGAAACTGCATCAGGGGAGATTTATAAGCCTATGGAGTCATATAGCTGAAGCGGAGGCAAAAATAACATATGTTTTGTGTCAATTTTGATATATGGTCAGAAAGTTCTGTAGAGTTAATCACATAATAACATAGGGTTAAACACATTGAACCAAATTCGCTAACGCGAGTGGGGATGGTGTGAGTGAAACTACGTTAGGGGAGATTTGAGCGCCAACCACCTACCAATGTCATGTGCCGAGGGATAGACATGTTGTGCCATTACCAGTACTAAACATACAAAGTGTTTAACCCTGTCTACTTAAGTGTTTAACTAACCACAACTTTCTAACCACCCATCACACAGGAAGAAATTATTCGCCCCCTGACCTGCATACCTAAAATCATTACATGTTTTACACCTTGGCATTCAATACAAGTGTTCCTTGCTTCACGATCGACACAAGTCCTATGCCATCACAACCATTCCAGATAAAATTGTTTAACACTGTCTATTTTTGTACACACACTAGCAAAAATTAACTCAAACAATATTCTTCACAGTAGATATGATCATTTATCGCACCTATTATGTCAAATGTAAACAACTAAATATGAACACCACAATTTAGTAACAATTTTTGCCACCATTTTTAATTTAATTGAAAATATGATTTCAATAATTGCTAACAATATTTGTACAAAATGTTCAAATTTGAATATTGTACACCAACTTCAAATTACAATGTACAAATATAACTTCATAAAGGTGTATACAAATATCTTCATAACTCTACTATAGTCAGATCTTCTTGTATCCGACCTTCTTACAATGCACAAATAACTCATTTGCCTTAGTTTCTTTCATATCAACATTAGATCTTCTTGCATCCAGCCTTCTTGCAACCATAGCTAGCTTCAAAGCAACCTGTTCATTAAATGAGTTCAGTTAAAAAAATTAGTATGTTACATAATTTCAATCTACAAAACCAATGATAACCATTCACGCATTCTACAAAAAAAAAAAATTATGTGCCCATTTAACCTCCATACCTAAAATCCTTACATGTTTTAAACTTTTGGATTCAACACAATTGTCACTTGGTTCACCACTAACCATCTACGAATGTCCTAACCCAAGGGATCGTCATCATGCACCATGACCAGTTTTGCAACTATAGAGTGTTTAACTCTACTTAAGTGTTTAACTAAGCAAAACTTTCTGACCATCTATCACAGACAGCCATGCTGTGGCCCCCTCACCTCTATATCTCAAATCCTTAAATGTTTAAAACAATATGTACAGAGTAATCACATTACCAATGAAACCAATATCATACACTAACCAGCAACAAGGGCACACATCTACACAAGTATAGGCCATGCAGATTCCTTTTTTGGTGCAATACATAAGAACATATATCTGAACTATTCATTAACATTTTGATACCAAACCTAGGTTATTATCCTCAATTCCAACCTCGCCACCACTCATACCCAAGCCTAAACCCATACAAACATCTACACCAGATAGAGGAACTAAATATTCCCTTATTCTAAAATTTTGGTCATTCGGAGACCACCAGTTCACCAACTCACGCACCAATGGACAACTGATGTTAATTGGTTCTGCCATGTGAGTAAGCCACTTAAACAGATTTCTATCCAACTTCTCCCTTTGGAAGTTAGACAATTTTGTGTTCACTTCAAGGATAATATCAGTATCTACTGGGTGGAATACTCTAATCTGCAACATGTAAAACAAAATTTATTATGTAAACTGTAAAAATTAAATCAAAATCAAATGCAAAAACACAACTCACTTGCCTTAGGTTGGTTCCCATCAACATTAGATCATCGTGCGTTGGACCTTTTTCCAGCCATACTTAACTTTAAACCAACCTGATAATTAAATTGAACAAAATTACAATGTTGCAGAATTTGTGTGTATAAAACAAATCATAAACATTCATGCATTTTGTCTAAAGTAAATGACATAAACAAAAAACAACATAGTGTTTAACCATGTATAATTAAGTGTTTAACTAAGCATAATTTTTTTACCTCCAATCACACGCACAAATTTTGTGCCCCCCAATACCTCTGACCCTTAAATACTTAGATGTTTTCAAGTGTTGGATTAAACAAAACTATGCTTCGTTAAGTTAGAACCACCTACGAATGCCATAACCCAAGGAACAGTCGTGCTGCGCGATGACCACTTTTCAAAATACCAAATGTTTAATCATGTGTACTTAAGTATTTAAACAATAACAACTTTCTCACCATACATCACAAACGGGCTCATTTCTGAACAACTCCCATCACACCAACACAAAAATGACGCAGAAAATGAAAAACTAATCCTACACCAATTACGGACCTGCAGACGGTGAGAGCAGCAGCGATAGTGGCGACCAATGCGATGACGACAACAACGATAATGATGGCGGCAGTGGTGCCAAAAGCAACAGCTAAACTGCTTTCCTCACACAAATGGACCCACGACCCTCAAAAACAGAGATGATTTACGCTAAACAAAGGTGACAACACTGCTCTTGAGGAAGAACGAATGGGATTTCTGAATGCAAACAACATACAGGGACAACAGATCTGAGATTCAATCTCACTACTTCTCAAGCTTTCGATGGAATGTGCTGGGCATCAGATAATAAAACCCCAAACATGTAAACCCTAAAAATGACCCTCGATGCCATGCTGAAGCATTTTTTACACATCACTCACCTTGGCCACATCAGCGCCATGTAAGGTTGTAAAGTGGGTGTATGCCACGTGTGGTTGTCAAAGTATAACTACTCAAAAAAAAGTAGGAGTGTTGACAAGTGTAGGTGCCATGGACATACCTAGAGTAGCCCTTAAAGTGGTGTGCATTCCTCTCATTGGCTCCATAGTAGTCAGTTGAAGCTGGAGAAACTTACAAACTGATTTAGTTGTCTCAGCAGCCACTCGAACGACAAGACCAATTTTCTTGGGACCAAAGGCACTGCAGGAAGCTATGAAGCTTGGTTTTATAACGAAGTGATCAGTCTTGATTCTCTGGTGATGGTGACTTAAAGCAACAGAAGGGTGCGATAATTACTTCAACATAATCTTTGTTTCAAGTGATCTTGCATGAAATTCTGAACAAACTGCATTTTTGGTCCCTAGAGTACAATCATTGCAATTACTTGATAATTGTACATGTGCTATTGTACGTGTCCATTTTCTTTCTCTAATAATGTCATATCCAGAATAATGGTTAACCATCTTCTAAAAAAAATATTATTGGTGCTTTTATATACATCAAGATCCCATTTCTCTCCACTTTTATGCTTCTCACTTGTAATCCAAACAACCATGACCAAATTTTAGTTTGACGACACATTGAAGACTTGTTTCTGATAGTATCTTGCAGTTGAAAAGCATGTCACTGGATCTGAAATGGTGGCTAGAAGTGCATTGCTTCCAACTCTAGCCTACTCTAATATTTGTTGAGAACACTTAGATCCCACGGGTTTGTAGACCTTGGTGGGACCTTGGGTTGTTAACACCATGGTACAAGAATCTCCCACACAACACTTGCATGAAATGTGATCACCAGATACAATTCCTCCCCCATAATCCGCACCCAACGCTGCACCCACGCCATTACATACAACCACAAATGGGTCATGACCTAGAAGACCGTAGGTAAACCACGAAGTGCCGCAGAGGATTACGAACAGTGCTAGGAAGAAGGGCATAAACTCCACGCTCTCGGTTCTGATCACTAGCCTCATAATGGAGAGGGGTGACCCATACATGATGTAAAAGATTGCAGCAACGAAGCCACAAAAGAGTTTTCTGGTATTTCCATGCAGAGCTAATAGGGACACTAGAACAACAACGGATATTCCTGCCCCCGCAGTCATCTTTCTACTATTGATAGATCAATAAACACCCCCTCAAAATGGTTTGATTCAAACCAACAGTAGTATCAAATGAAATGGCTGCGCACGCAACACCACAACCCCACCACTGTTGCTTGTTCCAAACAAAGTGAGAAACAATGGTTGGGGTACCAACGGTAGCAGAAACATCAATGACAGGGAAACCATTGTAATGAGGAAACAAGAAAAGACGAGAATAATTAATATAAGTGGGGTTGTTGGGTTATGTGATTCATAAGGGATTTAGAGTTTCCTTTCTAAGTAGCAATGATAGGCAAATGGAAATGGTCGGTGGTAGTTGATTTTGCAAGGAAGGGAGAAAGTTTTGTTGTTGCTTTTTGTTGTTGCTTTTTGTTCCGTGCGATGAAATAAGAAGCATCAAACCTGGTTTCGTCTTGTCCTTCTTCTTGAAGAAGAAGATCGTTCTCGTTAGGGTTTGGCGGCGCGGTGAGAACGCGCGCTCTGCCGTTGCTTGTGGTGGAGCGGATGATTGTGAGAGGTTTGGCACTGCATGCAAGTCTTTTTGTTTATTTCCAGAAGAAGTTCTGACTAATGCAGTGGAGGAGTTTGGTAGATGAGCACTCTAGGGAACAGGTCTCCACGCTAAGCATCCTACCTATTGGCATTCTTTTTTCACACCCTTATGCGCTGTTTGGAGAATGATGAAACAAGAAACAAAGATTCCCTCAAAGATTGTTGTGTCCTAGTGATGAAACCGCCAACCGTGACCAAAGAAACAAAAGAAACCTTATTATGAAGGTTCTTGGTCTTTGCTTTTCGTGAATTGTAAGAGATGTGCCCAATGTCTTGTGTGAGAGTTTTCCGAATGCCCAATGTGAGGTGAATCACCTGCTCTGCCGTGAATCAGTGGTGTATTCTTACTCATGCATGTGATGGAAGAAGATAAAAAGTGAAAAAGGTCGTATGTGAATGCGTGAAGCTTCATGACATGGGCCTCCGTGCATTAGTGGTGTCTCTTCCATTATTCATATCATGGAAGAAGAAGGGATGCGTGGTGCTGGCTTCATGACGGGAGTCCCCCAAAAGTGAGATCTGAAAAAGGTCTCCCCCTTCCCACCTTTTCTTTGGTATATATCCTTTTTTTTTTAATCTTGTTAGGTCAAAACGTTTTTAATCTAAATATTTTAAATCATATTTTTATTTAAAAACCCTTTTTTTATCATTACTTAAAAATTAATTGGATAACACATTTTTTTATTTCTTTTTGTTTTTTAGATTTTTTTTAAAACTTTATTTTATTTTAAAAGAAATGAAAAAGATAAAACTTAAATCAATTTTTATTTTTCATTAAAATATGAAAAAGAATCCAAACTTCAAAAAAAACAATAAAATTTTAATCAAATGATTATTTTTTATAAACAAAAAAACATTTTTTTATTATTTCACCCGGACGAAATTGAATATTGACAATCATCTATTTAGGTTGGTGAACGATGAGGTGTCCAAACATGTAGCAGAATTTAGGGATGAATTTCCAAATGAAAAGTTTTTATCAATTCAAGAAAGGCCATGATTTGTGGACATAGCTAATTTTAAAGTTGTTGGAGTCATTCCTGTAGATTTTGATTGGGAGCGAAAGAAAAAGCTATTCATAGATGCAAATCAATATGTTTAGATGAACCTTATTTGTTTAACGTTGGTGTTAATAATTTGTTGAGGAGATGTTTTACTACATATGAAGTTGAGAATATGTTGTGGCATTGTCATGCATCTCCTTTCAAAGGTAATTTCAATGGAGAGATGCACAAACATTCATCTAAGAGATGTGATAATTGTCAAATAACAGGACATATTTATAAGAGACATGAAATGCCATTGCAGAATATTCAAGAGATTGAATGGGTCCATTACAATTGTCATATGGGAATGAATAGATTTTGGTCGAAGTTGAATATGTTTCTAGGTGGGTAGAAGTTATTTAAACAAAGAAGGTTAATTCAAAAACTGTCATTAAGCTTTTGAATATTTTTTTTTAGATTTGGAACTCCTAGAGTATTGATTAGTGAATTAGGGTCTCACTTTTTACATCATAAGGTTGCAATTGCATATCATCCTTAAACTAATGGCTAAGTTGAGGTGTCAACAGAGAGCTAAAAATGATTTTGGAGAAAACTGTAGCCTTTTCTCAAAGGATTAGGTAGTTAAACTTGATGAAGCTTTATGGATGTATAGAACTACATACAAAACTCTCACATATATGTCTCCATTTTAATTGGTATACAGAAAGGCTTGTCATCTTCCAATTGAATTGGAGCATAAAGCTTATTGGGCATGGAGAATGTTAAATTTTGATTCCTAAACTAGGGAAGAAAAGCGAAAGATACAATTGCATAAGCTTGAAGAAATGAGGTTGAATGCTTATCACTCTTCAAAACATTAGAAGGAACATGTCAAGGCATATCATGATAGAAAAATCGTCAAGAAAAGTTTTCAAGTAGGTAAGTTATTACTTTTATTCAAATCTAGATTGAAATTGTTTCCTGAAAAACTTAAGTCAAGATGGTATGGTCCATTTGTAGTTAAGGATATCAAACCTTATAGAGCAATTGAAATTGAGGATCATGTGTCAAAAAGGTAATGGTTGATTAGTGGACAAAGAATGAAATTATATATTGGTGGAGACTTTTGCATATTGGTTGAGGAGGTGGAACTTTAAAATCCACAATGAAGTTCTATCACATCAGGCTCGTGACATAAAAAAAGCGTTGTATGGGAGGCAACCCAAGATTTTAATTTTTTGCTTTTAATTATTTAACTAAGTTAATATTGTAGGTAGCAAATTTTTGGCGCTTGGGCCCGACGTAGGTACTTGAACCGGGCACAATGCACATGTTTTACTCTTGGGCGTAGTAATGCTAGGCATGCACATTGCTGCGCCAGGCACAATTTGAAGATATATGTTAGCACTAAAGCTACCATGTGATTTCATGAAGTCAACTCAGACCAAAAATGAAGATCATTTGAAGTTGATCTTGACTAAGGATTTTTGAGTTTTGGCCATTCAGCCATAAGGATACTGTTTTTGGCCATTAAGACATAAGGATATGACTTTCGGTCATTCAGCCATAAGGATACGATTTTTGGTAATTCGGGCATATGATTCAACATTCTGACATATGACCATTCAAACTAAGGCTTTCAGAAGATACAACCATTATTGACTGAGGCTTTCAGACATAAGGAGATACGGATTTAGCTTTCGAAGATATGGTCTTTAGGACATATAGCCATACAATCTTGGTTTTCGGCCAATGCAGCCTATGCGAGCAATTCAACCAATTTAGCCAATGCGGCCAATGTGACCAATGCAACCAATGCGGATGCGGCCAACTCGGCACACATAGATGCGGACATATGGAGATACGACCATACGAAGATACTACCATTCTAAGATACGAACATACTGTGTTATGGCCATACAGAGATACAACCATATTGAGATACAACCATACGGAGATGAGGTCATTTGAAGATGCAGTTATTCAGAGATACGGCTATGTGGACTTGGCTGATGACCCTTCTTTCATTCGATTTGAGGCTTTGTGTGTGGGTATGATCTATTAACCTTGGGCAAGCATTTTTTTTAAACCATTGGAATGAACTTCAAAATATGAAAAAACATTTAAACCTGTTTTAACAAAGGGTTAATCATTTTCGAAAATATCTTTTACAAGGTAACCTATTCATTTTTTTTTTTAAATCAAACTGATGAAAAATTTGTTTTAAGAAAATCAATTTATTGATTTTGGTTTTTCAATCGATTGAATTGAGTCTCAATTTTAAAACTGGTTGCTTTATAAAAACAATGTCATTGTTTTCTAAAAAGTGAGATATACAAAAAAATACAGAACTGATATATTACATTTCTGAAAGAGCTTAAAGAGTTTAAAGTAGTGTTCATTCAATAACTTAGTGGGTCTTTGAAAAATAAATTTTTCCCTTCAAGATAAATCAAGTTTGTAGTTCTTGAAACACTCCATTGGTCAAAAACGTGCTACTATGGTTTTGGTTCTTTAGAGATAAGTTTTTTTGCACCGGTTTTCTGTCATTGGACTGTTGTTGCATAATTGTATTCGGGTTTTATATTTTCATGTATTTGTGATTGTTTAGTCTACAAATAGTATATGGTTTACATTTGTAGGAGTGTAGTTGGGTTCTTCATTGGTTTTGTATTCTCTTTAGGGTTCCAAGGTGTTTTTCTGCAAGGTGCAGAGGGTTTCTTGCAAGGTGCAAGTGTATTGTGTTGTATCTTGATGAAACGTTGGGTTCTCTAGTGATTTTCTTTGCTTGTTGGCAAAGAAACTGGATGTAGCTCTTGAGGAATAGTGAACCAGTATAATTCTTGGTGTTCTTGCTTTCTCTTAACCCTCTCTTGATTTGTGCTTGGTTCTGTGATGTTTTATCATATCTGTCTATATTCAATTAATTGAGTTTGACTTTCAAATTGATTGTTTCTTTGTTGTACTGTTCTATGAGTATCTTCAATTGATTGTCTTTATGATTCTATTAATAGTTTTTGTTTTATGCTTTCAAAATTCACATAATTGATTGTTTTAATAAAGGACTTTCATTCTTTCCATATTTTGCAAAAAATTTTGAAAGTTTAATTCACCCCCCTCTTGAACACGACCTAAAATCCTTTTCAATTGTTATCAGGGCTTGTATTTTACTCATGTTTTTATCCATGGTTGAGAACATATTACCTTTTACTGAGGGAGACTCAATAAACAGGCCACCCATGTTTAGTGGTGTGAATTACCAATTTTGGAAAGTAGGAAGGAAGATCTTTATTGAATCAATTGATCGTTAGAATGCATTTAGGAATGATCCATTTATTCCTATGACTGTTGGTGGTGGTGTGATCGTTGAGAAATCTTTGGATGAACTTACTAATGTTGAGTATAAGAAAGTTCAATATGATTGCATTGCCAAGAATATCATAACATCCGCTTGAATCTAGATGAGTTTTTCAGGGTATCACAATGCAATTTCACAAAAGAGATGTGGGACATACTTGAAGTCACTCATGAGGATACCACTGGTGTAAAGAGGGCAAGGAAGCATGCCTTGATCCAAGAATATGAGTTGTCCCGAATGCACCTAGGAGAGACCATTATTGATGTTCAGATCACTCACATCGTCAACCATCTCATTGATCTGGGCAGCAATTTGATAAAGAGGAGTTAATTATCAATATTCTGAAGTGTCTGGATACAAGTTGGCAACCCAAAGTGACAACAATCTCAGAAACCAAAGACTTGACTACTTTGACCACTGCATCCTTTTTGGAAAGTTGAGTGAGCTTGAGTCGGAGATGAAAAGGCTTAAGGAAATGGAGACTGTAGAGAAATAGACCTTCAAGTCAAATGTTGTAGATGTAGATTATAGTGATGAGAGCTCTAGTGATTGCAGTGATACTAAAAACCTAAATGTGTTGACAAAGAGGTTCTAGAAATTCATCAAGGTGAAAGGTAGAGTGAAGAACCTACAAAGCAAGAGGTATAACAAGAAATCTGAATTTGGTTATGCTAAATTCACCTATTTTAGTTGGGGTAAACAGGGTCATATCAAAGTGGACTATCCAAGCCTAGCAAATAAAGAGAAAGGACGGGAAAAGAAGAGCAGTAGAGTTGGAAAGACTAGAAGAGCCTACATAACTTGAGAAGACAATGATACATCTTCAAGTAACTCTTCACAAGAGAAAATTAAAGCAAACCTATGCCTCATGACTAGACAGAAATCTGAGGTGAGCAGTGTGAATTCTAGTACCTCATTTAATAGTGAAAATTACAGTTCACTTCTTCAAGCATTTGTGGAAACTCATGAAGAAGCTAATAGATTGACCTTATCTAACAATAGGTTGAAAGGATTAAATAATTGGTTGGAAGGCAAGGTCAAAGAATAGGAAGATGAATTGCTCAAAGTGAAAACTGATTTTGATCACTTAGAGATGATCTATAAATCTCCAGCTTCCAGTGACATTGATTCATGCAAGCTTGCCAATTGTGAAGACAGTGTAGTTCTTAAAAATAGAGTGAACTATTTGTTTAAGACTGTTTCTAGATTTTCCATGGAAACTGCAAATCTAAATGCAATTTTGGGATCATAGAACTATGTTTATGAAAAAGCTGACATTGGATGTCAATGTGATTTTCAAGGAAAGCAAAAGAAGTTAAGCAGTTTCTTTAGACACAATGAAAACCAATCTTCACCTTTCATCACTTACTTTTATTGTATGAAGAGAGACCACTCCATTAGAAACTATAAAGTAAGGAAGTTTGATGTGCCTAAAGGTTTGGTTAGGTAGGTACTTAAAAGCATCACTAATATTACTGGACCCAAGTTTAATAGGGTACCAACTCTTGAAACCTAAACTGTTTTGCAGGTCAGTGTAGTAGCCAAGAATCAAATGTGGTATCTTGACAGTGGCTACTCCAAGCACATGACAGGGGATGCATCTCAGTTGGTGAATATCAAGTGGAAACATGATGGCTATGTCACCTATGAAGATAACAACTGAGGGAAGATACTTGGTGTTGGTGACATTGGTGGAAAAGAATCAATTAGTATAAAAGATGTGTTGTTGATTGATGGTTTGAAGCACAACCTGCTAAGCATAAGTCAACTCTGTGATAAAGGCTACAAGATTACATTTGAACCAGAAATGTGCCTTATAACAGGCTCAACTACAAGGGAGACTGTACTTGTCGGTAAAAGGGTAAATAATATGTACATGCTAAATGTGTCTTGCATTGATTCTAGTATGAACTGCTTGTTAACAAAGAATGATGAGACATGGTTGTGGCATAAACGTTTAACTCATATACACATGCATCATTTGAATAGGATTCCTTCTAAAGATCTAGTAATTGGCCCGTCTAAGCGTAAGTTTGAGAGGGATAAGATCTATGAAGCATGTCGAAAGGGTAAACATACCAAAACTTCCTTTAAATCAAATGATACCGTTTCAACCTCTAGACATTGTGAATTGCATCACATAGACTTATTTGGTCCCTCTAGAATTATGAGCATAGGTGGTAATTACTATAGTCTTGTAGTGGTAGATGACTGACTATTCCCATTTTACCTGGACTCTTTTTATTACTACCAATGATGATGTCTATCATGCTTTTAAGGGACTTGCAAAAGTTATTCAAAATGAGAAAAATAGTTGTATTTCTACCATTAAATCTGATCATGGAGGAGAGTTTCAAAATGAAAGATTTGAAATTTTTTGTGAAAAGTTTGGAATTAAACATTGTTTTACAACACCCAAAAACTCCACAGCAGAATGGAGTTGCGAAAAGGAAGAACAGGTCTTTGGAGGAACTCGCAAGCACACTTTTGAATGAAACTGGTTTACCAAAATACTTTTGGGCTGATGTAGTAAGTGTCGCAACCGGGATCACAACAGGGCGATCAAATTTTTTTTTTTAAATATTTATTTAGAGTTTGGAGTCGCCACCATAGTTTATTATGGAAAACCATAGAAAAACCAAATTTAAAAATGTCTACGAACCAGATTCAAAGATTCGAGAGTCGGTTACATATGGGGAAGGTATTAACACCCCACAACGCCCGTCCTAAGACGGTACCTTTAATCAAATGAATAGAAATAAGTGTGGTTTTACAAAATGTCATTTTTTCCAAATAACAGCAATAATAATACGAATAAAGAAATAAAATAACAAAACAAACAAATATAAAAAAACAAAACAAATATATAAATAAGAAAAAAAACATTTTAATAAACATAATACAAATAATAATAATTATGAAAATAAAAATAATAACCAAAAATAAAAGAAATAAACATATATTTTTTTATTTTTTTGGGCCCGACAAGAATTGACCTTGGTCTTACGTATCCCTATCCATGACGTTTGGTATTTTTTAGCTTATGAATATATTTTCTTTTATTTTTGGCAATTTATTTTATATAATTTTTTTAATTATTTTCTATTTTATTATTATTTTTTCTTGATAATTGTTTATTTAAAGGAAACTCGGGACAAGACTGTTTTTTTTAATATTTAAAAATATTTATTAAAAAACTATTTTTATTTTATTTTGAGAAAGGAACTGATTTTTATTATTTTAAAGAAATTGTTTTTATACTTTAAAAAAACATATCCTTTTTAATTTTTTATCCATTATTTTCGAAAACAAAATTCTATTTTTCATATTAAAAAAAAATTTCTTTTATTTTATTTTTAAATTGTCTTTATATTTTATTTTCGAAAAACGTGTTTCTATTATCTTATTTTCGTAAAAAAAATGTTTTTATATTTATTATCGAAAAGACAAGTTTTTATATTTATCTCATTTTTATTATTTTTGAAGATGTTTTATCTTTATTATTTTAGGGTTGTTTTGAAACTTTTTCCCTTTTTTGTTTTGAAAATTTATATTTTTGATATTTTTTCAAGAACTATTAATTTATTAAATTTTAGAAAGCATTTCGTTCGTTACACGAAAATTGGAAAATGTTTTATAATTTTTATTATTATTATTATTATTTATTTTTTTAAAATCAAAGAGACAAGGGATGAACCTCAGGATATCATAATAACCATCAAATAGAGCAACCACATGTATGTAATAAGTATATAACACAGAGTAAATAGAGCGTACCAGTTGAAGATCCTCCAAAAGCACGTTCCCTTCTTCTCTGAACTCTCACCTTCAAACGATCTACTCACTAATATTCAGGACCCTTTTTAGTATCTCTAGTATTTCTCGTGTCTTTTTCGTGTGTGTATTCACTTGCTCACTATGCATATTTATACTAATTCTAGTCAGTCCACTCTTATTTCAAATTTTAAATCCCTTAATTTCTAATTATTCCCACTTAATTATAATTTGTGAACTGCCAATTGATTATTCTTTTTTAATTCAGATTCAAATCTATTCATTCCTAATTATCCCCACTTATGACACCAACTGACTGTTAAATCCCAAGGACGAACACAGATTGAAAAATGGGCAGAATTGTACCATTATTGCTGTTATGGCATCATAACCTCCCATACATATAATCAAATTCGAAAATAAATGAATATGGGAAATAAATGCGGAATATTGGAGGTAATGTGGCTGAAACATTTTTATTATTATTTTTTAATTCATTTTTTCTTTATTGTTTTTTTCCATTTTTACATTTATTGAAAGTAGCCTAAATAACAGAACAATAGAAATAGATATTTAAACCCTTTTTTATTTTAATATTATTATTATTTTGAAATATATATTTATTATCATTATTTTTTTATTTTTTGAAAAATAAAACAAATCATCTAATTAATATTTTAGAACATTAACCAAATGGAGCCTGTAAAATAAAAAGGATGAGCATAACAATTCAAAAAGAAAATGCACCAATTATTAGACAATCAACATTTAATTGAAAATCATCAGCATTTAATCACTATTAAGCAAAATCGTTTGCAATTAATCAGAATAATAATCAGATCAACTATTCAAATTTCTAGTCTTTCTAAAATTTTTAAATTTATTTTCAATTAATTTTTGTATCATTAATGGGCATCAGAAAAGGCAAGCAAAAAGAGAGAGAATGTGACATGACAACACTTTAATGACAATTTTATTTTTATTATTATTATTTTTTTAACAAATTTTTAATAGACTGATTTTCTTTACTTTTTCCCTTTTTACGAATTTTATTTTAAAACTTCATTGATAAAATAGAATGGAACCAAAACTCTTTTTTTTATTTAAATAATAACACACATTTTTATTTTAATTTTATATTATTTTATATTTTGGAATAATTTTATTTGCCCAGACGAAATTGGGTGTTGACAATGAGCACAACATGTTATGTTCTTAATAGAGTGCTAATAAGACCTATTTTAAAGAAAACCCTCTATGAACTGTTTAAAGGTAGAAAACCCAACATTTCTCATTTGAAGGTTTTTGGATGTAATTGTTTTATACTGAATAATGGTAAAGATAACTTGGACATGTTTGACTCAAAAGCTTATGAGGGAATCTTCCTTTGATATTCATTGCATAGTCATGCATATAGAGCATAATATAATAAGAGAACCATGCTAGTTGAGGAATCTGTACACATTGCATTTGATGAAACTGATCAGAATTGCAGTTGCAGGAACTAAAGAACGTTACACAATTGCAGGAAAATCAATCGATTGGTTTTGCTATTCAATTGATTGAATCTATAGCTATTGTAGAGAAAGTCAGTTCTGGTTTGTCAGGGAGTGAAGAGTTCCTAGAAATGTGTCCTTGGATAATGTAATTGGTCAAGTGTAGAGAGGAGTTTCAACTAGGAGATCACATGGCCTTTGTATCGCAATTGGAACCCAAAACCGTGGTTGAAGCATTGAAGGACAACAATTGGATAAATGTAATGTACAAGGAGCTGAACCAGTTTGCAAGGAATGAAGTTTGGACTCTTGTTCTGAGATCAAAGAAGATGAATGAGATTGGAGCCAAGTGGGTTTTCAAGAACAAGGTGGATGAGCAAGGAGTCATACTGAGAAACAAAGCAAGGCTAGTTGCTAAAGGCTACAATCAAGAAGTGATTGACTTTGGGGAGACTTATGCACCAATGGCCAGATTGGAGGCAGTGAGACCACTCCTAGCTTATGCTTGCATGAATGGATTCAAGCTTTTTCAAATGGATGTCAAGAATGCTTTTCTAAATGGATACATCAATGAAGAGGTATACGTGAGTCAACCTCCAGGATTTGAAGGCCACAAGTATCCATAACATGTTTACAAAATCAAAAAGGCTTTGTATAGGTTGAAGCAAGCACCTCATCAGTGGTATGAGAGGTTAAGTAATTTCTTGCTTTCTCAAAGCTATGAGAGAGGAAAAATAGATAAGACTTTTTTCATAAAGAAAGCATGTAATAACATTATACTTGTTAAAGTTTATGTTGATGATATAATATTTGGATCCACTAATGAGAATCTTTGTGAGCAATTTGTAGCAGCTATGCAGGGAGAGTTTGAGATGTCTATGATGGGAGAGCTAAACTACTTCCTAGGACTGCAAATCAAATAATTCAAGCATGGTACTTTTCTATGTCAAGCAAAATATTGTAGGGAGTTGCTAAAGAAGTTTGAAATGGAGAACTGCAAGGAGGCTGCAACACCAATTGCTACTGGATGCTATCTTGATGCAGATGATAAAGGAGTCAATGTAGAGCAGACCAAATATAGAGGATTAACTGGCTCACTCCTATATCTGACAGCAAGAAGACCAGATATAATGTTCAGCGTGTGCCTGCGTGCTAGATATCAAGCTAACCCCAAGGAATCACACTTCATGGCAGCCAAACAAATTCTGAAATATGTTAAGGGGACTACTGAAGTTGGATTATGGTATGCAAGTGAGGTATCATTCAGTTTAGTTGGTTATTTTGATTTTGATTTTGAGGTTGCAAATCAGATAGGAAGATCACTAGTGGAACTTGTCACTTGCTTGGGTCAAGTCTGATTTCATGACACAACAAGAAGTAAAACTTGTGTAACATTGTCAATTGCAGAGGCAGAATATATAGTTCCTAGAAGCTGCTATGCACAAAGTCTTTTGCTTAAGCAAGAACTAAGTGATTTTGGTTTAAATATCTCTAGAATTCCTTTGTTTTGTGATAATACAAGTGCAATCAATCTAACAAAGAATCATGTTCAGCATTTCTAAACCAAACATATTAAAATTCGCCACCATTTTAATAGAGATCATGTTAACAATGGTGACTGTGAAATTCACTTTGTTGTTTCTGAAAAACAACTAGCTGATTTATTCACTAAGCCACTGAACAATGAGAGATTCAATTTTCTGAGAACTGAACTTGGCATAATTGACCTAAGTAGTGTTATACGAGATTGATTAAGCAATTCTGACAAGGTTTTAGTTTCTAAAGAACTGGTTCAATCGATTTACTACATTAAACTTTAATTGTTTAAAACATAACTGCAATTAAATCTGGTGCATATATATTTTTACTGTGCAACCGTTGAAACTACTATGAGAGGTTTGTGCTGGCACAGTTATAGCAAAGAATGGGAATTGAATGACTTGAGGCATGGACTTGACGTGTGCAAGTGAAGAATTGTACAAAGTGCCACATGTCTTCAATTGATTGAAAGTCAAAGAGTCAAAAAGCTTATGTTAGGGAATCTTGGAGCTAAGTTTTGTCTATTTCAATTAATTGAATATTTACAAAATCTCAACTACTTCAAAAACAACGATTTGATTTGTCATTTTTTGTACAATCCTTTGCTTTATTATGTACAACATTACTTTGCACGTAACTCTACATATAACATGCATTCTACTTCACATTTCTACACTGCATAACTTTATACATTATGCTCTGCTTGGCCTAAATACTCCTCCTACCTTCAACCTCCTTACTATCTCCTCAATCATGTCGGTTTCAACCACACTAAGGCAAAGATCTAAGAGCTCTGGAAAGAGACTTCTTATGGAAGAAAACAACGAAAATGGACATCTAGAGAGGTGGTTTTCGGGCAATCAATAGCGGATCAAAATCTACCTTCTTGAGGTCGGTCGAAAAGTCATTATCAGCCCCAAGTTTCTGAGGTTGGATCAAAAATGAATTTGTTCATACTACAAATGAATATAAAAAAGAATAATTATTCATAAAAAAAAATTTAAAAGAATAATTAATATATGTTAATAATTTATGAATAAGAATATTTATTGTCATTCTTCAATATTCAGGGCAACAAATTCTTTAATTTGTTAACGAATGATAAAAATTCTTATATAATTACTTTAACTTTTATATTTTAGAGATGGAAGGGTAAATTGTTGAGTATGGTAGATTGTATTTAAATCATTGGGATGTATTTTTTTATTCCTCCAGGATATATAAATATCTTTAGGATATATAGTTGATTATTGTTCTTAAAGAAATTGATTGATAGATTTAAAATTTTATCGAGACTATTGTTAATAGCACAAGGGGTTTAATGTGGCAATTTCACTTTACTAGGTGGAGTCATCAAAATGATAAGTTAGTTTTAGTTACCATCTTGTGGCAACAATCATCTAATAGGTGGGTAATAAACTTTTGATTTCTTTTTTCACATAAATCATAAGAGGGACTGATTTGTCATTTTTGAGGAGTTAGATAATAAAAATGTTCTAATGGGCAATACCGCTTTTTTAAAGATGGCTTTTATCAACTCTGTACGAATTAAAATGTATGATAGCATAATTAATACATTGAACAATATCAGGCATGTCTCAAAGCTTAAGAAGAACTTTATATTCGTTAAAGTCTTAGACATGAAAGGATTCAAATGCAAAATGCAGTATGGAGGACAGGGTGATGCAAGTGAAGGGGAAAAGGGTGATATGTTGGTGTAGGGCTCAAGGGAAGGTAATTTGTATTTCTTTGAAGGATATTTTTTTTAAAATGTTTAAGGCAATGTCTATATCAACTTCTCTAATGCCTCATCTATTGCAGTAATTTGGCACATACCTCTAGGAGACATGTCAGCTAGAGAGTTGATAATTTAACTCAAAACCGGTGGTTGCTATGAAGTTAAAGGATGGAAACTTTATCACTTTATAAACACTCTGTATATGGGATGTAGTGTAGGAAGAGCTTTTTGACAGTGTCACACAAGATGAAGGCCAAGCCAGATTATGTCCATTCAGACTATTGGAACCCATTGAAAGTTCGATTGTTAAGAGGTGCTAAGTATTTTCTCTCAATCAAATAACTCTTTATGATGAAAAATAAATCAAAGTTCTTTAAGAACTTTTAAGAATTGGATGCTCCTAATGCTTGTCAAAACAAACAATATGGTCAAGACTCTAAAGACCGAAAAATATTTTGAAGTTATATTATAAGGAATTTAACAACTTATATAAAGATAATGACATCGCAAGACATTTGTCTATTTGTCATACTCCATAATATAATAAAGTCACCAAGAGGATGAATAGAATATAATTCACCAAATATGTTTGATGACTATTATTGCACAATCTAAATACATCAAACTAAAATGTCATTGTTTAATTGCCCACAACACATCATTTTAAGTGATTACTTGAACTTTTAAATATGATTAGCTTGTATGTTTTTGCTTAAGTGTTGATAACAATTGCTTAAGTGATCAACATATTATTAAAGTTCAAGCAATTTTTTTATCCAATGTGCTCTCAATTAGAGCAACTTCAATCTTACATAAATGATTACACTTCAATCTGAAGTAAGTTGGTACTTAAACCAAGTCATTTAGTGTGACAATGTCTTTGTTATAAGAAAGGATTTGTGATGTACTCTTCTTCACTTGAAACAACAACGAGAACAATTATGCTTTGGTTGTGATATTCGAGGATATCGCAACAAAACTCGTAACATATGGTAATTATTTTAATAACACATATTTCTAATGTCAGATAATTAAAATCACAAATATTTATTATTAACATACTTTTATCACAATTGTGACAACTTCTATCATGTAATATTAAAAAAATAACACATTCTTTCCAAAAATAATTTATCACAAAATCAAATTTTTCTTCACAAAACTTATTGTTTTTATGATTTTTTTCATCACAAAATGATTTTCTTTTTATAGTAAACAAACTTGTTGCAAACATATAGTAGAAATCAAGTTAGTCAAATAGAGTTACTTTTCCTTCTATTTTTTAGTCAAATAGCCCATTTAGAAATATATTAAAAATTAGTAAAAATATTTCTTTTACAATTACTTGTCGAATGACATTATTGGCTTTTATTATCTTTTTCTTCTTATATATGTCATAGACTTCGATAGTAAACGTCCAAAAAAAAAATTACATCTTGTTTTTTAATTAGATGAAACTCTTTTTATTAGGAATCTATATTATTAATAACGATAATACATTGTCACCATCCTTTCAAAATAATAATAGTCATTATTTAACTTTACTTATAAAAAAATATTTTGAGTCTCTATATTTTTTTTAGAAATTAAAATTAAAATTAATAATAATGATTTTAAAAAATAGTGACTGATTTGTAATATATATATATGTGTGTATAAAGTTACTTTTAGCATTTTGATATTTTTTAAAATTTCAAAATATAATTAAAAGTAAAATAAAAATGTAATATACGTATTCTAAATACGAGAATTTCCTCTATTGTTATAAATAATAATAATAATAATAATAATAATAAATATAATCATTTAAAAAATCTTATTATTATTATTATTATATTAATAAAAGACTGGTTAAGTAATTATTATTTTTAAAGAGAGGGTGAAAGTATATTTCTTTATTAGAAAGTGATATCCCATTAGAAAATGATAATTTGACAAAAAAAAAAAATTCATTTAACAATATATTTTAATAATATAATAATATAATTAGTATTTTACGTTAAAAAATATAATTCAAATATATATTAATATTGTAGGTAGTGTGAATTTTTTTTTTTTTGGCTCACCACCATGTTTCCGTTTATTAAACTCCCTCTTTATTACACACGAGAGATAACTCCTGAAAACGGATGAAACCGCACCAAGAAAAAAACAATATACCATCAAATTTAAACTGGTCCACTCTACGAAATCAAATTTCACATCCTAGTTGGAAGATTTGAACATGCTGACTGAAAGTATATGTGGTCCACCTAGTCAGTTACAATCTTCTACCATCAATCACGATATGAACAAACTAAAACTTTTGTTTACATTTTCTATTTATTTGTTTATTTTATTAAATTTAACCTTACCAGTTATATACAATTTATTAATTAAAAATAAATTTAATATTTTTTTTGTTAAATTACTACTAAAATTGTTAGCGAATAAATACTAATTTATAATCAACCTTAATAATAATTTACCAAAATTAATTCACAATTTCAACTGATAAAGAAAAATCAATTATTGAACTTTAAAAAATTTGAGGCTTGAATGGAAGTTTAATAAAACTATATTATATAATTTTAAAATTGAAGAAAAGTTTTATTAACAAATAAAAAAAATACTCACGTCCTAAAAAAGTGAATGCTTCAGATATTGCAAAAACATGAGCAAGTAAGGAGGGACTTCATTCATTTTGAATTTTCATGAATGATTTACCACTATTGTTTGTGGTGTTCCAGAGAAGGTGCAATATTTTATTTTATAGTATGAAATTTAAAATAAGAGAAAGATGATTTTGAAGATGGAAATTTTCTTTTAATATACTTTCTTTCATTATTCTTTTGATTTTTACAGAACATTCGACTTTTCTTATAAAAAAAATTCTTTCGAACTTTATAATAATGTTATGACAATTACTAATATAAAAAGAGAAACATTAATATAAATGCTTTTAATAAATATTTAATACACATTCTTTCTTTTAGTGTGTTGTTCTTTTCAAATTATTTCAAGTTCGTCCTTCCTCCAAGCTTTTTCTTTAATGGTTTTCAAAGCTTCTTTCTAGTCTTACAAGGTAATAATTGTATTTGGTATAAATATCACTCAAACCTCTCATTTTTTCTATGTTGAATTCGAAAATGAGGAATTTGAACTTAAAAGGCTTGATAAGGATGAGTAACATGATATATTTAGAGCAATGCCTCATTTTCACAGTGATTATTGTCAGTTGTCAAACTTTATTGTAAAATTGTTGTTGAAATTGTTTATGCTCTTTGTATTCTTCTTACCAATTTCAAGATCCTTTCTCATCAAATATAACATCTAGACTAATTATCACCTTTTTTTGTCTTCAAGTTGTCAAAAGTTTATAGTCCTTTCACATGAAATTACAACTATGCATCTCTAGTTGATACTTTAAGTTTTGTTCTCTTCAGTTTTGGAACTTGAGCATAAAAAATACATCAACAATTTTAAGACCGTTCATCAAAATTTTCTTCCAATCCATGCTTTAAACTGTGTCATGTTCCAAATTACTTTTGTTGGACATCTATTCAACAAGTATATTGTTGTATTAAGAACCTCAGACCAAAACTTTTTGGGCATTCCTTTTCAAATAACATGGACGTTGTCACTTCCATCACAGTTTGGTTCTACTCCTTCATCTTCACAAAGTTTTATGAATTCATTAGAGACATACTCCTCTCCCTTGTCACTTCTCAGGACTTTTATAAATTTTCCACTTTGTTTATCAGTAAGTGTTTTAAAATTTTTAAATACATCAAATACTTTATATTTATATCTTTTTTCTTATAAAATAAACATATGTCATGAAAGTCAAGTTATTAATAAATAAATAAAATAAAAAATACCTATTTTGACTACAAGAAAGAGTATTCATTGGACCATAAATATATGTGTGCGTCAATTCAAATATTTCTTTGACTCTCATTAGTCCTTCCTTTAAGAATGATCATTAATGATATTTGTCAAGTAGGCATCATTCACACACTTTATTTTTCTTAATTTTTGGTTGCCAAAACACTGTAATCTTTTGAGAAAGTAACATAAGACCATTGTAATTTAAGTACCCTAGTCTCTAGTTCTACATACAAGAGTTATTTTCTCTCACCATTGGGTTGAGTTTTCTCTTATACTTAAGAGAATGGAATAACCTTTGCTATTTGTCATTTTCACCATAGTAACAATTTTTACTTTTAAATAAAAAGTTACACAATATCGATTCCCAAATCGAAGAGAATAATTGTGCTCCAAAAGTTATTAAATACTCAATCAATTTTTATATAATTTTAACACATAAAGAATATCATGAATCACCTTGCTCCTTGTTTTGTTGAGATTCCAATGTTGCCTTTACCTTCTACTTTAACATACTCTCAATTATCTAATTTAACTTTTGAGGAAAATGAAGAATCCAAATTAACAAAAGCTTCTTTATCTCAGAGTTATATGATTGCTACAACTATTGTCCAAATGCTACACATTTTTATGTTTTTGATTTTTCTTTTGAAAAGAAAAGAACAAGTTGCCTTCATCATGTTTTGCTTCTACTAGCAAATGAATTATGTTGTTGATTGCGAAAGTGACAATCATTTTTGAAAACGTTTTAGGCTGAGTTCAAGAGGGGGGATGAATTGAACTTTGAAAGATTTTTATCCAATTTAGACCTTTGAAAATAGTTTTCGTAATCTGAAAAATTTTAATGAATCTTGGTGCTAAAGATATAGGGTACAGTAAAGAAATAAATTGATTCAAGGCACGAATGAATCAATTTGTTATACTGACAGATATAAGCACACAGCAGATTCTCAATCACACTGAATTGCAATTTCACAGCAGCACATTAATCAGGTCAAGTTCACACTGTTTTAATTTCAGTATACACTCAGAACAGAAACACATAAAAATTAAACTTGAATGAGAGCAGAGAAGAACATTATTACAAAATACTAATTTAAAACTCCTAACAAGGCACTACACTGGTTCCAATTAATATTAGTAAATCTTATTAATTTTCCTAATACCAGTAATTAATACAGACATGAAACTAATTCAGAATGCAGATTCAATTATTCAGTTTCACCAAGAACACACAACAATGATATCAATTTTGCAGTACTACAGTAATTCAGCCAAAGTCAATTTATCAGTTAATTTCAATGTCAGCACAGGATCAAATATACAATTCTTGCATTAAAAATATCAAGAATCACACTGCAGTAATGAACTCTTAAGTATGCAGCAACTCAGATTCCTAATATTACAAAACAACCTTCAGATCAGATTTGTTCAGAATTAAAACTGATATGTGATATTGCAGATTATTAAATTTTCCAGCAATGCAATCAATTTCCAGTTAATGTAGTATGTAATACAATGTTTGAAAAGAAACAGTCTGTTAATCAAGATTTCATGAATAGCTACAGTAGAATAATCAGAATCAACACACAATTCAAGTTACATTGCACACATCAATATACAGTAGAGGACTTAAACCAGTTTATCAAGATTACCTAAAATTAATTCAATCTTTCAATTTAATTCAATGTGCAGTGCAAGAACAAATCAAGATTATAAGAAAAGGGTTCAAGAAGAAGAGACACAATCAATTTTATACTGGTTCACCACACAGGCCTACGTCCAGTCTTCTCTGCACAACTTGCAGAGAAAGTTCCACTAACTCAATTAATTGTTCACATACAATTAATCAACCAATTCCAACTTCCCGTAGAAATCAGAACACTGCTAAATTGATCTACTGCTCCCCGCAGCCTCCAATCAATTTCAGCAGAAACACCAGGCTAATTTCTATAGCCCAAACCAGTCAATTTCTACTCCCCGTAGAAATCAGAACCCTGCTAAATTGATCCACTGCTCCTCGCAGCCTCCATTCAATTTCAGCAGAAAACCCCAGGCTAACTCCTATAGCCCAGACCAGTCAATTTCTACTCCCCGTAGAAATCAGAACCCTGCAAATTGATCTACTGCTCTCCGCAGCTTCCAATCAATTTCAGCAAAAAACACAGGCTTACTTCTAAAGCCCAAACCAGTACAAACATTCAATGAATTTCACAGAATTACAATGAAAACACCTCAAATCTTGATTCAAACAGGATCAAGAAGGGTTTAGAAAAACTCCCTGATTGGCGCAGAAAGAAAGGCCTGTACACAGTCTTGAAGAAACCCAGTAGCACACTTTAGTCAGGATTGATTCTTCAAGTAAAAGCCCTCTTTCAAAAATGATTATTATGAAAACAACAGAATCTCACAGTATTTCTCACAGAATGTATTTCAAAACGATTTTGATTTTCCAAAATGTATCTCTCTTCTTTCTTTTCTCTGTTCTCTCTTTCTTTTTCTTGTTTCTTGTTTCTTGTTTTTCGCACTTGAAAAACCCACTCTTTTATAGAAGAAGAGCTCAAACCAGATTTTCAAAAAAACAGTTAATTCAGTTAAGCTCAGGCACGAATAAATTGATTCGGCTTAACCTGAAATCAGTTTGTAATAGTTAAGTACTTTGTTTTCCAAAACTGTTAATTCAGTTATGCTCAGACACGAATAAACTGATTCGGCTTAACTTGAAATCAGTTCATAATAGTTCAGTACCTTATTTTCCAAAACTGTTTTTAACTGAAGTTAAAACCTTTTTATGGTTTGATTTAAATCATTTAACCCATGTGCTAATGAATTTCTCCTTAGATGTGCATAGATTCTCTTTCACGGCCAATCATACTCACTCACACTAAGACACAACCTAGAACACATTTCCACTTGCTTGCTTTGGCTTGCTAGTCATGTCTTGCATGGCTTCATCAAATCCTTAAGTATTGTGAGAATACTAACAATTTTGAACATGTCCAAACCATCCTCAATTATAATAGTATTTTGCCTTTATTTTAAAAATATTTTTTTCGTGATTGTTCTTCTTATATAGATTCTACGCCATTTGTTTGATTCTTCATTATTTTCTATTTTATCATAGTAGTATCCTCCTTTTTCCCATGAGTTTGTTCCTCTTCTTTTGCCAACTCTATCATCTATAGAAGTCTCTAGTACTTGTTTATTCATCTTTTGAGATGATATCATGAGTTTAGATTGAACATTCAACTAACTTTTCAACAAGTCATATCAATATTTTCTCATATGATCTAAGTGACCCATAAACCCTTTGAAGAATCATGATTGACAAGTCCTCGATTTATTTTTGTGAGACTTTATTTGATTCATCAATTCAGACAATCTATTGAAGTATTCATTCAAGTTTTCTTTTTCTTTTTCATTCTCAAGATCTCTCTTGAGATATTGAAGTTTGACTATTATCACTTTTAAATCTCCTTCAAACTTTTGTTGAAGAGTATCTCACGCTTTCTTGATTGTTTTTGCTCTCACGATCCTTAAAAATATCGCTAGTTATTTGAATTATCCCAAGAACTTCAACATCTATAATCTTATTTCTTTTAATTCTTGCTTGTTATATAACTATAGTAAACTTAATTATCATACTCTATTTGTACGAACTCTAAAATGTAAATAAAATTTCCATTTTATAGCTCAAAAATCATAATTCTCTTTCAGATAAAAGAACTTAGACATTGCTATAAAAATATTGTATTGTTAAATGTTGAAATATTTGTGGCCATGTTCTTTACTTTTGATTTTTTTGGTTGTTGCAAGAACGTACAACTCTGGCACTACTTGGTGGTATTCCAGATGTACAATATTTTGTAGTATAAAATTTAATATAAGAAAAAAGATAATTGTTGGACCGAAAAGATCTCTCTTCTATTACTTTCTTTAGTTTTTTCTTAGCTAGAGATGTATTCCATAGTACATTCAATATATGTTATAGACTTAAAAGAAGTCTTAAAATTCTGTAAAAATGTTTTTAACAATCACGAATATAAGGAACACATAAATACCATTAATGCTCTTAATAGAAGTATTCAATCCACATTAAATACCGGTAATGACACATTATTCAACAATTCTATGTATCTTTCCATGACCGTTGCATATTTTACCTTTTGTCATACTTTCCTTCAAAAGATTTACACACTTTACCATTTCTGTAGAGTTAATTTTCTTAAAAGATTCACATCCAAAGTTTAATCTTTCGAAGTAAAGACAAATTAAACATACATGTACACTAAGAACCATATAAGAAAAATGTTAAAATTCCCATTCAACATTTCCTGAGAATATACAATTGACGCCAAGTGGAAGAAGAAGACAAGTTTTGCAATTCAAAAAGCCATCACATAGCAAGTTAGCAGCTGGTTACATTTGTTATTTTCTTCTCACAGATCTTAAGAAAAACTGAAGTTACAAGTTCATTCAGAAATTAAATAAGGCTGAAAGACAAGTATTAGATAACTTCTCAAAAGGAAAACAACTACATTGATTCAATCGTGCTCAGGAGGAGGCATTTCATTGAGATCCAATTGAAGCTTTTCGGTTGTAGCAGCTGAAGTTGATACATGCTGTTTTTCTCCTCCACGAGAAGAACTTCCATTGTCTTTTGTCACTGGAAAATCTTCTGCCATTTTGCCAACTTCACCTTCTCCATTTCCGTTTTGCTGCTCACCAACAGCATTATCAACAACTTGATCAACTTCAACTCTACCATTGTCTTCGTTTCTCTCCCTTTCCATTTCCGCGTCCATTTCCATTTCACTATTGGTTAGGGCACACTCATCCACATGTCTAATCACAGCAGACAAAGTTCTGAAATACTGGTTGCAGACTTTGCACATCAGCATTCTCCTAGTCCAACATATCTTATGGGCACCTGTTGCGTACCCTCGACTCCTTAACCATTTCCGCAACTTGATGTTGTCGTAATCATCCTCGTCACAAGAATCATCGACATCACATTCCTCATACTCATCATCGGAGTAAGAATAATGATTCAGTGATCTCATCATGTGGTTCCTCTCTTCGTTGCTTCCCCTCCTTCCCTTTGTCTTCCATCAGCATCCTACCAAGGACGTGGACATATCGTAGATCTCAGCACCACTTGCACCGCTTTCATCAATTCTGAGTGGCGCTTCAGCACCACTTGCACCATTTTCAAGAGTTCTGAGTGTTGTAACCGCAGCACCACTTGCTCCATTTTCTACAATTCTGAGTGGTGCTACGATCTCACCACCTCTTACACCATTCACGACTGTTGGGCGTGTTAGCGCTGAAGAGGATCCAAACCCTCTTTGGTTGCTCTTCTTCTTATGGGTAAACTTGCTGGTTCTGCGGCTCTTTTTGTGCACTTTGATGTGCCCTCCCAAGGATTTTCCACACTTGAATTCACGCTGGCAGAAAGGGCAAACTTTTTTGTTCTCTGAATAAGGGACAAGCTGAAGGTTGCTACCACCAGCACCACCACTGTTGCTGCTCCCTTCACCTGAAACCCTTTTCCCTGAAAGATCCATCTGCAAAAAAGACAAGAAAAGAGAAAGAAAAGGAAGGAAAAACTGTGTGAGAAAAAAACCAAGTAATAAGGCTTTCGAAAACACTAAAGAAAACTCTAAGGGTATGAAGGTTTCAGCACCTTCACGGAAATTATATCGACACACAAAAAGCGAGCTAAAAGGAAAGAGAGGGAATGACAGAGGCAGAGAGAATGGAAGAAAGAGAGAGAGAGACTGAGACACAGAAAATGAATCTTTGTGACAGCGAGAAAACAAAGAAGAGTAGTGAGAAGCAGGGAACAGAAGAAGCAGGTATATATAGAAAATAAATGTTCTTAGGTTATAACGTAGATTTAGAGAGAGAGAGAGAGGTAAGAACCATAAACTCAAGTTATACAACGGTATCAATTTATTTCATTTTTCAATCTCACAGCATTAACTATTTTCTCAAAAAGAAGTTAATTCTCATTTCTTTCGCCAACCCTGTATATTTCTTTTTATAATTTTCTTCTTACATATTAACTATGAGTTAAATGAACATATATTATAAATGTAAATTATGAAAGTAGTATATTTTTTTATCAACCCTAAAAAATATATTAAAATAAAAACACTCTTCTTCTATAAAAGTAGTATTAAATTTGGAGTGATTATTAAAGTCAATATATTTACTTTATATATATATATATATATATATATATATATATAT
>Ga0209489_102203_pt1 | contig 39888 bp, 30 predicted proteins | sample SiratrowhiteBW_FD_187527 | JGI IMG/M metagenome (GOLD analysis project Ga0209489, IMG submission 187527) | Root nodule microbial communities of legume samples collected from California, USA - Siratro white BW (SPAdes) (version 2) | ecosystem: Host-associated > Plants > Roots > Nodule | place...
TATATATATAATTGTTAACTATATATATATAATCAGATATTATATATTATATTTATGTATATTTTATAATTATAATAAAATTATTTATTATTTAATATATTTTATTATTATATTATATAATTATTATAATATGTAATTAATTATATATTAATTTCAGGGTAATTGATTTGTTTTTTAAAATAAGAATAAAGTTAAAATTGTATTTAACCTGCTTTTTAGGTGGCTTTCCCTTCCAATCTTCTTACTGAAAAGAAGATAAAAAAAAAATACTCCTTTCTTACAAATCAATCTGTACAAATTGATATAATCAAACTCAAATTCTCTCAAAAATCTTCCCTCCACACTCTATCACACAAATCCATCTTTTAAAACAAACTCGAACTCTTAAAAAATTAATGTCTCAATCTGTGAAAGAAGAAAAAAATATAAAGAAACATAAGTGAAAATACTTACATTATTTTATTTTAGCAGTTAGAATTAGATTTAGATTTATATTAGACATAAATTAAATAATATTTCAAATTTTAAAAACATCTAAAATCAAGATACATCTAAATCATTATAACTTATAAAATATTAAGTCCGATCATATTATTATAACTTATAAAATATTAAGTCGGATCATAAAAACTCAATTTAAGTGTTTGAGATTAAAATAATTTTAAAAAAGATTGTGTTGTGTTGCTTACATGTTTTTCATCATGTGTTCAAGAGTGTTCAAGGTCCAAATAGGTAAAGCAACTGCTTTAGATCTCAAGATAAAAAAAAAATTAATACTCATATATTATTATAAAATAAAATAATTATTTAATTTTAAAATTATACTAAAAAGGTTAATTAAAAATTTAAAATATCTTAAGTGTTATAAATATTTTTGAATGACTTTAAATTTACTATGTTTTAAAAAATAAATTGAATAGTCAAGGAATCCTACATATCAAAATTTTATAATTTTCTATCTTTTTCCTATATTCCAAACAGATTAACATAATTTCTTTATATGTCTTTTCATTATCTGACTACTCTACTTCTCTTATTCCTTCTTCACTTATTTCCTTCCTTCCTTCCTTCCTTCCTAAGTCTCTTTGTTCTTCTGTAGTATTATTTTAATTTGTTTTGAATTTCAAATTTGTTTTATCATTCTATATTATACATTTATGTGTGTGTCTTTATTTGGAGATTTGGAGTAGTATATTAACTGAGGAAGAGTTTGTGTTCACTTTTGCTCCTTTTGACTGCATCAATATTAGGTAAACATAATATCATATTAATGAATTGATCTCAATTTTTTTATTTTTTATTATTGTTTAATTATTATTAAAATAATTTGTGCAGAATTAAGGAAGAGAATTTAGAATTTAGAATTTATATTTAAAGACTTACCAAATGATAGGATGGGAAAGATAGTAGGAGACTTGAGATTTCAAGACAACATACTAAGATCAAGTTCATTGTCTTAACAATCAGATTTTATCTTTTTTAACTTAGTTTCATTTTATAGACTTACAAGTTATATTCAGTGTGATATATATTATAATTTTAAATTTTATATAAAAATATACAAATATGTCAATAAGAAGATTTGAATCAGGTTATTCAAAACTTAAAAAAAATAAAAGAGTTAAACTTTTGGTTGGATCACAAAAAGGGACTATGGATAACTTTATAAAAATAAACAAAAAAATGAATTAGAAAATACAGGTGAGTCGTCTTTGAATGAATAAGATAACAATATAAATATAGGTGAAGATAACAATAGAGGTAGTCGAAGAATAAAATTTCAAGACAAAATGATTCTAATATTAAAAACATATATGATCCAAGTCAATGGGAGGATATTGATACAAAATTAATGAAGTATTATCTTTCACAAAGCTTTCATTGTCTTCTTTTATCTATTTTTAATATGGTATCAGAGCTCCTAATCAGGAGCTCTGTTGATATCCACTTACTCTTCGTATAACTGTTCGTCCGCTCACTCCCATCACTGTGTATCCACGCCACTATACAACACTGCTGCCGCTCGCGCCAGGCCGCCGCTGCGCTCGGCTGCCGCTCGCGCCCCGCTGCTGCTCGAGTCCTCTCTGTCTGTGAGTACCTCCGCTGTTGCGCCTCTGCTAAACGCTGATCTCACTGCTGCTCGCGCCGTTCACCGTCAACCGCTGCCCACGCCACTGTTGTGCCTCCCTAGACAGTACCCATGGCTAGTGAGCACTCATCCACCGAGGATTCCCAACTCCCATTGAGCCCTTATTATATTCATCTTAGTGAGAGTCCCTCTTCTATTAGTGTCACACCTCCTTTAAACGGAAACAATTATCATTCTTGGTAAAGATCTTTCAAAATGGCTCTCATCTCCAAGAATAAAATGGGTTTCATTAGTGGGAGTATTCCTGTTCCAGACACATAGAGTCCTTTATATCCACCATGGGAGCGTTGCAATAACTTGATTATTTCATGGTTGCTGAATTCTGTTTCACAATCTATAGCCCAGAGTGTCATCTATTTTGATTATGCCGCTGATATTTGGAATGATCTTTGAGAACGGTTTTCTCAAGGTGATCTACTTCGCATCGTGTAACTCCAAGAAGAAATATATGCTGTTAAACAGGGCTCTCAAAACGTCACAGATTATTTCATCAATCTCAAGACTGTGTGGGAAGAACTAGACAATTATCGTCCTTTATCCTCTTGCAACTGCCCTGCACGTATGTATCACCAACAAGATTTCATTATTCGGTTTCTAAAAGGACTTGATGAGAGATTCTCAGTAGTGCGTTCTCAGATCCTTCTCATGGATCCTTTGTGTCAATCACCAAAGTCTTCTATATGGTCATACAACAGGAGCGACAACACTTGAGTTCTGGACTAATTATTGGAGAGCCTAATACCTTGATCAACGTTGTCGACCGTCAACGCCGACCACCACTTGGACGAGGTCGTGGTGGTACTCCGAGAAGTGGTGGTAGGATCTCATCAAGCAAGCTCTGCACCTTTTGTGGACGAACTGGGCACACTGTTGATGTTTGCTATGGCAAACATGGCTATCCTCCTGGTCACCCTTGGTATCCTGGTAAGCCCCGAGTTTCTCGACCTCAAACCTCCAATTCTGCTTCTATAAATCATGCTACCATCAAGCCAGACCACGAGAATGTCACAGTGCAAGGGCCAAAGAACATCACTGATGGGTCAGGTCTCGGGATCACTCCAACCCAATACCAAAGCCTAATGGCTCTTCTGCAAAACATGTCAGGTTCTACTTTTTCAGGATCCGTGGACAATCCTCAACCCAATCAAGTCAACATGACATACTCAACACAAAATGGACCGCATACTAGTTCTGGTCCATCTCCTGGTAACATACACCAACATGCATTCACTTCACATCTTGTTAATCATTCATCCATTGACACACACTCACAAAAATCACACTCTAGTTCATGGATAATTGATTCCGGAGTTACAGACCATGTGGCTTCATCTTTGCATTGGTTTAAAACTCACTCAAAAATAGATCCTGTTGTCATACATCTCCCTAATGGGACTACTGTTACTGCACATCTTCATAATGTTCTCTATGTATCATTCTTCCATTTTAACTTAATTTTCATTTCCAAATTAGTTTCTACTCTTTGTTATTCACTCACCTTTGTCTTTGATTCTTGCAAAATTCAGGAGGTGAACTCATTGAGGGTGATTGGTTTGGCTAAATTACGGAAAGGACTCTATTACTTAGCAGATAGCAAGATGAGTACTCACTTACAACCCAACAATGTCGTTATTAACCACACTGCTGCCACTCCCATTACAACCTCCAACCTTTGGCATTTTAGATTAAGACATCTTTCTGGAAACAGATTGAACATTTTGTGTCAAACTTATCCTTTCATTTCAAGACATGTTGATGAAATATGTGATGTTTGTCATTTAGCTAAGCAAAGAAGATTATCTTATTTACCTAGTTTGAATAAAGCATCCAAAATTTTTGAGTTGATTCATTTAGATATTTGGGGTCCTTATTCTAAACAATCTGTGCATGGTCATAAATATTTCTTAACCATTCTTGATGATTTCAGTCATTATACTTGGACCATTTTATTGAAATCCAAAGCCGAGGTCCAATCAAAGGTGGAACATTTCATCAATTTTGCTGAAACTCAATTTGAAATTAAAGTCAAAAGCATTCGTTCTGATAATGGACCTGAATTTTGTTTGAAATCTTTTCTGGCTTCAAAGGATATTTTGCACCAAACCAGTTGCGTTAAGACTCCTCAATAAAATGGGAGAGTTGAACGTAAACATCAATATATTCTTAATGTGGCAAGAGCTTTAATGTTTCAATCTCATTTACCTACACATTTTTGGTCATATGCTATTAAACATGATGTTTATCTTATAAATCGGGTTCGTTCTCCTATCATTGGTAACAAAACTCCCTTTGAACTTTTATTTAAACAATCACCTGATGTCACTATGCTCAGAGTTTCTGGATGCTTATGCTATGCATCTACACATGTGTCTCATTGCCACAAGTTTGATCCACGAGCCAGACGTGATATTTTTCTTGGGTATCAAACTGGAATTAAAGGATATGTTATTTTTGATTTCGACACAAAGGAGTTCTTTGTTTCCAGAAATTTTCAATTTGATGAGATGACCTTTCCCTTTAAAAATCCTGGTCCAACATCACCACCAACCTTATCTCTCCCTCATGGCCCAATCACTCCCTCAGTAGATCCATTTTTTATAGAGCCTATGACCTTACCTTCAGCTCATAGACATCTCTAGCCGCTAACCAACCCATTCATAATACTATCCACTCTCCCTCAACCTCTCATTCCACAGCACCTTCACTCCCATTCGAAACACCATCACCCAGTCCACCCTTAAACCCAACTCCTCAACTTCCTCCACGACGACAATCACAACGCGAATCGCGACCACCTGCTCATCTTGCTGACTACTATTGTAATTCCTTTCTTCCAGAACCAACCAGTTCATCTTCAAACTGTTCTCATCCTCTAAGTTCTGTTCTTTCATATAGTCGCTTCTCTTCCCCTCACCTTTACTACCTTATGTCTCTCTCCACAGATCCCGAACCAAGTAGCTACCAGGAAGCTAAACATCATGTTTGTTGGCAAGAAGCTATGAAAGCTGGTAGAGGCATTAGAGTTGAACCATACCTGGACTATCGTCGATGTTCCCCCAAATGTCAAACCCATCAGTTGCAAATGGGTTTACAAGATTAAGCGGCACCCAGATGGTTCAGTGGAAAGGTACAAAGCTCGTTTAGTAGCAAAGGGTTTTGCTCAAACAGAGGGTATAGATTACTTCGAGACTTTCTCTCCTGTCGTGAAGATGGCCACTATCCAAGTAGTACTTGCTCTTGCTTCCATTCATCGCTGGACTATACAACAACTTGATGTCAACAATGCCTTCTTACATGGAGACCTCTCAGAGGATGTTTATATGACTGTTCCACCAGGTTTGTCTGTCTCTGGTACACATCAATGCTGCAAATTGCACAAGTCTCTCTATGGGTTGAAACAATCTAGCAGAAAATGGTATGAAAAATCATCTATCCTTCTTCTCTCTTGTGGGTATCAACAAGCTCAGTCTGATCATAGTTTAGTTGTCAAAACTGCTCATTCTAGTTTCACTGCTCTCATTGTCTATGTTGATGACATAATCTTGACTGGTAATTCCACTATGAGATGACTCATATTAAGCACGTGCTTCATTCCAATTTTCGTATTAAAGATCTTGTCATACTTAAGTATTTCTTGGGTATTGAAGTTGCTCATTCAGAGATTGGTATCTATCTTTGTCAATGTAAATATTGTCTTGATCTCATTCGTGACTCAGGATTGTCAGGTGGCAAGCCTTGCTCTACACCCATGGATAACTCTCTTCGGCTACATCAGGATGATAGTGAATTACTCACTGATGTTCTCTCCTATCGACGATTGGTTGGGCGCTTGTTATATCTGACCACCACTCGTCCAGACATTTCATTTGCAACTCAACAATTAAGCCAATTCATGTCCAAACCCACTCGTTCTCACCTTGCCGCTGCTATGAGAGTTATCAAGTATTTAAAAGGTCATCCAGGACAAGGATTATTCTTTCCTCGTGATTCTCAAATTCACCTGACTGGCTTCAGTGATGCTGATTGGGGCACTTGCATTGATTCACGACGATCCATCACAGGCTACTATTTCTTTATTGGAAGTTCTCTCATCTCGTGGAAGACAAAGAAGCAGATCACTGTTTCCAGATCTTCTTCTAAAGCAGAATATCGAGCTTTTGCCTCGACCACTTGTGAGTTATAATGACTTACTTACTTGCTCCAAGATTTAAAGGTCCCTTGCTTTCGCCCACCTGCTCTTTATTGTGACAACCAAAGTGCTCTATGCATCGCTGTCAACCCTATTTTTCATGAACGAAGCAAACATTTGGATATTGATTGTCATTTGGTTCGAGAAAAGTCTCAAGCTGGCCTGATGCGCTTACTTCCCATTTCATCTTCCAGTCAATTGACATTTTTACTAAAGCTCTTCCTCCATGACTCTTTAGCACTTTCCTATCCAAGCTGGGACTGGTAAACTTATTTGACCCTCCAGCTTGTGGAGGGATAACAAAGACAGAAGAAGCCCAAGAGTTCCAAACCCAACAAAATTAGGGTTTTACATAACAATAAAATGTTTTAGATTTTGATTAATGTTTAGGATATAACTGTACAAATCATCAATGTACTTGGCAATAATTAATGAAGTATTATCTTTCACAAAGCTTTCATTGTCTTCTTTTATCTGTTTTTAATACTTATGGTGAGAAGGAGAGGGAGAGATTTAATAAGATTTTAAATTATTTTGTTGGGACTCACAATTTCCATAACTTCACGACCCGAACAAAAGCAGAGGACCCTGCTGCTCGTCGTTACATCATCTCATTCAATGCTAACACAGATTTCGTAATTGAGGGCATCGAGTTTGTAAAAAAGTGAGGTTGTGGGACAGAGTTTCATGCCTCATCAGATTGGAAAGATGGTGGGGTTGGCTTTGTCTGTAATGAGAAATTGTGCACCAGAATCAATTATCAATAAAGCCTTGCAGCAGTGAGTACAACTTCTATTGTTTGTGTTATCTATAAGGTTACATTTAAAATCATGTGATTTTCGTTAGGTGCAGTTTTTTTACTTTTGTTTTCCTAAACGCAGGGATGTTAAGGTTAACGTACCTATTGCTCCCGAAGTTGGATTATATTTGGACGAGTGCTTCTTTACCTCATATAACCAGAAATGGAAAGATAGCCATGAAGAGCTGTCAATGAAAGCATACGAGGAAAAAGCAGAAGAGTTCAAAATGAAATACATATATTCTCCTATTTCTTACATGGAGCAGAAGGAAGGAACTGTTGCTGGTTGGTTGAATTCTTTGAACTGTAGAAATTATCCAGAGTGGTGTAAGTCATTGATAAAAAGAGTGATACAATCCTGAAGTAAAGAGTGCTGCAATCCCAAAGTTGTAATGACTGAGTGAACTGTTTTCCAAATAGTTTAACGTCAATACTTCTTTTTAATTGATTTGGGCCTGACTTTTCAATGCTCTATTTGTCTATTATCTCCCCTGCCATATACATATGATTATACAATATATTGCAAATATACAGTATACATATGTAATAGATTCTCCACTGCCATAAATAACAATAACATTTGCAGTAGAATTTTATCAGAATCCATGGTATATTCCCTGTTGATTATTGCTACTTCAAATTTTTAAAGTTTAAGGAAAAAATGTTTTTTCTTATCTATATTTATATTGTTAGTTAAATTTGGTTCTGATTCTTTTAATCTTGAATTAAGAAATTAATGATTAAATTATAAAAAAATCAAATTAAATAGGTGAATATCTAAATAGTTTATAATAGAGAGTATTCTTTATTAAGACATTTATTGACTAAATTGGATTGTCTAATACCTACCTAGTATTGTAAAAGTTAGGTAATATTATTCATCTCATTTTATTAACCGATGAATGACTAGTATCATTGTAGAAAAATTATGATTATATCGATGTTTTTAATAAAAAGATACTAAAATATCTAATCTCAAACAATTTTTTGACATTTATAGATTTATAGTAAGTTATAATTATAGTAAGTTATAAGTAATGTTTAATAAAGTGAGATTGAATTTTATACTTGTATGTTAACTTATAAGCCCACATTTTTTATATTATATATTCAACTTATTAAGAAAGTTTATAAAAACATAACTCATCTTTGTGTTTTTTTTTATGTATATATTGTACGAGTAGAAACAAAAATTGTTTAAAAAAAATTGAAGATATCTTATCTAAAATGTTGATTAACAAAAAAGTTAATTTTAATATATTTAGAATATATAAAATATATAGATAGTTATTTATTATGATATAAAACTTTTATTATTATAAAAAATTTATATATTTTTGTAATATATTATAAATAATTACATAGACTTAAAATGTTAAACATATAATATATAATAATATGATTAATTTGTTTTTTAAGAACATCTTATTACAAATACAAATTTAGTATAATTTTATAATTAATAATCATTTAATATCAATTAGAGTGTTACATATTATATGTAGTTAAGTGTGTTTTTTGTGATTTAATTTTGAATCTATCTTTTTAATTACCGTAGTTTAGAAAATTGAAGTGATAAAAAAACTCAAATGATCTACCAGACAAATTTATCAATAATTATAGGCAATAAAAACAATAAAAATAAAAATAAGAATAATGTGATAATAATAATAAAGGTAAAAATACTAATAATATAATAATAATAATTTATTGGTGAATAATTTGACAATAAATTTATCTATAAATAATTTGATGGTAAATTATCATAAAAATTTTATCTGTAATGATATTTTATCAACAATAAATTTTTTTTATAATTTTATTTTGGTATTTTACATTTTTGTATAAATTATTCTTTAAATGATCAACTTTTTAATGATATTTACGGTTGAAAAATTAAAATAAATATTTTTTAAATTTTTATTTTGAAAGACCCAAAGCAAACTTAAGAAATATTTGGGAGAGTTACATTTGCTTTTCAAAAAACTTGAACATATAAATATTTTAAAAACAATAACATTAGATGTAATTTATATTTATTAACAGGACATAATTTTTTATTTATATTTAATAAAACATAATTTTTATTTATATTTAAGTCTAAATAAAATATAGTCTATAGCTATTAAAGAGATTTTTTTATCTTGGAGTTCTTTTAGATTTTTTATCCTTTTAACTCTCAAAATTATCTACATTATAAATTCTCTCATTTGGAATAATGAACTTAGTATCCGTTGGTTATTATTAAAACAAAGATGGCAGGACAAAGTTCTGATTGATAGTTTTAGATATTTTTCATTTAATCATTAAAATACTATACTGGTGATGTTGTTGAGTGACATTAATTTACTATTTATTACTAAGGTAACATGTACTTTTACTAAATCACAAATAATCTCAACTGTACAAACTTGATTAAAATTTTCAAACCTAATGTCATTCGTATAGATTTCAATTTCATCATCACAAAATTTTTGCTAATAATTTTTTTTATGATATTTTCTTAATCAAAATCAATTCAACCTATCAAATCATAAATTAAAGGTTTCAATATCAATAAAGTTAATTTGAAATTTCATACGGATAATCAAATTTATTTATCATTTCAAATAATCTCCTTTACTTAAAAGTTATTTTTGTTATAAGTAACAACAAAAAGAATTATAAGACAAAAAAATTATAAAAATTTTATAAAACTTGCCAAACAATTCAAACATCGACTAAAGGTTAAAATTGACTAAGAAAATATTATTTTCAACTGACACTATCCTACCAATAAAACTAAATAACTAAAAATAAAAATATTATAGAATAAATTAAACTTAATATTTATTAAATTCTAATTGGATATAATTATTTTACACTCTGCTTCTTCTATAAAATAGGAATTTAGACTAAGGGTGGATATGGTAAAGGATGGTAGAGAGATAGAAACATGTCCATGAAAAGAAAAATACAGAGGGTGAAAAAGAGAGGAAAAAAAAAAAGAGTAAAGAAATGTGCTCCAGTACCAATTGATAATTTACATTGTACAAAATAAAAGTAAACAACGAGTTACAATTAATAGGAAGTGATTCAAGTAGTAACTTCTCAACCAGACACCTTCAACAATAATAAATCAGTTATTTTCAGTAACAAAAAAATACTGCCAAATATTGCTAAATAAAGTCAATAACTAGTTTACCGAATATAGATAAAATTGCCCCTCTTACAAGCATAGGTTAAGACTTACGTTGATGCGAAATTTACCGTTCAGTTCCCGTAGAAGCAAACGGGAACCACCAGCTCCTTGCTTACAAGGCATAAGACATGGAGGGCAAAACAGTCCAACCACATCTTTTCAACAACCAATCAACTAGAAAACATAAAGGCCGTAATTTTCAACTGAGATCAACTAGAAAACATAAAGGCCGTAATTTTCAACTGAGATCGAAATGACAACAATAAACGCATCAAACACACCAATTATTGCTCCACAATTTCTCTTTCAGCTATTTCTCTTTATTCTCATTTAACTCTTTCAGAGACTCTGATATATAAGTTAAATATAGACTACAAAAGAAATTAATGCATTATTTTTTAATTTTTATAATTTGTAAAAAAATTAATAGAATTTAATTAGATTAAGATAGTGTGATAAGAGCTAATAATAGTGTGTGGCGTGCAATAACAGATATTTAACGACCAATGATAAAGTGGTGTTTGAAACAAGACCAAGATTCGAATCTTGCGAACAGAACATTCGGTGAGGAGAGGTAAATACAACAACTATCATGTGCTGATGCCAAAAATTCGATGGCATAATTCCAATACCCTTCTCTACCATTATTATTATAACATCAGACAAAGGCACTAAGGTTACAAGCCTCTCAGCCACCCTCCAATTTCGCCAAATCTACACCAAGCGTTAATTCCTTCTCCTCTCTCTCTCTCTCTCTCTCTCTCTCTCTTCCCTAACAACACTCACTGCCACTCTCCCTCTTCCTCTCTCCGCCGGTGAAGCCCGGCAAGTTCCGTTGGCGGGAACAGGTTTGACCGTTAGCTGAGTCCTTGTTTCTTTGTTTGGACACATGGAGGTTTCCGTTGCGGCCTCGCCGAGAAAGTCCATGGCGGAGAAGGTCTTCGGAGGGTACTACAATGGGAGTATCAGCCAGAAGAAGCGTGGCAGTGAAGCTCGCGACGATGACAGCGAGGGAGGCATGGAACTCATGGAGATTGGCGCTGAAAGGACCAAAAACGTGCTGATTCTCATGAGCGACACCGGTGGCGGTCACAGAGCCTCCGCTGAAGCCATCCGTGACGCCTTTCAAATTGAATTCGGTGACGAATACCGGGTAATCTTATCGCTCCCTTCGCATTTCCTTAATTCACCTTTCTTGCTTCTTCTGCTCTGGTCTTGCTTCCTTTGTTCATGTTTTCAAAAAAAAAATTTGTGTGAACATTGATGGAATACCGGGTCTGAGATGTTTTTGTGTTTTTTATGAGTTATTTTTTTGATGGAATTTGGTTTCAAAGTTTAACATGAACATTTCTTATAGTTAAACTTCATTTGGATTCATTAACTCAATTTGTTTTATAATTACAGTTATTTTAAATTTTTTATTTAGTTTATACAAAAAAGGAGATTAATATAGAATTAATTAAACTTAATTATGTGAATTTAATAATATCTCTGAACCCAGATCATGGATTATATAATAAGACGAAACATTATAATTCAGTTTATTTAGTTCATAAATCAAATTAAACAGATCATAATCAAATCTCTGACTGTTTTTGGATTAGTTCCGGTATCTGTACCCTTACTTTTTGTCATGTCTTGCACTATGGTCACACATGGACTTTGTCGCTACGTTTCAATTTTTTTTTCTTGGAGTTATCTGCGCATTTTTTTTTTGGGAAAAGATAGAACTTCGTGGCAATAGGAAGTTTCTGATTCACTTATCTTTCGTTGCTGGTCTAACTAAACTTCTCAATTTTCAGATTTTTGTTAAGGATGTTTGGAAGGAATACACTGGGTGGCCGTTGAATGACATGGAGGGGCAATATAAATTCATGGTTAAGCATGTGCAGTTATGGAATGTGGCGTTTCATAGTACTTCTCCTAGATGGATTCACTCTGTGTATTTGGCTGCCATTGCTGCATACTATGCCAGGTACCTTCCTATTCCCATACTTCTCTTGTTATGGTTAGCTTTTATAAGTAATCTTAATGGTGAAAAGGGAAGATGTCTTTATTATGGACAACTTGGCATTGCAATAATGATCATTCCCCTTTACCCTGCAGCTGTAAAAGACTTTTTTACGTTCGTTGTGTTCTTATTTATAATTGCTTCTGCACTCTCTTTTTCTCAGGGAGGTGGAGGCGGGGTTGATGGAGTACAAGCCAGATATCATCATCAGTGTCCATCCCTTGATGCAGCATATTCCGTTGTGGGTTTTGAAGTGGCAAGGTTTGCAGAATAAAGTGGTTTTTGTCACAGTGATCACGGACCTTAGTACCTGCCATCCCACTTGGTAAAATTTAATTTTGCAGTTTTTTTTTTCTTGCTTTGAATTGCATTTCATTAATCAACTTTTACACCCTTACTCATAGTTTCAAGCTATTTCCAGGTTTCATCCTTGGGTGAATAGATGTTACTGCCCTTCAAAAGAGGTGGCCAAGAAAGCCTCTCTGGATGGCCTTGAGGAATCTCAAATCCGCGTTTTTGGCTTACCCATCAGGCCTTCTTTTGCCAGGGCGGTTCTTGTGAAGGTATGCATGTTAATGTTAAAGTTAAAGGTGCAGATTTTCTTTCATTGTTGGTGCTGACTCTGTCTTTTACTATAGGATCAATTAAGAGAAGAACTCGGGTTGGATCAGACCTTGCCAGCAGTTTTGCTGATGGGGGGTGGCGAAGGAATGGGTCCTGTCAAGAAAACTGCAAAGGCTCTGGGAGAATCACTTTACGACAAAGAAGCTGACAAACCAATTGGGCAGTTAGTCATCATATGTGGTCGTAATAAGAATTTAGTATCTACCCTTGAAACTCTCCAGTGGAAGATTCCAGTTAAGGTAAGTTGCTTCTTGGTTTTGGCACAGCATGCAGAAGAGCATAATGGAGTGCCACTCACTGAAACTTTGTTTCTTGATTTTGCAGGTTAGAGGATTTGAGAAGCAGATGGCCAAATGGATGGGAGCCTGTGACTGCATCATAACAAAAGTAAGTTATAGCAATGTTCTCTTCATGTCATCCTTCATATTTTATTACCATGTAGGCTCATTGGTTGGTTGAAATTTTCAGGCTGGACCTGGTACAATTGCAGAAGCATTGATCAGAGGGCTTCCCATAATTCTCAACGATTATATCCCAGGACAGGTGAGAGTTTATAAATTGCAATTCATGAGTTTTTTCTTTTATTATTTCTACTATTCCATATTGATTCTGAACTGTGATTGTGGTAACGACAGGAGAAGGGTAATGTGCCATACGTGGTAGACAATGGAGCTGGTGTCTTCACGCGTAGTTCTAAGGAAACAGCAAAAATTGTGGCGGAATGGTTCACGACAAAATCAGACGAGCTGAAAACAATGTCAGAGAAAGCACTAAAATTAGCACAACCAGAGGCGGTGTTTGACATCGTGAGGGACATTCATGAACTTGCTCAGCAACGAGAGCCAGCAAATTTTCCATACTTGTTGACCTCGTCGTTTACTAGCCTAATCTAATTTATTGTTTGTGCTTCTTTCACGGTAGCTTTCTCCATTAGAATTGACTTGTACAGTTAGCTCTATTGATTATTATATCATTCTTTATCTCTGGCTTGGTTTAACTACCTAAGATTCAATTGTGGTAAACAAGTATGTTTGTCTGGTTGTGAGGAGATGGTTTGCCTGTAACTCCAAGAATGTTTGTATTCTACAGTACATTTCAGTCTAATGATTTATTTTTTTCAATGCGGTCCATTTTCTGTGCGATATAAATTGTTTATGGTTATATGCTTTTAAAAATATAAAATTTCTATAAACATTCCAACAAATTAAGTCAATGATGCACTTGATCTAGGCCCAAATTTAAAGAACTTTGAAAGAAAAGAACATTCCATAAGCAAAATCATAATCGTGCTTAACTAGGATTGTTAGATTTGTCGTGGTTCTTGATTAAAAAAAAAAACCGTAAAATAAGGTGTAAACAAGATATATGCATGGGTGTAGATTTTCAATTTTAAGAAGCATAACTCATTTAGCTTGACTTGAAATAAATGAAATTATATTTTTATTATAAGCATGAAAATGTTGGAATCACATTAAAAACAGCCAGCTATTATAGACGTGCATTCTATATTCTGCATCTGGATCCTAATAAATGTATCACATGTTTTCCAGCTCTAATATGTACATAACTTGGTTGTCCTGTGTACAGAATAACGTAATTGCAATAACGATGATTATGATTAGTAGGAATACCATGATATTTATTTGCTATCTATCGTTATAGTTTTAATTTGAATATTTCTTTTAAATCAAGTGATCATTAGTTTTAAATGTATAGAATTATTTTTTTTAAAGAGATTAATTTTATTTAAATTTATATTTTTATAGTGTAACTTATATAAACTATTTTTTATTAATTAATTAATATTAATTTAGAAATATTTTGAATCTGTAATAAACTAATATTTTTTTAAACCATTTTAAAATTTTCCGATTTATCAATTCAAATATTTCTCTTTTTTTTTTGCATCTAACACAGATCCTGTTTTATATTTTTTTTTTTCAATTGATATTTCTAAACATAAATTTTATATTTATTTTTTTATCACCCACAACAATTTTAATTAATGGATTTTTATTTGTAACATAAATATATGGAGTTAAATTTATTAACAGATCATCACCATCTATACATATAACAACTCTATTTCTTTTCAACATAAATTTTGTTTCTTAAAACATATTTTTTTATACATATATTAACTTTATATTTTATATGCTATTTAATTTTAACAGATTTATCAATTTTAATTAAAAACATATTCAGTAAAAAAAGTAATATATTGCAATAGAAAGTTATTGAAAGTAAGTTATAGTTAAATAAATTCATATATGTTAAGCATGAATTTTCCACACACACACTAAAGATATAGTTTCTGAGATCTGCATTACTGGAGCCAGCAACAAAAGAAAAATAAGAAAGAAACATATCGTCAAACAAATGATGATATCTTTATTTTATTAAAAAAATGTATTAATATAATTTCTTAAAAATTACTAAAATAGGTTGATTTTGAAAAATATTACCTATATCAATAAGTTGTATTTAAAAGTACAATTTAACTTTGTGAAAAGAATATTCTTTGGCCCTCACTTCTTCTTTTTTACCTACATTCAACTGTTTTCTATGATAAAATATTATTGAAATAATGCTAATAATAGATTTAAAATAAAATGTTTTAATAAAATAATAATTTATAAAGTTATAACTTGAATGTAGAGAAAAATGTAGGTGTCAAACCATGGTGATTCTAACTTTATCTCTTCCAAAGTAAATCGGTTCAACTTTAACTTTTCTTTTTCTTTCTCTTTCAGTTTTTCATCTTTTCATGATCCTCTCGATCAAGGAGACAATACATGTCTCCAGAGGTAAGGAAATAATGTAAATATAGTTAGACAAAAAAATAAGTGATTATAAAGTAAAACATCCAGTTTAAAATAACCTAATTAATAATCAACATTTCTATTTACTTTATCACATAGTATTATCTATGATATTTATATAAGTTTTTTTTCTTAGGTGTACACATATTATTTTTCTGAAATAAATATAATTAAACTCATAAAGAGAGTTAAGAGTTAATCAATTCATAGTTGAGAGCTAGTTGAATATCATATCACAATGTGGTAGGACCCATAGTCGTGACACAATCAAAATACTTAAGGAGAAAATAAAATAAATATAGAGAAAGGAATACAATGGGGGTGTATTCCTCATTACCCCCATCAACTATATTTATTAAAATGATTTGGTATGAATTGTATTATTATAATAATATAAGTAGAAGAGATAACAACTTATTTTCAATGACGTGAAAGAAATTAAATAGATGAAAAGGGAAAGAAAAGAAAATAATTATAGTAAAAGATTAACCAAAAGACACAATTTGATGAAAAAAAGAAGAAGAAGAATTGGATTTGCTATCAGATGAATATTATACCCTTCAATTATACAGTATCTTTATTTTCATTTTCAAAGCAAGAACCTAACGTGGAATTTAGAAACGATGTTTAGTTTGCAGCGTGGATGTTTTCATAATTGATTTTGTCCCATTGAATACAAAAAATATATAAAGATATTCAAAATTTACATTATTATTTATGAATGCACGTTACATAACAATTTACTAGATTTTGGTCCATATAATCCATTGTCAATTATACATAATTGATTAACTATTTTATAAAAAACAAATTTTTTATCTGTAGATTTTTATAGTTGATTATGTAAGACTCATAATTAATTATACTGTTTCTAAAATATAATCTTTATTTTTTTATCTGAAAAATATTGTCTTTGACACCTTCTCATTTCCCTCAAAAAACGTACAAGCCATCAGTGTCAAGAAAAGAAAAAAAAAATTGCATTGGAATGATTTTAAATTGGTATAAATGGATTGGAGATTACTTCTAGCAGCAAGATAGGTAGATAAGAGATATTTTAGATTTGCAATTAGATTTTAGAATTCAAGAAATGATTACTCAGAAATATAAGTAATCTTGATGTCTCTATCCTCGTAAAGGCAAGTGGCTAATAATAATACAATGCACTATAGTTTGATAAGAACCCATGTGTAGTAAGGTTAAAGCAACATGCATAATTATAAATCTCATACCAACCCCTCTTTATTAATCTCTCTCAAAGAAAAAGGTTATTTTTTAAATAACATATTTGTGAATAAAAAAAATGTAAAATATAATTCGAAGGTGTTAATCATGTGGAGGTTAAACTCACCTCTTAAAGTTAATAGGTGTAATATTAGTACTTAAAAAAACTCACAATTGATTTTGATTAGTACAGATAAAAAATATAGTTATTTATAATAATAATAATAATAAAGTATTTGAAAATTAAGACATTTTAATTCATGAAAAAATTTCATCATCAAGGTGTACATAATAGAAATTAATTCCATTGTGTGTATGCTCTCACTTCCACCCATTGCAAAAGAAAAGGACTACGAAAAAAAAACTTATTAATTTATTATAACATTACCAGCTAATGTAATTTTTTTATACCTTTTTTTTTTGTAACAAAATCTTTTTATACAATACTGAAACAAGTTTCTACAACGTATTTTAGGTGCTTAATTTGATCAAGTAATATATTTATTATTTAATGTAAATAAGGTAATTACACAATATTAGTTTAACGCTTAGCCTTTTCATGCAATAATTTAATTTGTAAATTTCTTTTTGTTAAAAAATAATTTTAATTTAAGTAGACACTTATAATTTATTTTCTATATATCAATTGCAGTATTATAAATTTGTATAATTATTTTTTATATAACATTAACACATATTTTTTATCTAAATAATAATAAAACAGGTTTTATAGCATTAAAAGTAATAGTTATAACACATTAAAATTATATGTAATATAAAAAATAATAATTAAATTTTTTTCTTGCACCATTTAAAATTAGTATAAAATAATTGAATCACATTTAAAGTAAGGGTGTAGTGCAGATAGAACTGCAGATAGAAGAAGAAGAGATGGGAGAGAAGAAAAGATAGGCTTGAATTTAAATATAAGGAAGGAATAATTGGTCTTTTTATATATCCTACGAGGGTGCAATTTAAATTTATGCGGTGCAGAATGCATAGCCCTTAGTATGGGCTGAGCAAGTTTGGGCTTATAGTGAAAGACTGGCCCGCATAGAGTACCAAGGTTCTGTTTACTTGTCTCTTAAGTGTTGTTGGCAATGTAATAAAGAGATAAACTAAGTCACTGTCATTATTCTCAGATCCCATTCCCATACATTGTTACTTTTTCCACAATTTTGATTTCACATCACCTAACAAATTTGGCATCTTAATTATCCAATTTACTTCGACTTTCGGTCGTTTTGGTATAAATTCATCAATTCCTCCAACTCATTCCAAACAATTACATATTTACATACTTGAATTGATTTGTTTTCCTTCATTTACAGAAGCATTTGGGGTTGCAATTGAAATCTTCTGAGCAATCCTTGTTCTTATCGTGGCCACAATAGTCATGGTACGGGGATTCAATTCAATTCAATTCAATTCGTGCTTATTCAAAATTCATAATTTTGGGCGTTGTCAATTTTTGATTCCCAATTGAATATGATTGTTGTTATCTATGGAAAGGTTTATCACTCTAGTTTTGTGAATGAAGATGGAGTGAGTAGAGCTTGTGGGTGTCCTCTTCTTCCTCTCAAGAGCCACATCAAGGGACCAGCTCCTGTTTCAGATCAAGGTTTTTCTATTGCTTTTTGTTCTGTTCTGTTTTTTGTGTTTTCTGAATGTGGGATATGCTTTAACTGTGATGTGTGGTACAGATACAACTGATATTGTGGATGAAGCCATCACCTTCTTTCGGGCCAATGTGTTTTTCAGAAACTTTGATATCAAGAGCCCTGCTGATAAGCTTCTCATATACTTGACCTTTTACATCAACATCGCTCTCAAGAGGCTTGAAGGTTGCAGAACCTTGGCTGAAGGAACCAAGGCAATCATCAACTTGGGTCTCGAAAAGGTTCCTGTCCCTGGAGAGTCTGGTTTTCCATTTGCGGGCCTTTTCCCCCTTCCTCAATCACACAAGGAAGCAGGTGAATCCTGTGATCACTATTCTTTCACCTTGATGCTCTTATAACTAGACGCATAAGCTTAGTTTAATCATAACATATAATTGTTTAAGTAGTTATTTAATTGGTGCCCGCCTCCAAGGTAATAGTCAAGGATTCAAAAGTGGAAAGCTTTTTTTCAGAAGTATGACTGTGGTTAATGTTATTAACAAATCTCCACTGTGATTTGCAATAAAATAGCTGTTTATTGATTCCTTGGCCATTGCACTTAGGACAATAGTCAGTAGAACTGTATTTGAATAATTCCTTAATCATTGTATTGTAATTAATTGCTTACCCAAGATTTGACACCGTTTTCACATTTGTTGGCTTAGTTTACTTTAAACTCACATGACCAAATGAGCGTGTCTGTGCCTCAATGTTGGGGTAGCATTGTTTTAAAGACAAGAAATTGTATCAAAGCTTAATCTTTATGAATTTTGAGTACACACCCAACAAGTAAAGTCTAGTCTTTGGCAAATAATGAACTATTCGAGTATTTTCATTCCTCATAAGCCTTCTGAAAGTAAGGATGCAGGTATAACTCTAGCCATGAAACTAGATTGGTATATCGTAAGATAACTCCCAGAATACAAACATTTATTGAAGTGATACCAAATGTCCTCAGAGATCTGATGAGATGACTCAAGTCTGGAAGACTGTTATTCAGAGAGGTTCATTTTAAACAACCAACTTTACTAACTATTAAGTGACTTTATATGGCTGCTGTAATCCAAATTTGCAGTGTTGTTCAGCTTCACTACTGCTTGGATTCCAACTAAAAGAAACAGAAATAGCATACTTTATAAGATAGACTGTAATCTGGACTCCCTTGATGTGTAAAAAATTCGTTAGAATAGAAACGTCAGATGTGTTACTTTCTGCATCTGAGGAATTTTCAGCTTGTATTTATACCAATATATGTAGGTTTTTTATTTCCTTGTATATATTTGTCGTTGAGCCTTTTTAAGAGTCAAGTCAAGCGACTTTACATATTTTTTCAAGAGCTAATGATCTATCATTGTCCCAACAGTGTGTTGAAGCTCATTTAATATGGACGTAATCTATGTTTCTCTGCAATTGCCATTGCTTTACATGATTGATGACTAGAACATTGTTCACATATTGAGAATTTAAATTGCGCATACTAGCTTAGATTGAACTTTTATAAATCGTTTTGCTTACCCTATCTGATGCAGTTGCAATTTACTCAACCTTTTTTACAGACTACACACACATACATATATTTATTTATGTTCATATTCCTGTATTTAAGCCTTGTGATCTCAACAATGCAGAATTATTCAGAAATTATTTGAAGCAGATAAGGGAAGAAACAAGTGGGAGGTTATTAAGTGTTGCATACAGACCTAATGGCACTCCAAATAAATGGTGGCTGGCATTTGCAAAGAGGAAATTTATGAATATAATCATCCCTTGAACTGTTGGCGATCATGCAAGTCTTAAACCATAGGTTTTGCTGTGAAAAATACGCTTAAAAACACTGTTTACCTGACAATAAAAAAATATAGTGATTATTGAAAGGCATGTTGTTAGTTGTCTGGTTTGAATCTTCGATTTTGATTTGATTATATTCAAACTACTGTTTGCTAGATAGCACCCATTTTCACAATTCTTTTACTGGTGGCCTCTTCTTTGCCCCTCATATAATGAAATCAATAATCATAATCGGGTTATGTCCCCAACCTTGCCTGTGTAAATGGTGATGACTATGTTAGTTGTGTTGTCTATTAAGTTTGAAAACTGCATCAGTTACACCTCAGCTTCACATTATCAGTATAATGAGTGTACATTATGTTAGCTGCAAATTTTATTTCAGTAATTTTTTTTTTCAGATATGAACTAAATATATTTCAGAGTATCTGTTTCTGTATCTCTGTTTTTTTTTTTCTTCTTTCCATTGATAGTCTAGGCATTTCTGTCCATTTAAGAAATTATTTGAAAAGTTTTTCCTTTAAAATAATTTTATATATAATTTATAAGGAGAAAAATTAGATACTTTTTCATCTCCTTATCAGCAAGTTTTAAATTAAATAATATACATTTTATTAAAATTTATAGATCATATTCTTAATAAAAGGCTATTGAATATTGAAATAATGTAAATGAAAATCTTAAATCATTCCATTATCAAATGTCAATTAAAAGCGGTCTGTTTTGATTGTTATCGAAAATCAATTTTTTTTTTTGTAGTGGCCTCTGGAATAATTAAGATAATTAATTTTTTGGACAATAATTAAGATAAAATTAATTTAATCATTATCAAAGTGTTTGGTATCTCATTTTTTATGCTTTTTGTATATAAATTACAAGTTACTTTACTTAGTCTATACCTTTTAATTTATAACTTATTTAATTTTTTTATTATTATACTTTAAAATTTTGATTCTTTCCTTATTTTCCTTAAATTCTGTTTACCTATTATTATATATTTAAAATGTTACATGGATAAAAACATTCTAAAAAAAATTAATACTTATTAGATCAACTATATTAAGTCAAATTGTTTGTCCAAATAAAAAAAAAAATATATATATATATATATATATATATATATAACATTTAAAAAATAAATAGAAGGATTAAAAAGTTAAATAAAATTTAATTATTTAAAAAATTAAAAAATATTACATAATTATGTTTTCCTAATCTAGTTTTATATTTTTATAATTAATTTATTAACTATTTTATAAGGATTCAGAAAATTATTTTAACAAAAACCACTCTCTCTTCATCTCTCCTACCAAGCCTATGTTCTTTCTACTCTCTCGGTCATCATTCTTGTTTAGGTAAGGACTAAATTTTTCATGTTCTTAAGCGATTTAGGCTTTTCGTAGAAAAGTAGGTAAAAATTACGTATTTTCTTGTATGTAGTCTTAGAGACATTAAAAATGATCCTTGTTTGTTTTGATCCTTAGGATAGGTTTATATCATTGATTAGAACTGTATGTTGCAGGTTGAGTTATCCTTGCAAGCGGTTGTAATCTTCTATATTCAAATTAAGTTCTTAAGATTTGAGAAATCAACTTCTAGTCTAATTCTATGCACAAGTTTTCTAAAAGTAAAGTCAATGTTTATAAAATGTTGAAAGATGACTTTATTTATAATTATAAATATTATAATGTTTATTTTAAGCATATTTTATATAGTCGGTTTACCCTTCTTGTGTGATTGTTTGTATTTATTTTTTCTTGCCTGTGATGATAGTATATTATACGAAAGTAGATGGTGTTGACACACGAGAACATATACCTTAAGTTAGTGATGAAGTTATATCAGAATAGTTACTTGATGATTATTTAGTTACATTTTAAGGATATATAAACTTTTAAATCCTTACAAAGAGAGATTATATTTTGAATAACTCTACTAAAATTATCTTTTATTTATTAAAATACTTTAATATTTAAACTTTATTTAAGTTTTAAATAATGAATTTTATGAATTGTTAGAATTCTTACAAGATATCTTTACTTTAAAAGCAAATTAAAATCTCAACGATAATAGTTAGTTAGGAGCTAACTTATAAATTAGTATGAAAATGGGATAGTAGTTAATTACGAGCTAACTATGAAAATCTTTCAAATAATGTATAAATTTAAAATAAATATATTAAATAAATATTTTATTTTTTTCAAAATTTTCTTGTAACGAAGTCACATTCAAAATGTTAAAATTTTAAAATATTTAAAATTATTCAGTACTTTGATAAGATCGAGGGGTGATAAATTTGTGGAGGAAGAAAATTATAAAATCATGATTAGGAAGAGAGATTACATTTTTAAGAAACCATAATTAATTAAGTAATTGATTACATATAAAATATGTTTTTTCATATATATATATATATTTTTTCTTCGTGTATATACAGTATGTATTGTAAGTTGTGGTTTATATATGTGAACATTTTTACACGAAAATAATAAGGACTGTAAGTTTTTCATTATGATTTTTAAGTAAGTTGGCTTTTGCATTATTTTTAACTAAAATGTTGTTTTTTTTAAAATATATGATATATATTAACTTTTTAAAATTGTTCTTTTAAAATTCAAAATCACTAATGAAAGATATTTTTTTTGTCTGACTACAAAAACTTGTGAATCCGAGGGCTTTCATTTGTGATTAAAAATAAAATAAAATTATAGATGTGGCATGAATAAGGGTCAAATCTGTTCTTCTTGACCTAAAACAAAAAACTAACATATGAAAACATGTGATAACTTGTACCCTGGCAAGTCTCTGCAGGGGTAGGAAAACACTGGCAAAAAAAAAATGGTCCCCTCTTAATAGGGGCGTAAATTAAGGGCCAAGCCCAAACGTGCACAAGATCCAAAGCCATTCAAATTGTAGAAATTTGTAATAGCCACTTAAAAAAAAAAAAAGCGTGGAAATAAAAAATTAGGAGTGGCAATAGAAATAGCAATAGCAATTTGGTTCACAAAAACCCTAAACGGTAGAGAATGTGGGGTTTACTATAATCAGTAATCAGATTCGGACCAAACCCTTTGACTTGTCTTCTCTCAGCTTCAGCTGCTTCATACTGTTTCTGCAATGGAGCTTCAGATTCCAATTCACACCGTTTTTCAAATGCCCTCTCTTCTCCAAGCGGTGGCAGCTGACACTATTCTCGCCGCGGCGCAATCTATGGCTTTGGTATTTCTCTCTCAAAAACCCTCTCTTTTCTTTCCACATCATTTGTCCTTTCAATTCCTCCTTCTGTACTATGTGTGTTAGTATATCAACAGTTAAATAAGCGTTTTCAGAAATAGGGTTAAACTGATTTGCATGCTTGAAATACTGTGCTTAGTTAGGTCAAAGCAGGAGTTCCTTTTTGCATACAAGTAACTGTAGGGATTATCTACAATTATGTTTCATGTAACTATGTTGAATGTTCTCCATTTGTGTTGTACCTCCTGTTTTCAATTTAATGTTGTTTGTCCTTCATTGACATTGTCTTTGAGTGCTACAGGCTTTTGTGCAATATGTTGTGTTTTAGTACTTTCTTTACATATGTTGTCAGAGACATTGTTTTTGTTTGTTCAAAGTACAAACTATTGCCATGACAAAAAGTATGCATGTGTTCCAACTAAAGATTTAGGATGCTGGGACATTTTGCTACACTGTGATGGGATCTTACGTTCATGCATGTCTTTGATATTATGTGCAACTTCTCAGTCTATGACCAGTGAAGGCCAATGGGGCATTCTTTGTTATTTTTTCTCAGTTTTTTAGTTAGTATGACATTAAGAAAGGCAGTGTACTGGTCACGAACAGGAAGTGTTGGGATTCTCCCTCCCAATGCTACAAAACAAGCAACACGGTTAAAAAAAACAAATTATCCCTTTACTCTGCAAAAGAACTACCGTCCACTTATACTCCCCATTAGTTGTTCTGTCTATCAACACTTCATATTGTCTTTCTTAGGATTTGAGATGGGATAAACTGTTGACAAGTTGCAAGCTATATTTGAAGTATGTAATTTTAGAACTTTTCCTCATTGTTTCTTTCTTGAATATCTAAACTTATAGTAAATGTCTGCACATGTATGTCATGAGTTTAGTTGGTCTCAGAACTATTCTTGGTATTTATCCTGTATTGAATTGAATTCAGTAGATATTTTTAATTTACCTCTGTTTGTTTTTCTTTCAGATTGGATATCTGCTGACCAATGTCACAAATCCATTGTCACCAAATTTGATCCCCGTGGGTGGAAGGTAAGAACAAGCTGAAGTACCTCAATAATATAGAAAACTTTGCTTTCTGGATTACATATCTCCTAACTATATGGAGGTCAAATCTACGTCATTTCAAATAGTTATTGATTATTATGTCGGTGTTAAATCCTGGTCAGGTTTCCCTTGGAAGACCTTCTTTGTGGCAAACATGCTTATCTAGAAAACAAGAATGACAGTGAAACTGAGGAAGATGAGGATGGTGATGAGGATGAAGAAGGACACGAGGAGGAGGAGGATGATGCAGAGGATGAAGATTTCTCTGGTGAAGAAGGTGATGAAGAAGGGGATCCTGAAGATGATCCTGAGACTAATGGTGGAGGAAGTGATGATGGGGATGAGGATGACGACGACGATGACAATGGTGATGATGAAGATGATGATGGGGAAGAGGAAGATGAGGAGGAGGAAGAGGAGGAGGAGGAAACTCCCCAGCCACCTTCTAAGAAGAGAAAGTGAGAATTAATGTTAGTAGGAAATTGTCTCCGGGGAATATGCATTTGAGTCGGGTCTAGTGATTAGGACAGATGAATTAGTGACTTTCTTGAGTAGACTTATCTTGCTTTATTTGTGTCAACTGTGATAATTATTATATTAATATTTCCCATTGTTTCCAAGACTTTACCTTCTTCATGCCAGTTATTATCTTTTGCAGCTACCAAAACGAAGTGTTTTTTTACTAGTATCAATTGCAATTCTATCTTGGATCATTTGTTTGGTTTCTCCATTCGATATGATCTCAGTTGTAGACTTGTCAATCAGGCGAAAACGCATCATTTCAATAATCTCCTTTTAACTAAGCATGCTGTAGAATATGCATTCGTTATAAAATTGAAATAAGATGCTCAGAATTTTTTCTAGATTAGGTCATTTGTTCTAATAGCGTAATTGCTGGTTTTTATCATTTGATACTTGTAATAGAATAGCTCGGATCATGATTCTGCCATGTATCCCGTTCTTGAGTCGAAATGGCTGGGATGTTTATATTTGTAACAATTTACTAGCAAATGGCAATCTTGATTTGGTTAAGATGAGAAATGCAGGCGACTTTGTTCATTGTGTTCAATGCTACATATCTAAGAGTGGAGTTTGGTTCATGCGTCTCAAAAAGCTCCACTTGGTAAACTTTAAAATGATTTATAACCTTGACTAGTTGCAAAAAAATCCTAGGTGCTCAAATCAGTTACAATTAATTTAAATTATTATGAATGCTCAATAAAGTCATTTTAATTACAAATTCAATTTATGTATCCGTTAAAATAAATACAATGGAATCTTAAAAGCACATTAGTATTAAAACTAGAACAAGAAATAAAACATACTCAAATACTTTGTCCAAAAAGAGAGAAAAAAATGTCTTTATCTTCAAATAGATAAAAAGATAGTCACTATTTTTAGAAAGAGAAAAAAATATCATGAGTTTTAAATCAAGGAAAGAATGTCTTTATATTTAAAGAGGGAAAGATTATTGTCATTTGTGCAATGACACACATAATTGTCAAACTTGAGATTACCAAACTCGATTTCGTAGACTCGTATAAAAAAGTGTAATTCTTCTTATAATTAATACTGTTACATTGCGTAATATTATTATTTTTTTAATAAAAGAGTAATTCCCCCACCTTGATTCTATTTTGTCACCAACAATACAGAAAATTTATTGTTAGAATTAGAATATTTTATTTTAATAATATGTCTACCTACAACCCTCTGATCCCCATAACTAGTAGGAATCTTTCATCATAGAACCCTGAAAACAGAGTCACACCAGACTATATAATTTAATAACCAACCATTGTAGCCCATAAAGTTATTGAAACCCTTTTGAAAGTACTTTATTATGATTTATATACTCAAGTCTAACCAACTTCTGTGTAATTAGACTTCCTTGAAGGAAGTCTCTTTTTGTTTTCAGGTACCTTCCTTTTCCTTTTATTGAAATAAGATTAAAATTTTTAATTGGATTTTTTGGGTGACACTTTTATTTAACAAGTCAGTGTATATATATATATATATATAAGGGTAGAAACATGTACAGTAGTTGCTAATCCTGCTGGTTAAGCAATGTTGCTTCTCTGGATCATGGAAACTTATTGTGAGATTTATTCAAAGGGAAATAATATTTTAATTTTGTTTTTATATAATTATACTATTAAAGGCCACTCTTATCAAATGTAATTTGATGTGTTTCTGATCAATTTATCGCGATATTAAATTGAGACTCGGTCAAAAATTGATTTCTCTAATTTGTTGAAGTAACTATTCTTTAGAAAATTAACAAATTACTTTCTTTTATGTAACTACTACCTCATAGACTCACAGTAATTAAAAAAAAATTGGTGAAATTTATTATTTAATGTTTAAATAGTAGAATCTTGTATACATAAGCACAAAGAGAAGGACTGACAAATTAAAATAGTTGGGGAAGTTTTCAATTGCCATTTTTTACATTTCTAAATAAATCTTAATGTGAGATGAGAATATGAACTAGTTTGAAAGTTTTAATTTAGAATTATTAGCCATGAACAAAATAATATTAATAATAGCAATATATGAAAAAGTTATTGATTATTGAATTATTTGTCTTCAGGAAGAGTTTATGAATGGGATACAGTGTTATTATTATTTGTGCTGAGAGAAATTAAATTTAGTTAGTATAATTTGAAAATAGAAAATGTGTAACTGAAATGTCGATAATAATAAATTTGATTGTTACAAAAATGGAAAGGAAACTGTATAAAAGAATAACAGAAGAGAAGTAGGGAAGAAGAGTAGGCAGAAAGGAGTGAGCAGAAGCTGAAATAGGAAGTGGAGTCTCGGCCCCCACAAGAGAAAGGAGAGGAACCTCATCAATCTCAATGCGTTAGTGAAATCTCACCCGTTCATTCTCCCATCCATGAATCTTTTGCTCTCCAAACCTAGGGTTACCGCATTATCATCACCATGTCCCCCAAGATCAACGCTCAGATTTCTCCGCAGCCCTGTCCCCACTTGGCCGAGTTCCGCCGCACTTCCACCAAGCCATTTCTCGCTCTCCATAACTGCCTCCGGATCAAGCCTCCCGGCGGCCGTGCCGCCCTCCGCCGTGATCCCGACGAGGTCCCCCGCTGCGCCGCCTGCGGCCTCTCCTCCCCCTCCCGCCTATATGCCTGTGTCACATGCGCCGCCGTCTCCTGCCACTCCTCCGCCGCCGCCGGCTCCTCCCATGCCGCCGTTCACGCCGCCTCAATGCCGCCTGGCCACCAGATCGCCGTCGACGTCGACCGCGCCGAGCTCTTCTGCTGCGCGTGCCGCGACCAGGTCTACGATCGCGACTTCGACGCCGCCGTGGTGATCGCTCAGACCGCCGCGTCCACTCTTGGCGCCGATCCTCCGCCGGCGATCCCCTCGCCTCATCCGGAGAATCTCCGGAAGAAACGGCGAGTGGATTACCGGCCTTGGGCGCCGGATCTGCGCGAGCGCGCTCTGATCGGGAGCTGCTCTGGTCCGATCGCCGGCGATGCCGCCGATCCTTCGCTGGATTTGCCGCGCGGATTGCGCGGGCTGAACAATTTGGGAAACACGTGCTTCATGAACTCGGTGTTGCAAGCGCTGCTTCACACGCCGCCGTTGCGGAATTACTTTTTGAGCGACAGGCATAATCGATTTTTCTGTCAGAAAAGGAACAACGGTGACGGAGACAGTGGTGGTACTGGGAAGAGAAATGGCGGCAATAATGGGAACAAGAATGCGCGAATATGCTTAGCTTGTGATATGGATGCTATGTTCTCTGCTGTGTTTTCTGGAGATCGCGTTCCCTACAGCCCCGCTAAGTTTTTATACAGGTGCGTATAGTGATGGCGTATAAATTGTGATTGAATAAAAGTAGTTATGATTTTTTAAATCCTTATTTAGGATTTAAGTTTCTTTTATGTCAATTTGTTATAGAAAATTTAACCGTTTGACTGGTTATTGATGCTATGTTTCAGTTGGTGGCAGCACGCAGCCAACCTTGCCAGTTATGAACAACAGGATGCGCATGAGTTTTTCATTTCCATGCTTGATGGCATCCATGAGAAGGTGGAGAAGGGTCGGCGTAAGCCAGATAGTGAAGGTAATGTGTTCTGACTGTGACACCCATTTATTATTCTCTTCACCCTCTCTGAAGTGCTTGCTACTGTGATGATTTTATTTTTTTGGGAAAGACGGGGGGTTTCTTGTATAAAGCCACTTATTCTAGTATCTTATGGGATACTCAATTCATGCGTAATATCAAAATAAAATTAAAACGTGTGAGGAATGTTGACTTTTCTGAACTTGTGCTACTAGAATCTCTTGGCTGGTTCGTTTTGGTGTATACAACAAATCATTTTATGGATAATATCAAGTCTACCAGTCCTGCTTTGCTTAACATTAGTTTGGTGTATTTGTCTAACTCTTGTGGAAGCTGTGGTTTCTTTGTTGTTTTCACTTGTTTTTAACATGTGTATTTTAGTTGTGGTTCATAGGTCTAGGGTATTTTAGTTGTATCTCTTAAAAAATAATGTAGGGAATATTGCCACACCAGTCTTTTTGTCCTGTTATTGCCATCCCAAAATCTATGTTTACCTACATTGGTCCCATTTTATAGGAATAATATCACTGTATGGTTAAGTTGTTATGAGTGAAGATATTGAGCACTAGCATTAGATTGTTATGAACACAATCTTTCTATGGTGTAAGAACTAAGAAGTCAGTCTGTTACCTTTTTCAACTTGTGACGAGTTGGTGAATTGGCTCAGATTAATCATAGTTGCAACCAAACTGATTATATAGAAGACAATCAATAGAGCGCCACTGTCTTGTTATCTTCAATGTCTTTGACATTTTTTTAATTTCAAAGTAATTCAAAATACTATTTAAGATAACAGAGTTATCACAATATTTAAATGCAGGGTGAGGGTTTAGGTGTCTTGCTTGTTGCCCTAAGAGTTGACAATTGCTCAAACATTTAGGGCTAATTTTCAACCACAACCTGCTGTCGTGATGGTGTTAGCTGCTACGTTCCTGTGAGTCCGTGTAAGTCAATTTCTGCTTAGCCTATTCGTTTCATCATACAGGGATTCTAGACCAAATGCTGCTAATGTTAACACCACCTTTTTACCTTGTTTAGGCTATAGTTCCAAAGCTTGTCCTATCCTGGAGAAAAGGTTGCATTAGTTTTTCAGCCATCAAAAATATGTCAGAACTAAGTTTTTGAAAGCTGAGCTAAGATTTTTGCCTCGAAAGATGTAGTCCTTTCTACTTTTGAAGTGTTAGTCCCACGTGGAAACACTCATTTTCTTTCCTCTGTCTTATGCTGGCATTCCTTGGTTTCAATGCAAGACCTATTTCCTTATTCTCTCAATTAGAGGCTGTCAAATTTAGTGGGTTGGCTGTTCAAAAATGAATTAAGTTTTTAAGATAACGTGTTTTGTTCTTGACTCCTGCACTCTGGAGGACCTAGGGATAATACTAGGTATTGTTCTGGAATTGACTGTAAGGTGCAAAGGTCTCCTAGAGGCTATTAGATGTTAAATCACTTTGGACCAATAGACAAATTCTTGGCATTCTTGGCTTGTAAGGATATCAAGATAAATTCTGACGGCTGTAAAATTTTAGTTCCTGTAAGTCGTGATTGTCAAGCTTGACAGTAATCAGTTGATCCTGTATTCTGTCTTTTATCTTCTGTATTTCTAAAAATGTTAAGAAAAAAAAAATGTAAGTCTATTTTGTGTACAAAATTTCCAAGTTATTTAAATTGCAAAGAAAATGAGTTGTTTCTTTATGTCCATTTCCAGAAGTCTAATTTTACCCCAGGATAATAATTGTAGAATTACGAATCCTTTTGGCAATTTTATTCAGCATTGAACACCTAAGTTCTAATAGCAGGGTCTACCTAAGTTCTAATATCACCAAAGTACAAGGAATTTGTTTGCTACCTTCTTTGTTTGCTGAAATGGACAAGATCTTCAATGTGAGGTGTCTGCTCCTAAATAGACGTCATTTTATTAAGCATCTTTGTATGACGATATTTTTCACCGCTATTGCAGGCAATGGTGACTGTTGTATTGCTCATAAAGTATTCTCTGGTATTCTGCGATCAGATGTTACATGTATGGCATGTGGTTTCACATCAACTACTTACGACCCATGCATAGACATCTCACTGGACTTGGAACCGAATCAGGGTGGTTCTAACAAAATGGCTACTGCAACATCAAATCATTCTTGCAACGGTGAGGCTGATTGCATGAATTCAAGCCAATACTGTGGAACATCTACCTTGACTGGATGCTTGAAAAGGTTTACAAGAGCAGAGAGATTGGGAGCTGACCAAAAATTTTTCTGCCGGCAGTGTCAGGTGAGGCAAGAAACACTCAAACAGATGTCAATAAGGAAACTTCCCCTTGTTTCTTGCTTTCATATAAAAAGATTTGAGCATTCTTCAACAAGAAAGATGTCCAGGAAAGTGGATCGATACCTACAGTTTCCATTTTCACTGGACATGTCACCTTATCTCTCATCAACAATTTTAAGGAGTCGATTTGGCAACAGGATCTTTCCTTTTGATGGGGACGAGCCTGATGCTTCAGATGAGTTGTGTTCAGAGTTTGAGTTGTTTGCCGTTGTCACGCACACTGGTAAGCTAGATGCTGGCCATTATGTTACTTATCTGCGGTTAAGCAATCGATGGTACAAGTGTGATGATGCTTGGATTACTCAAGTTGATGAGCACATTGTGAGGGCTGCACAGTGTTACATGATGTTCTATGTACAGAAGATGCTTTACTATAAAGCAACTGATAAACAGGTCGCCTCATGATGAGAATAAGAGAAGGTCCAAATCATTGATATGCCATGGTGAATATCAATTTTCATTCCAATGATATGCCATGACTTTCACATTCATATATGAGGAAACAAAAGCAAAGGAAAATATTATGCATTCGCATCACAACTAGCGAATATATCATTTTCAGAGATGAATTTATGGTTTCAAGTTGGTGCTATAAATCAGCCAGAATTTTGAGGCACTCCAACTTTTTGGAAACTCGAGGGGACATGGATTCCTTAAAAATTGTTTGTGCTCTCTTCCCTTTCCCTTCCCGTGCTTTGAAAATCAGTGGTTGGAGGGCTTTGCAGTTGTTGCTTCATCAGGAAAAATTAAATACTCATTAAAACTGGACCTATACCATGATATGGATGGATATTAGAGGGTATGGATATGTAAGAACTACAATTACAAAATCTTCAAATGCCAGTCGGTTGCTGGAGTTAGCTTACTTGGATGGGTTGATAAAAGATTGAACCCAGCCTTTTTTTCCCGATGATTTTGATAACTCAACTGAATGGACTGGTTACACCCCAGAAACAACAAACAAGTTATGTAATTGAGTCAAATAAATCTTGAAACTTAAAGAAAAAGTAGTGAGAAAATTCATTAAAAAATTTATTTATCTTGTCTATAATACATCAATAAAAACACTTAAAAGTAACATTTTTTACTTTTGTTAGACATGTAAAAAATAACTGAAAATACTTTTTATTTTTTATTCTAATTGTAAATTTATTATTAATGAATTAATTGAAACATTGATTTAAGTGTTATAAAATATTTTATTTGAACTTTTAGTGCACTATATTTTTTACTGGATTGGGGAGTATAGAAAAAAAGAGTAAAAGGAAGAAAGTGGAAAGTGTAATAGATGTGAAAAAAAAAATAGTAAGGTAATATAATAAATTATAACATATCTTTAGTTTAGTTTTTAATATGAATTAAAATTAAAACAATATTAGTTATGAAGAAATTAATTTATAAACTTAGGAATGATATTTAATTTTTTTTTGTTAATAACATTTTATAAAATTACCCGGATTTAAAGAATACATGCCCTTTTAATATAGTTTTTTTACTGGCAAAAAAAAATCATAACTTGTTTTTAAAATATAGTTTTATACTTCTATATAATTTTAATTTGTTTTGTTAATATTTATTTTACAAAAAGTCAAAAGTATCAATATAAATAGTAATATTCAAGTAAACTTAATTTTGTTTTAATACAAATAAAAAAAATTAGAGGGATTAAAAATTTTAAATCAATTTAAATTAACAGTGAATAAAAATATTAACTATTTTGATATATATATATATATATATTAAATATCATTACAATTGTCCATACCAAAATATTTTTATGTATCACTTTTTTTTATCATATTTAATTTTCTATTAATTTTATGATATTTTTTTAAACTCAAAGTATAAATTAAATTTCCTTAAAACTTGTTTAAATATTTAAGAAAGGAATCCATCTATTTATTCGTGGTGAATTGTGTACTGTAATAGCTGGATAGTTAAATATTACACATTAATAAGTTTATTATTTTGAATATATTTAAATTAAAATAAACATAATTTGCGCGGTATATAAAAGAAAATTGTTTTACAAAAAATATTTGTTTTAGTTCAATTAAAATTAAATACTTTATTTGTATTGTTAGTTTACTTCTTTCGAGTAATCACGTATCACTCAAACAAGTAATTTGTAAAAAATAAGTTTGCTATAACATCTATTTGAAGACAATTAGATCACATACCAAGAAAATTTGTAATGATTATTTGTTTTTTCATTAACACAAACATTTAAGAATGATAATAAAAAAAATAGTAAAGTTTAATTTTGGAAAGATAGAAATAAATTAAAAATATTGGCGGCGAAGTGGTTGGTGGTATGCACTTTATTATATTTTAGCCTCTTCTAGTGCATCCACTCTTTGTTGCCATCTTCCACTTAAAAATAAAAGTAAAATACATAATAATAATAATAAATAAATAAATAAATAAATAAAATAAGCAAATAAGAGGACGAGGTGAGCGACTTCTCAATCTGTCTTATTCTTATCTCCATTTTCTTGTTCTGTTCTCCTTCTTCCTCTTCTCATTCTACTCACACACCCCTTTCCAATTGCGTTTCGTTCTCTCTAATTAGGGTTTTCTCGCGCCCTTTCTTCCTTCACTCATTCTTGCCCGACCAACTCTCCTCCTTCTTTTTTCTGCGAGAATGAGAGAATCTGCTTGGCTTAATGATTTGACCACGTCGATTCGGCTCTTTCCGGGGCCCTAAATTGCTTCTTTGGATCTCAGTATTTCCTCGAGCTTCGCGTTTCGTGTTATGCTTCCTTGTGTTTGATGTCCAAATATCAAAGTGAGCGCCTCCATCAATCTACTCTTTTGCCGTTTTCATTGCATTCTTTATTCTTCTCAGCGTTATTTTATTTTCCTGTTGAATTTTAATGATTACTGCAATTGGCTTGGTGATCTCTGTTTCATGGGTTTTTTGCATGTTATTTTTCGTCTGACACGTACCTCGTTTTGCTCATTTTTGCCGATTTTGTTTATGCCGTATTTGAATAGAGTGTTTTCTGATCCTGTTCCTTAGTTGCACCGACACTGATTGACTTGAGTTTTTTAATAAAAAGGGTTTATGTTTTCAAGATTGACCGGCAATTGGCTAGGCACTCTGTGTTTATATGCTTATGATTGAATCCTTTCGTAGATGAAAATCGAATCGAGGATCACCTGTTAAGGAATCTTATTCTTTGTTGATTGCATGAGATGAATATTTTGACTGATGTTTATGATATGTTTTGCGGTGTTGTTTTTCACGTTAAGAAGAACCAAGATATCTCTTTGGCTTTCCGTTTTAGATTATCATTTTCTAGTTGCTTGGAGTTATTGAGTTCTGCTTTCTTATATTGCAGTAGGATGAAAGGTGTTAGAGATTGGGTTTTCTCTCAAATTCTATCCAAATCACTGGTCTCGCCTTCATCATTATCAGGTGGTAATAGTTTTTATGCCGAAGAGCACCGGAATCAGAATGAAAATTTTAATGAGCAAGGTACAGCCCTGATTTTACTGTCTGTTTTTGACTTCAAGGGGAGTCATTGAAAATGCACATAATTTTATTGTATTTTATAATGAAAATGTTCATATTTAACTTCTCACAAGACGGGGTCATAGTGGAATTCTCTTCCCAAAATGGTGGTTGCTGAAATAAGACGGTACTAGTAGGGAACTCGTTTTGCTCTGTTATTCCGTGCATGTTAAGCTCAGCAGATATATAGTTATATAGTAAAAAGGAACACCTTCAAATGGTGTAGTGCGGTATAACATCTTCGTATGCCACGCTTGCACTAGTATTAGGTCTCAATTCTTAGAACCAGTAGGGAACAGTGACATGGTTCACCACCATACGTATATAGGAACTGTGGAGGTTATGCTTGGATTGATAATAGAGTTAGCCTTTACAGTATAATAATTTATAGGCAGATATATACTTACCATGCGAGAAGGCTACGGTCTGTATTCAAACTCAAGAATTTGAGCTGGGTAAATGACCATTCTATCATTGAATAATTTGTTATTTCCAGAACCTTAATAAGAAAATTAACTTCTCAACAACTTAAATTTGTGTTGAAGGTGCTGCTGGCTTCCCTGTGACATTGATAGCAGCTCTCTGTTTCTGCAGGAATTGTGCTAAACTTAAGAGTTTGGACACACTAAGGGTGTGTTTGGGATACTTTGAAAATTAGATTATTTCAATAATGAATTATATGTAATCAATTATTGTTATAACCAATTATAAGCAAAATTAGTTGTTTTGGTAAGTTCTGAAGAATGATTTTTAAGATAATTAATTTTGTGCGGATACTACAAAAAAAAAAAACTTATCCTTTTCAAAGTAAATTATAAGAAGGGCTATGTATGGAGCTGAAGGAGAAAAAAGAAGTTGTTGAGAAACATGAGGGTTTTTTTTTATCGGCAAATGGGAAGCTTTGGAGTAATTTCGAGATAACATGTTTCAGGTGAAAAAGAAACTGTTGAAAAATAATCATAATCTACGTCTGGATACATAAATTTAATTTTTTTTTTAAAAAAAAATAGCTTTTTGTATATTTAAGCAATTTTTTCAACGAAATATAATAATTCTAGCTGAAATCATATATTATTTAAAGATTGAAGCAGTTTTTGGAACAAAAATTTGTTTGTGATTTCAGTTGTATGTTTCGGACAGTAGCTAAAATTTGTAGAAAAAGATGAAAAATAAGCTGTTTTTATGAATCTGAAAATTTGTAACTTACGATTATTTTCCAATAGCCTATTTTTCCGTTTTAGTTTCATACATACTCTTTTTGTTATGTAAAAACAGATTTTTGCTGTACAAAACGATATTAGTTATCTTAAAATCATTTTCCGAATGAGACCAGAATCTCTTGCACACAACGATAACACAGCCCCCTCTGCCCCAAAATGGGATCTACTCCTTCAAACCAACGCCAACAATTTAACATGCAGTTCCACAATCCCTCAGAAATCTGCCACAAATCTTATTTAATAAATACACACATAACGGTCATACAACACAGGAGTTACTAAACACGCAATAACTGTCCTAGCAAATGGCTGTCGTTATGAATTTACTGGTTTTTTGCAGCTTATTAGTTCGTTGATGTTCGGAGAATAGGAGATTTCTTCTTCATATCTAGTCCCGGGAACAAGTAAAATTTAAAGATTATGTTTTCTTAGAGTTATAGGGATGCAAGATAATGTGTTTTGATGTTGATATATGTGTTTTACTTTGTACACTTCTGTGTTTTAGGATGATTAAACTTGGTGATATTCTATGCGGAATATCATTTCTAAACCATTTGTGCCAAATCTGATTTTTGTGAATGTAATGTCTATTATCAGTACAATTTAGATAGAACTAAGATGTTTTTTTTTGCCAGGTTCAGATCACTCGGCCGGTTCAGTATCATCACCCATTCCTTCGGACTCATCAAATTCTTCAAATGGTGATCGGAGCAATCATCATAGTTCCTCCTTGCAGCTAGTTTCAGATACAGAAGTCGATCAGTATCAAAATAACACTAATGGAAGACGGAAGGATACTTTGGCCAAGGTTGAGGATCTCCAGGTTAAATTCTTCCGATTGCTACAGCGCCTTGGCCAGACACAAGAAAATCTTTTGGTTGCAAAGGTTCTGTATCGGATGCATCTGGCAACTTTGATTCGTACCAAGGAATCAGATCTGAAAAGAGTTAACCATAGTAGCAGTAGAGCCCGAGCAGTAGCAAGTGAACAGGAAGCTATTGGTATGCCTCAATTGGATTTCTCTTGCAGAATACTTGTCCTTGGTAAAACAGGAGTCGGTAAAAGTGCTACTATAAATTCTATATTTGGTCAAGCAAAGACCACCACCGGTGCATTTCAACCTGCTACTCACTGCATCCAAGAAGTTGTGGGAAATGTCAATGGTATTAACATAACATTTATTGATACCCCTGGTTTCCTGCCTTCCTCCACTAACAATATGAAGAGAAATAAGAGGATCATGCTTTCTATAAAGAGATTCATTAGAAAGTCCCCTCCAGATATTGTTTTATACTTTGAACGGCTTGATTTTCTCAATGCTGGTTATGTTGACTTCCCACTTTTGAAACTTGTAACTGAAGTATTTGGCTCTGCGATTTGGTTCAACACCATCATAGTTATGACTCATTCTTCCTCTGCCATTCCGGAAGGACCTGATGGGTATACTATTAATTATGAGTCATATATTTCTCACTGTACTAATATAATACAGCAGCACATACATCAGGCAGTGTTTGATTCTAGGCTTGAAAACCCTGTACTTCTGGTTGAGAACCATTCTCAATGCCCAAAAAATGTTAAGGGAGAGAAAATTCTCCCAAATGGTCAAGTTTGGAGATCGCAACTCTTGTTCTTTTGCGTCTGTACCAAAGTTCTGGGCGATGTAAATTCTCTTCTCAAGTTTCAGAACAGTGTAGAACTGGGGACGTCAAGCAGTACCCGAATTCCTTCTATGCCCCATCTCCTTTCGTCTCTTTTACGCCATCACCCTATATCCAATGTAAGTGGGATTGATGATGAAATTGAGGAAATATTACTCTCTGATAACGAAGAAGATGAATATGATCAACTTCCACCCATACGGGTGTTGACCAAATCTCAGTTTGAAATGTTGTCTGAGCCTCTGAAAAAGGATTATCTGGATGAAATGGATTACAGGGAAACTCTTTTCTTAAAGAAACAGTTGAAAGAAGACTATCGTAAACGCAAAGAGAAGCAACTCTTAACAGAGCAGAATTCTTTGAACAGTGATAACCCGGTTGATCAACAGGCACCTCCTGAACCTGTTTTGTTACCGGATATGGCTGTTCCTCCAAGTTTTGACTCAGATTGCCATAGCCATAGATATCGTTGCCTTGTTTCTGACGATCAATGGCTTCTGAGACCTGTTCTTGATCCCCAAGGATGGGATCACGATGTGGGCTTTGATGGTGTAAACTTGGAGACAGCTACAGAAATAAAGAAGAATGTATATGCTTCAGTTGTGGGACAGATGAATAAGAACAAGCAGGATTTCAGTATTCAATCCGAGTGTGCCGCAGCTTATGTTGATCCATGGGGACCTACTTATTCTATGGGTGTTGATGTTCAGTCCACGGGTAAAGATTTTATGTGTACTGTTCGTAGCAACACAAAGTTGAAAAACATAAAGCACAATATTGCCGACTGTGGTGTTTCTTTAACATCTTTTGCAAAGAAGTACTATGTCGGTGCAAAACTTGAGGATACTGTGTTTGTTGGGAAGAGATTAAAATTTGTCTTGAATGCTGGCCGCATGGAGGGAGCAGGACAAATGGCATATGGTGGGAGTCTTGAAGCTAATTTACGAGGGGAAGATTATCCGGTAAGAAATGACAATGTAAGCTTGACAATGACAGTCCTCTCTTTCAAAAAGGAAACGGTGTTGAGTGGAAGCTTACAATCGGAATTCAGGTTATCTAGAAGCTCAAGAGCATCTGTAAGTGCTAATCTAAATAGTCGGAAAATGGGGCAATTATGTATTAAGATAAGTAGCACTGACCACTTACAAATTGCCTCGGTTGCAATTTTCTCAATTTTGAAATTCCTGTCACGTAGAAAGGCAACTAGGAACGTGAAAGAAGTGATGGACTGAAGTCTGCTCTGGTTGTTTACTTGCTAGTACCAATATTTTTTTGTTCAAAGAAGACAGGAAAGCGATGAAGCATTCTACATGTCAAACGTAGATGTGGACCTTTTTCCACTAGCAAAGTAGACAAAAAGTTAAAATTTGTTTTTACTTTATTTTTAAAGAGGGTAGCTGAAATTTTCTTTTCGTGATACTTTCGATGCCTGTTTTTGGAAATCTCTTCAGGTAAGGCTGGCTGGCATCTTGAGCGTGTTTCTATCTGTAGATTATTGATTAATAATCAGCACCAGGGAGCTTCGAGTATTGTTGATATTCATTTCTAGTAAAATTAAGTCACAACTGTACAGTAGAACACAGAAATTTTTATTTTCTTTTATCTGTTATTTGTTGAAGTATTAGTAAGTTAGACGTGATTGTTGAAAATGCCTAAGCTTAGTTTTCATTTTCACCAAAGCAACATATTGGGCATTTTATAGGATATTTCTTAGTGTCGGTTTAAGAGGGGACTGTTTATTTTTTTTTAAATTAATAACCCAACTATTTATCTTATATAAATTGGTTGGATTAAATATGCGTGTAATGTTGTCTGACTTGAGAAGTGCCTAGCTTTTGGTAGTTTAGTTTGCGAATAAGGACTGGTCCCACTAAAGTTATGAGAACATTGGGTCAGAATATGGTCGTTAAAACATGTGGTTCCAGGGATCCACCATTAGGTTATGTTTGTTTAGGAACAAATTGAAACGCAAGAAAAGGAAACTAAATAAAGATTTGAGAGTTGTTTTTTAGAGTTCAGCAAGAAAGGAAAAGTAACCCTTTTATTTAGCTGTGCAATGCAAAGGAAAATATGTTTTTCAATATCTAATTATCATTGTCACTTTCACAAGTTACATTAGAGTTATATTTTGAATAAGAAATTTTAAAATGATAATTCATTTTATTTAGAGTATTTAAAATATTTTACAGTAAAATATGTTGGCTATATATATATTTAGGAAGAAAATTAAATTCTAGATACATATAAAATTTTACAATATATATATATATATATATATATATATATATATATATATATGTGTGTGTGTGTGTGTGTGTGTATTTTTTTTTTT
>Ga0209489_102204_pt1 | contig 39873 bp, 12 predicted proteins | sample SiratrowhiteBW_FD_187527 | JGI IMG/M metagenome (GOLD analysis project Ga0209489, IMG submission 187527) | Root nodule microbial communities of legume samples collected from California, USA - Siratro white BW (SPAdes) (version 2) | ecosystem: Host-associated > Plants > Roots > Nodule | place...
CGTATGGAGGTGGTGGGGAAGGAGAAGGTGGGGGTGGTGATTTGTAGACATAGGGTGGGGGAGGAGATGGAGATGGAGGCGGTGGGGACTTGTAAACATAGGGAGGTGGTGGTGATGGGGATGGGGATGGAGGGGGTGGTGACTTGTAAACGTAAGGTGGGGGAGGAGAAGGAGATGGAGGAGGTGGAGACTTGTAAACATATGGAGGAGGAGGTGATGGGGATGGTGGAGGAGGGGACTTGTAGACATATGGAGGAGGTGGAGATGGAGAGGGAGGTGGTGGGGACTTGTAGACATAGGGAAGTGGTGGAGATGGGGAGGGAGGTGGAGGTGATTTGTAATAATATGGTGGGAATTTGTGGACATATGGAGGTGGTGGCGATGGAGAAGGTGGAGGTGGAGATGTGTAGTAATATGGAGGTGACTTGTAATAATAAGGAGGTGTTAGTTGTTGATATGGTGGTATTGGGTGTGGATAGTAGTTGGAGGGTTGAGCATAGTAAGGCTTATCATAATCAGCACAAACACTGATAGCCATAAGGCAAAATGCAAATGGAAGGATCATACGAGGCCATTGCCTCGTTCCCATCTTTGAAGGTGAAAACTTTGGTGTCTTCCTTTAGAACAGTTATTATGGTATATTACTTTCTTGCTTGCCAAAGCATGGATTGGGAGCCTATATATAGTGTTTTCCTTCACTCATGGCTGGTAAGATATCTTTGTTTAATGACATACTGGCATGAGTTTGGAAAATATATATTTATATTGTTTTAACATTTCAACTTGGTGTTGTCGTTTGCCATTAAACGATTTCATATTTTCCTGAAGATGGTGGGAACCAAGTAAAGAAGAGAGTAGGTGATGGCGTGGTTGAATGAGTTCTTGTTTCATTTAAAAAATAATTGTAGAAGCGCGTCTTAGGTGACAATGCTAATTATTTCGTTTGCCATTTTGGAGAATTGCATAATAAGTGTGAAAGATCTGATAAAGTCAAATGCAAAACCTGACTGAATTATTTAAAAATGTCTTTTTGTTTCTTCCTAATCACCATATTTTATGCTTATATCGTCGGTGAAAACTGATTCATCTTATAAGACATCCTTCTCAACTCGCTAACTAAGATTATTCACGAATATATACCGTACAAAGTTCTCATCGTGGCTTAAAAATTAATATTTGACTTGGTATATTATTGATTTATTCCACTCGGACTACATTAACTGTTCAAAATAAGAGTATGGCTTGCTTTTCTCACCAGTAGAAGTTTGTTTTAACTTCTAAGTTGATCAGTTTCAGTCAGTGACTAGATTTGTTTTATGCAGCTACAGCAGAGAGCAGTAAATGGATTCGTGAGTTTAATTTGAAAGCTCGTACAATATTTTTGGTAATAAAAATTCTAGGTTTGGGAAAGTAGATCGACGGAGAAATATTTGTTAATGTTATTTTCGCGTTGAACTTGTGTTATAGTTTATTCGATTTCACATATTGACTGCATAATTCATTGGCTAAACTGCGTTGATATTTTCTTTGTTCAATTATAGTCTCTAGACTCTCTACTTACCAGATAACTCTTTTTTTTTCTTTTCATTAATAAAAAGGATGCTTCAACCCTTGTAAAAACATGAATAAAGAATACCAACTCAACATTTGTACACGAGACCAACATTTCTGCATAGCTCTGAAAAACTTACAAAACAATACCCTTTGACAGACAAAACACAAACTAGTATACACAGTTGTAGTCTCTTCTGTGTAGCTCAACCCCAGCATATCATACAGCACCGGATCAAAACGTTTACTTCATTAGGCTACTGTGCAAACATCTGTCTTTCTCTTCTCTATAGTTGCAGTCGTTTCTGTCTTTTGATAAATCTCCCTTTTGATATTCTTTTAATTTCTAAGAAACTTGTTTATTTTATTTAATCTATACTCTCTTATAAATCTTTAACCTATTTAAGAAGTAAGACTTTTTTTGATATTGTTTTGTGCAAGTTTAGCGGTAAGACTTGTTTTTACAAACTGAAAATTTATTAGTATAGATTCATGAGGTGTGGAATGTTAACTACAATTATTTCTCCATAGAAGTGTGGTTAGAAACATGATCGAATGATTATTTTCCGTGTGAAGCTAAGAGGCAATACTGAAGAAGAAAATCACGTTGGGGGCTGCCGGCTCAGAAGCGTTATTGCAAAAATATGCTGAAAAATCTTGCTTTTCCTACTCGTTATGTTGACGAGATCGTTTATAACGTGTGTTATGAGATCATTCTCGTTGATGATTTATATCTTAGCCTAAAAGAAGAATAGTTTTTTGGACTGTTTTCTGTACTTAACTGCTATTATAGGGCAAGCTCTTGTTGTTGTAAAACTTACAAAAGTATATGCATAATGGGAGAATCAGTATGCACCAGAAAAGAGAAAGAGGTATAAATCAATTAGACTTTATATAATTTGTAAAATAGCTATAAATATATAGTATTATACACGTTGAGAATGTCAAAATGTATCTTGAAATAATTTTCCGAGACAACAAAGGAAAACTATAGAAAAAAATAATCTCTAATCTTCTCCCTACACAATTAAAAAGTAATTCATAATACTTTTTTTTTAATTCGATTACCTGAACATACCCCAAAAATTTAGTCTATACGTATACAATTTGCCTCCTACCTGCAGTGCATGTTGGAATGTATTTGAGTTGACACAAGGTCTTCTTTCTCATTGCCAAAATACACATGTAGGGCATGTTGTTTGGTATCTTTCGTTTTGCTAAGTATTAGTTTTGTAAGTGGGAGGCATATTTGTTTACTCCTCTCCATTGTAACAAGCTCACTTTTGAAGACACTAGTTTACAGTGAGGAAATGTTTGTATTGTGTGCATTTATACTTCAAATTTAACAAAGACATTTGCATATCATGACTCCAACTTCCAAGTTATGATTAAACTCGTGTAAAAGATTTTATGTAATTTTTTAGGTTCTTCTTATGCATTGTTTCTCTTGCACATTTCCACCCATGTGTAAATCTTAATCTTAATTTCAGACTTTAACTCTTTACAATCTCTACCTCTATGTCAAATGTAAGTCTTACAAATATTACAAATTCTTTCGAGAATGTTTTACGTAGAGTTCATTTATTTATATAATACTTTTTAAATATGAACTAATTATTGTGCTCTTTGGGTTGGCATACGAGGAAGAAATTGTAGGTAATCAAGGAAATTTAAATTTGACAAGTCTCAAATATATTTAACTTATATAAAAGATGTTGCGTTAGAGTTGGTATCAAGTCTCTTATGAGTTAACTCATAACTCTCTTTTATATGTCTACTCATGAGTTCAACAATTAGTTTGTCAATGAAAAGTATTGGTGGAACTTTACATATATATTTGCATCTCCTTATAAAATTAATATTACATGTAGATTTTATATATAGATAAATATCCATATATAATATCATTATTAACATTATTATTAATATTATAATTATTAAGCATCAAAATAATAATAATAATAGTTATAATAAAAATAATAATAGCCATAATTAGATCATAAGGTTTATATGGTGTAGTGATAGGTTTGATAGATTTTCAGTAGATTGTTAATTATACTTAGAACAATAATAATAATAGTCAAAATAATACTAAAAATAATAAAATTAAAATTACTGGTACTCTAAGTAAAATTAACATTACATCCAGTCTTTTGTAAACATAACGGAATGCTTCTTATACGTATAAGACATATTTTTTAATATTGTATTTTTTTGGTAAGGCAAAGAATATGTGCTTTTAAGAGCTAAAATTTAAACATTTTTGTTATATATATGTGGACACCCTAAAAATTCTAAGTATAGATTTATTATATTCTTTTGTTATTAAAAAAAAAAAAAATTCACATTGCTTGTAGCCGTGATAAAATCATAGTTCTTGATACGAAGACAGATATAAAAAATGATATTTAGAATTAGACTTAATTAAAATTATTTTAATGTATTGATTTACTAGAAATAAATTTCACTTTGTTGATTTATTTTGTTTTTAAAATATGAATTATTAAATAATTTATAAAGAATCCTAACCATTTGAAAAATAATTTTTGGATAACCAATGACCTACGTGCCTTATGCAGTAAACCTATAAAATGTATGAGCTAATGGAAAGAATTCAATGGTGCATCTTTTTTTTTTTTTTTTTTTTTTTTACACGGTTCAATTTCTTAATATAAAACTTAGAATTACATTTAATATCTAAAAAAACAGTAATAACATACTTTTTGGCCTCCGAGGCTGCTTCTTGTCTCTGCATTAAAACAAAAGAAAGTCATGAACTATTACAAACTCTGCAAATGAAAGACAAACATCAAAGCAACATATACAGTTAATTGAAGTCCGAGATTAAAACAATTGCTTGGAAGAGAAATAATGTGCGTTATCATGTGGGAATTCACCTGTTCTCATATGAATATTAATTTATGTTTGGATATTAATCGCATATTTTCCTGCTTCTTTCCGTTTTCACTTTCTAAATGGTCAAATTTGAAAAAATAATTCATGCGAGCATGTTGCATAAGCATCAACTTTGACACAGTAGACACGGCGGCAAGAACATTCTAACCTAATTTACTTCTGTTTATGGGACACCCAAGATACGCAAAAAATAATGAAGTATGAATGACACATAATAAAATATTTAAATTGAATACCAATGTTTGCTGGTGCTTTTTCACTTAGATTTTTTTTCCTTCTGCTGATGTATTACAAGAGGGAGAAGTATTTGCTCGTTTTTTTTAGATTGGTTATGCAAGTAGCATTTAGCCTCGTGTTCTTAACTTGTTTGGCTACTTAGTCTTTTATACTTCATCTTCTTTTTTAAAAAACTTTTCTTGTATCTGACTTTTTATGTTGGAAAATGACATATTTTGCTATATGATTTAACCTTCTTTCTCAACAATATTCATTTTTTCTTAATAAAACAATGTTTCTATTTCCTTTTAAATTTCTATATATTTTTCTTACTATAACTTCACCCAAAAAAAAGTATAATAAAAGAAACTATTTTTACAGTTAAAGAATTTATTTTGTTCATAAAGATGTCAAAATAAGAAAATAAAGTTATACTCTTTTAGAAATTATATTGTTCTGTTTCTTTATTGCACCTCATCATTTTTACTATCGTTCTATTAGCTCTTATAATTTTAAATATTTCTAAAAATTTATAGTCTTCTTTTAAATAAATATATAAAGTATTTTCGATTATTTTAAGCTCTTGTAACATAAATCCATTAAAAAATTAAAATATAATGGTTTAATTATAAAAATAAATTAGAGATCCAATAAGTCGATTTCGTAAGGTTAAGTTAGGCTTAAAGTTTACTTCTTGATATAATATCAAAATTTATCCTAGTACGGTTGTTGGGTCACTCGCTATCAGACCACCCTTAAACATTATAGTTTCATGCACGAGCTGAACACTCTCGGCGAGAGTGTGTTGGAGATCCCACTCTTAAACAATATAGTCTCACACACGAGTTGAACAGTCTGAGATATGTTAGAGATCCCACGTCAACTAGAGAGGAGACCTATCAATAATTTATAAATAAGCACAACCTTCATTTTATAAGTTAGTTTTATAGACTTGAGGCTCAAAATTAATAATACTTTAAACTAGTAAAAAGAAATATTCCTTTTAATTACACACTTTAAAAAAATCTAAAATCTCAGTCAAGTGTATCGATATATAAGATACATACTAATGTTTCAAAGGGGATACGTATTTGTATTTGGTAGAAAATGCATAAAGAGAAGAGAAAGAGCAATTTCACTCCTTTTGGTTACATCAGATTTTGATAAAATCAAGAATTTTATTTAAAAAAGTATATGAAGTTATACAGAGAAGGAAATGGAAACACCAACCAATGACAAAATACGAAACTGTGAAATTTGATAAAAGAAATTAAAACAAACCTAATAATAACATTACACTGATCACTGATACATAAATAACAGCGAAAACACGAGTACATCCATAACGTGCATGGCTCCTGCTACAGCGCAAACCATGTATTATTAACGAAGGTTGGCCAACAAACTACAGCAATGTTGAATCTTATTTAATTGAAAAGTTCAAATAGCTTAAACCACTAACTTAATACACGAGTGGCAGGGGTGAGGTACAGACGAAATAATATGGTGGTGGAGGTAAAGACTCGCAGTAATGTATGGAAGAGGTGGTGTAGGCGAAGACTTGCAGTAATGTATGGAAGAGGTGGTGAAGGTGATAGAGGAGGAGTTGAATTATAGACGTAAGGGTCTAGGAGGCGAGAGAGATGGTAGAGATTTCTATTTATATGGAGGAGGTGATGATGGCGGCTTGTATTCATATGATGGTGGCTTGTATTCATATGGAGGAGGTGATGATGGTGGCTTGTATTCATATGATGGTGGCTTGTATTCATATGGAGGAGGTGATGATGGTGGCTTGTATTCATATGGAGGAGGTGATGGTGGCTTGTACTCGTATGGTGGAGGTGAATAGTTGTTGTATGGAGGCTTATAAACATATGGTGGTGGCTTGTATTCGTATGGAGGAGGTGAATAGTTGTTGTATGGAGGTTTGTAAACATATGGTGGTGGCTTGTATTCATATGGAGGAGGTGAATAGTAGTAGTATGGAGGTTTGTAGTAATATGGAGGTTTGTAGTAATACGGAGGTGGTGGTGGAGAGGGATAAACGTACGGTGGAGGTGGAGGTGATTTGTAGACATAAGGAGGTGGTGGAGGTGATTTGTAGACATAAGGAGGTGGTGGAGGTGATTTGTAGACATAAGGTGGTGGTGGAGGTGATTTATAGACATAAGGTGGTGGTGGAGGTGGTGGAGGTGATTTGTAGGAATATGGAGGGTATTTGGGTTCATAATAAGGAGGTGATTTGTAGTAGTAATATGGAGGGTATTTGGGTTCATATGGAGGGTATTTGGGGTCATAATAAGGAGGTGAATTGTAGTAATATGGAGGGTATTTGGGATCATAAGCAGGTGGTTTTTGATATGGATTGTAGTATGGTTGGCCTCCATAGTAAGGATAGTCATCAGCAGCAGCGATGGTAGAAATTATGCAGAACACCAGAGCATAGATGAGTGGAGGCAAGTGCCTCAACTCACCTGAGGTTTCCATAGTGTACTTCCCTAGTCTGTGCCTTGCAAGATAGACTTGTGAAGTTTTGCTTTACTTGGTAAGCAAGTAAGGATTATAGTCCCTTATATAGTAGTGATAGCAGCTTCCATCATAACTGGGATGATTTCTTAATTATTATGGATTCACTGTTTTATGATGTATTAAACCAGGTTTCTATAGCTTGATGCACCCTACCATTTGTTTTCATCGTTTTTTTATTTCAACTTGAACTCAACAAAGTCAATAAGCTTAAGGAAGTTGGTGATGTCATATATCTGAACAGGTACTCGCAAGATTTGATCAAACATTGGAATAGCGCATTTGATCTGGTTAATTAATAGCAGCAAAAAGTCTTGTGAGACAGATTTTGATGTGAATTTGTTAAACCTGCCCTAATTAATTATATAATCTATCTTTTCCTTACAATATAGCTTTGTCGTTTTTACAAAGGTCAATATTTACATGACTGTAAAATACTAACATGTAATTATCTTTTGTGCCAATAATCAAAACTTATTACATCAGTGCTACTTATGATCAAATTGTCTGTTCAAGCGTCCTTCTGTATTACACACTTCTCAACATGGAATATTCTTGTTAAAATTTTAACTTTGGACTTGGCATATAATTACTTTCTGTGATCAATCTGAAACTTTTGCAACTTTCTATACCACTTGATATTATGTAATAGTAATATTATTATATAAAGGACAATTAGCGTACAGTTAGAGTACAATCACTGGTTACAACTCTGCAAATATAAGGGGACACTTAAAAAGTAAATGTCATTATTTTTCAATTTAAGGTTATATCGATCAAAAACATTATAGCAAACAAGTGATCTTATTTTAAGCCATTATATAGTAAATGGATTCCGACTGAAAGCTCAGGCATGGTTATAGTAACCCAAAATTGCCGAGTCCAGAAATTTAGATTGACTGAGTAAATTTCTGTAGTGTGATATTACTTATTTACTTGTTTAATTAGTTTACTTCTAACATATATTGTATTTCGTTAATGATCCAGTAGGACTGAGGCAACAAGTTCATTACTTAAATTAACATATTGCTTGCTTGACTTGTGTTTCTTCCTCATCTGATTATCCTTTCTAACAACTACCAGATCTCGATCACTCTCATTCTCCTTATTGTTTTTCTCAGTTTTAGTAAATTAATTAGCTATATTAGTCAAAACTCTTGTGATTAATTTCATATGTACATTTCCTATTACATTATGTATCGCTTGTCATTTTTCTTCCGTGAACCAGATTGCAAATTCTGCAGTTAGAACCTCTTGTCAGTTTATTTGCTCATTCCTTATAATTAGTCGTTTGCAGTAATTATCATATGTTATTGATATATTAGGTGACCGATGTTAAGATTGTTATTTCTTAGATTATCAAAGTGGTGTGGTTGTGGAGCTCAATGCTGCTTGCACCATTGCTGCACTCGCTGACTTAAACTCTTACGTCACAAGGGCAATATATCGTTACATTATGAGAGGAACGAACATAAGTCCTTTAGTTAGACTTTCAACCATTAATTTGCTGAAAAACTAAGGGACTTCATTGATCTCATATTAATAGTTAATTATATATATTTGTCCAAAAGAAATTACTGTTAAATATAAGATCATTGAAGAACTAGGGATTTTATGAGAAGTTATTATCAGTACTGCGTTGTGGAAGCAACAGTATCAAGCCATTATGTTTGAACACAAAAATGATTTACCATTCTGCTAAAATAATTTTAAAAAGAAAAATGAACATGGGTCTTGCTGAAATCGTTGAACTGTTCTATTTATGGATCTTAAAGTGCATGTAAAAACTAACAATTTAGGGTAGCCATCGTAGCTAAGGAATTTTCCCTATTGTAAGGTTCTGTTCCTTTAGCAGAACTTTTGGAACAAACAGTTGTAGAATGATAAGGGGCAATTGTGCAACAAGGGACAAGAGATTCTAGAAACACCAGTTAAACGAAGAAAGAGGAATGCACCTAAACATGTTTCTAACGATGGAGGTTTCTCCAAAACATAGAAGTTCAAGTTTTAGGGTTAAGTGTATAAACAATTAATAACACTACTACCTTAAGGCTAATACATATATATTGAAAATATAAAACAATTTATAAGACTTCTTGATAATTGAATGATGTATTGCTTTTTTTTCTAAAATATTCTTAGCTAAATATTTCAAATAAATTACAAAAAGTTTTTTATTTTCATCTCATTTCAAAATATAAGGACTTACATATATTTTAAAATCTTTTTCAATTATTTTTATTTTAGTATTAAATATATAAGAGTGATTTTGTATAATGGTGTCCCCACTTTATTAAGTGTCTTAGAGATATTAAAAATTAAGTAGGTTTTGGACATTTAAAGTCTCACTCCATACCTTCTCATCTTAAAAATTATTTTCTCATGAAAAGTATTTTATAATTTTTAACTTGTTCTTTATATACTTTTGTATATCTTTTAGAAATTTTCTTCTTATAATATGATTAGAGCACTTTTTATTTTTATTTATATCATTTTTTGGCTGTTAAGAGAAAAACAAAAATATAAGAATGATTCTGGAACAATAATTTGAGCACTTTTAAAATATTTCTATTTATATATATATATATTTTTTTTTTTTTGCTGTTAAGAGAAACAAAAATATAAGGGTGATTTTGGAACAACAGTACAAATTATTGACAAATTTATTGTTTTTAATTAATTTAACAATCTTTTAAAGGGTGTGAATTAGTTGAATATTTTTTAAAACATATGAAGTGTATTTAAATTTAGATATCCTTAAATATCTTAATCCTTGATATTAGTGTCTTGTTAATAGGTATAAAATAAGGATAAAGTTGAGAGAAAATTAAATTTTAACTTTTTTTAAACATCAATTATTTTAGGATAAAAAAGAAATTTACACCATCATTACTCATTATGCCATTTACTATTTGTTAGTTATCAATACTTTAATTAAAAAAAAGTGACAATTACTTGAACCCTTTTTAAGATGTGTGCTAAAAGTTCTAATCCATTTTAAATTACTAAATTTGTTTTTGATTAAATTAAAAAACCAATAATATAGACAAAAATATTTTTTTTCAGTTTTAAAACTACTGAAATATGTTTTACTGTATAATTACTTTTTGATTTTATCGTTAATGATGTTGGTATAAGGATTTGTATCATACAGTTTCCGAAGGAGTTGGTGACTGAGATTCGCAAGGGTACAGACTCATGGGTTGGATAAATTTTATTTTGAATTATAATGAATTTACTAAAAAGTTCCTTGTTTATTTTTATTTATTAAACATGTAATTAGAAATTTAATCTACTTTTATTCATTGAATAAATCTTTTAATTTATTTATTTAGTAAAAAAATTTATGAATGATACTCATCTACAAAATAATATTAAGAAAACAAATTTAAGTCTTGTTTCATGTACTATTTTTATACAGGTTGAAGTATTCTTTTATGGCCACGCAATGAGGCCCAATAAGATTCTGATAGGCTTCGGAAAAGGCAGTTGCTTCTTGCAACATATAAAATTGTGACCCTCACCATATGGTAGGAATGAAATGTTTAAAATATCTTCAATGTCTAAAATATCCTTGTGTCTCAATAATTAAAAATAGAGATTCTTTTTGGTGTAGGTTTCTTCTCTGTCGTTTTCTCATTGAATCTCTCCATCATTGCGTTCTCTGCGACTGGTTTTTCACTCACGACATTCTTTCTCGCAGAGAATTATTAGTATGTTTGTGGTGGTAAAATGCAGTTGGTTGCGATGGTTATTAGCAACATTTTCTGCGAGAGTTCGTCGAAACGAGATTGACGGTGTGGTTCTTTTTTTCTTTCTTTCGCGAAAGAGGATTCCGGATTAAATGTAGATTTTGTTTTCCACAATACTGTGAATATAATTGCTGTCGAATTCTCCAACTGTAGGCAAAATGGAGGTAGTTTTTTCGTGAATGGTAAAGGTTTCAAGTCCGAATATGTTTCTGAAGCAAAAAATGCAATATAAAAATACGGAGAGACTTCAAAATTTACCCATTAGAACGTTGTTTCAGGGAGAAAAAATGGGTTTTGGAAGCTTATATCAAAGAAACATCACTCTATCACGATAAAAGCCACTGTTGCAGTTACAATAGTTGCTAGCGAAATGGTTTCACACACGAGAGCTCTCTTTCATAGACTGCACCTCATTTCATGATGATTTCAAAATAAAAATGCCCAGGGCATTTTAGATATTTAAAAATATTGTATGGTGCAGGTCATAATTTGTATAATGCAGAAAGCAACACCCTTTCAAAAACTTACTTAAGCTGGCCGAAACTAAACCACCGGCCAAGCCATTATGATAAATCATGGCTTTCACCTTTTGCACCCCCATTTTTGAACCTGCACCTCTATAACTGAGTAAAAAAATCGAATTATCCTATCAGCTTCTCCATCTCTGCACAAATTAATGTTAAATATATTTTGGATTCACAAATTTACTATAAAAGCAAAAGATGAAGAGGAGAAAGGTGAGTTAATGTTTAAGTTAGGGTGGATTTAATTTTAAGATTCTAAACCCTAAACTGCACCAATTTGCAGTGAAATACTCTAGTCAAACTCACTGCATAGGTTTCTACTACACAAATGATAATTCGATAATAGAAAAGGCACAAACATAATCGGTAGAAGTTACACAAGGGAAAAGCAAGAACGAATTATACACAAAAATAATATTGTTGAACTAAAATATTAACAAATTTCAATCTGATGGAATTCACTGTACACAAATATTACAACTCAATTTCTCTTTTACTAAACTCTGGCTCAACTCCCACAGTCCAATGCACTTAAATTAAGGATCAAAACATACGAACATTTCTCTTTCCTAAGCTAAAATGATACTATTTCAGATGATTCTAATATTTATAGTGATACTATTCATCCCAACTACTAGAAAATGCATATCTCCTAAATGTTCTCGTGCTATTAAATGGTCTAGAAAGATTAACAAAATTTTAATGAATTAATTTTCACAACATTTATGCTCCATTCTCATTGAATTCATTCCAAACATTATTTAATGTAGTTTCTTCAAACATTAAGTTATATAATGTAATTTTAGCACATAAAAGTCAATTAATCTCTTTTTCATTTCTTCACCTATCAAGTGTTCATTAATTTTTGTATGAAAACAAAATTAATTTTCTGATAACAAATATTTGCCATGATGTTAAAAGGTCGAGAGTTACTGTTTGACTGAATATTAATTACTGGCTAGGTTGTGTAATCATCAGTTAAAGTTTGTCTGAGCAGACAGCACTGATTATTTCAGTCACACTTGTAGTATGGCGCAACTTAAAAACATCAGGATTAAATGAAATGCCTAATCGTGCCACAATACTAATTGTCTACAAGATAATTTTTTGTTTTTCTTCTAATCTAAATAAATGGTGGACTCACAGCAACCTACTTCATCACTATTATAATTGTCAGGTGCTGCAAAGTCCAATGACCTGACGCACTTGGTAATTCTCTAAAGAAGCTTTCATAAAAACGGCGAATGCCTTTCCAACAACAACACGGTATCAGCAGCACCAGGTAATACTTACGTGAAATCATAGCACACTGTATTAAACATTATGAAAACATACCGTAATCCAACAACCTCTTCAGTACAACCATGATAATTGATACATGTTCATTCACATTCTTTTATAAAACTTTGCGATTCTCTCTGTAATAATTTTACTAAAACCCAGGGCTTACTTACCTCACTAAGAAAAGGGAAAAACAAATAAAAATGTATTTCTATGAAAGACCTCCACATTAAAGGAAAAACAGAAACATATGCAGGTCACTTATCCGGTGCGCGATTATTTGTGCTTTGACTTGTCGGCAAACACTTCTGTGTAACATATTGGGCATGCCTGAAAAAATAAGCCCAACAGGAAAAGGATATCAGCAGGTGAAAATTAGCACTAAAAGCACTTACCGAGTTCATTATAAATTGGTAAATGTCTTACCTTATTGATGCTAAGCCACCTGTTCCCACAACTAGCATGATAAAGATGTTTACATGGCAAGGTGATACGCTTGTCCCCTCTTTTATATTCCATCTGGCAAATCACACATCTAAACAAGAATATCAAGTCAGATCAATTAGCTAGAAGAACACATATTATGACTTCAAAGCACAACAACATAATACACGTAGGTTTTAAGTTAATTCCCATCTGGACGTTTCCATTTCCAAATTACATTGCCGTATGATAGATTGCTGTACGATAGTCCATCATTTATTCATTTTATTTTACACAGACTTCGTTCTCAATTACAGATCATCCCAGACAAAATTCTTTGATAAGCTTAGTAGCAACAATCTAAAATTCCTGAAGATCAATTTGGACCAAGAAATACAACTGTTTGATAATAGTTACTCAATCAAGAACAAGTGGAGTTAAAGAATAACAAGCAGAAACAAGGATTTTGAAAGGTAGACACTAGACAAAAAAAGTATATAATAAATCATATGAGAAGAAAAACAACAATTGCATTAAAACAGTGTCCATAAACCAAATATTACCTCTCACCCCGCGACTTCTTCCTCAAGAAGAACCCACATTTGAACTTCGACACTGGGAGTGAGGAGATCTGTTCTTGGGTGAGACCACGGCTCTGAGTTCCAACAGCTTCACCTAATTCAAGTAGTTCCTGCAATAAATGATACCACAATGATGTTGAAAAATAATAAACTCAAATATAATAAGTGTATTACTTCCACCATTTTTCTAATTGATATATCTATACAGATGTTCACATACTATAATGATTTAAGATCACACAATCATTTCACACGTTTAATTGAAAAACACGTGCAAATGAGACAATTTTCTGTCATAAATGTTACCTTTGTTTAGCTTTTACGAATTGCAGTTAAAATACGTAATGCAATCAGCTCATTACGACGCATAACTAACTGTGAGAATTTTATGAAATGATTTGACCAACCAGTACTTTCCAAGGGTAACAATCTCCATGTAGAATAATGTGTACCGTGAAGCATAAAATAACTGAAGACATAAAAATAAATGGGTAACCAAGGTACGATTCCTTAGTCAAATAATTACAAGATTGACTTTGTATATATCTTGAAGATTGACTCCAAAGTAATCAAACATATAGTAGCTGTACTTAAGGAAAAACTATATAATGCCTAGAAACAGAAGGAATCTGGAACTTTGAATCCAACCTCATAGGTCATGTTGTCGGGATCAATATTGTCTTGCCAAATGACCTGCACAATTTCACAAAATGCCTAGTCAGATAACCATTTATTGTGCTTCAAATTGATGAATGGCTAAAGGTAACTAAATAAGCTAGATGTTCGTAGCATTAAACCATTTCAGGCACCAGGAATCTTGAAGGCAAATACCTGATAATCACTTGAATTACTATGATGTCTTCGCGGACCTGAACAAAATGAGACATTTGTTTAAATTGTGAGCAAAGATTTTATATATAGGATGAAAGGACTCAATTCTTAAATGAAAGATCTGCAAAAAGGGATTTGCATGGATATAAATGAAGAGGCAATTAGCAGAATCTGCTGCCTTATCATTGGAGTTAGGCTTAAAAAAATTCTACAATATTTTTTAAGGGCAAGAGCTACCATATTTGGATGGCTAACAGCAGGGGACTGCTCATTTAACTGATTTGTTTGTCTTTAAGGAGTTGAACAAAGTTATGATACAGGACCAGAGACAGATCCAAGGAGGCGAATCTCATTAGTTTATTTAAAATTTGTATGTTGTGTAACTAATATTTACTAAACTTTTGTCTCTAATACTCAGTCTCACTTTTACCACATCAATTTTTAGTCTCATTATTTCTTTACTGCTACATATGTCCAGGTTCGCCCTCAGATGTTCTATACAAGTGTCCCCATAGAGGACCCAAATTCATGTTTTCCTTGCAACAATAGTTAAAAGTTTCAGCATTTTCCTTCTAAGCAAAAAGGCAGGATGAAGATTAATAAAGAGTTGTAGAGGAAATGTGAAAATTAAATTAGTAGTCTACAATTTAGAGAAATATCCACAATCTAGTTTTGGAAAAATCGGCTAAATTATGGCTAATCCTAAGGATCATATAAAGTGCTTATGATCATGCCATTGAGATGACTGAATTAATTACTGTACTTTAAAATCAGTTAAGTTACTTAAACATTATGATGCCCAAAAAAAGATTCAAGGTATTATGATGCTCACAAAAAGAATCAAGGCGTAGCAGTATGAAGTGAGCAGCAATGCACTTTTAGGAACTTACATATATGCCCAAAAACTGCTGTTCATCACCAAGGTATTTACAAAAAATATTTCAGAAGAAAATCACAAACGTACATTCAATAGAATTGTCTCGTGTGTCAGTGTTTCCACCTTCAGCCCATTCTGTGCTTACTGCTGCTGTCTGTTCATTGATTGTCAATGAGTTCTCTGAAGGTCTCCTATACTCATCCACCAGTGGTTCGTGCACATTTACATCGTAACCATGACTGTATCGATAGTAGGATGAATTCTCAGGTTCAGATAGTCCAAACTTGTAAAAGCTTGAATGTGAAGGGTATGAACTCTCCTGCGTATATGACGGAATGTTATGTCTTTATCGGAATGTTGTAAATTTCTAACATTAATATTTAAAGAACAACAAAGTTTCGGATAAAATAATGAAAAACAGCTGGAGAAGCAGATCTATGTTAATAAAACAAGAAAATAAGAACAATTTCCATCAAAATAAGGCTTACATAAAATACTTAAACAGGACATAAATGACAATTTTTGCTGGCACCTGAGCATGTGATGCACCAGAAAAAATGAAGTTGACATGTTCATAGGTAAGACCTTCAAAATATTCGATAAAGCTTCCTGCTGTATTATAGGGATAGCTAATGCTATTGTAATGGACATCCATGTGTGGGTTCCAACTCATTTTGAATCCTTTCTGCCAGACAAGTAATCTGCAGTCTGCATAGTGAATTACGAGCAAATTAAGTTACAACACTCAGTGTAAAGACAATGAAGCACACGAACACAAAAAAAATAAAAATAAAATAAATAAATAAATAAAAAATCAGCACTAACTTCAAAGTATATATACAAATCTATTCTTCAATCTTAACAGATTCACCAAGGCAGATTTGTCAACAAAAGTTGAAGTGATAAACACAAGACCATCCGCCTCATATGATTCAGCTACTCCTAAAATGCAAACCTGCAAAAAAGCAAATCACACAGCCGTTGTGAGGGCAATTCCAGTAATTCCACCAATTATGTTTTTATCTTCAATTAGTAATTGCTTAAATCCATTCAGTCAAAAAGAAAGAGAAATCCAGAATGCCTAATCTAGAATTTTACATCAAGAATTACGAATTTCCAGAAATAACAACTGCAGTCAAAAAACGAGTAAAAAATTGAAAAGGCATTAATTCCAAAACTTACAAAATTTTAGCCAGCAATCGGCCATAACAATAATGTAATTATATCAAAATGAGTTTCACTGTTTCGTATAAGCTGATCAGAATAATGCAGCCTAAGATCACATAAAAGTAAAAAACAAAATATGCGAGATCTCTCGGGAAGAAACGAAGATTCAATGACGAGGATAAGAAGCAAGAGAGAAAGAGAGAGAGGAAATTTGTCCTCGCATCTGAACCTATGATTCAGCCTTAGCCAATAAAAATTCAAACAACGCAATGAGAGTGTATCCCTCAACAAACTAGAAATCCTTCAGTTCTATTTATTCTAATTTTCTTGGAAACCAAACAAAGCACAAAAAAACCGAAGGAGTAGAGTAGCTAGTTAGAGAGAAGCAGAATCACATGAAGTTGCAATCGAGGCGGAAGAATCTCGCAGCTTCGGAGATCGCAAGCGCAGAGGGAAATGTACGGATTAAAGGAAGAAAAATAAAGAGTACAGAGATGAGGAATGAAAAACGATTTAAGAAATGGAATGAGAAAGAGGAAGAGAGAGAGAGATAGAAGGATTGGATTCGAAAGGTGAAATTGAAGGAAGAGACTGACCTAGAGCTTCATCGCTTTTTGCGAGATGAGTGATAATGGCGAAATGGCTTCTTCACTCACTCTTCATTTTGTAACTCGCTCTTCTCTCTCTCTGCCTTTTACGCACTGCTCTGGAGCTGGTTTCACCTACACGCAAACTCCGTTAGATAGACCATGATCAGCTGCATCGCACCTTTTCACCAAACGTTACGCATTTTTATTTTCATTATTTTTTCTAACCCTGATAACTCGACAAAACGATTAGGTAGGTAGATGGAGCAAAACACTGTATTTCACATCTAACACTCACATATTTTAGCTAGGAAAATTATAAAAAGCATTATTAGTTAATTAAAATCAAGTTAATGTAAAAATGCATATTTTTATTTATGCAATAAAAAAGATAAAATAAAATGTAATAATGTTTTATCTTTTGAAATAAAACAAATAAAAAACGTGTTTGATATATCATTTTCAATTATCCTAATAAAGAAGTACAGTGTCGAGTGGGGTTTTTTTTATCACTCTATCACATTCTATTTTATATAAAAACGTCTCGAAAATCAAATAATACTGTTTTTATTTCTCTTTTACTCATCTAATGTAAGAGGAAAAAAAATATTTGAAGGAACGTTTCGCGTGTTTCTTGGTGTAATTTGACGTTTTAAAACAGGTAATATATAATTAGTTATTTGTTGTATGAAATAAAGTAAATTAACTGGAATCAGTGTAATTCTTGCTTGCTGAATAAGAGAGGCATCAAAGAGAAATGGATAGAAAGACGTTTCTTTTGATATTTTTTAATATTAAAGAGGTGATGAGACGCAGAGACAGGAAAAATTAGACGTGGAAAGGGTTCCACATGAAGGAGAGTACCAAATCCTTTGAGGTTGTTTGATAGGGACAACCTTAGTTGTTGGCCAATGTTTAGAAATTGAATCATGTGGAACATAAAAATGGTTGAAGAGAGGTGGCCAAACAAAACTGATCCGATTAAGTTGGTATCAGTTATGGTTAGTTAGCAATAAACCATATATTTAATATTTTAAATATTTTATATAGACGTGAAATATAATTTTTATTATTTTAAAATAATAAATGATGTAGTATTTCAAAACACAATTTATCAACATCAATAATTTTTATAAAATTATTTTCTAAAATAAAAAAAATTAATATTCATGTTTTCCATTTTTCACAAAATACATCAATTTTCCTACTCCTCCTCGTCCCCTACAAGGTGAGGCTATGGGGATGAAAATACAAGTTTAACAAGAGCAATTATCGTTTTCACTTTTTTGGAAAATGAAAGAAAAAAGGAAAAACTAGCGAACTTAACAAGAATGGAAGCTCAGAGGGAGTTAGCACGTGTTATGATACAGTTTTTCTTTTCCAGGAAGATGATCATTCTCTTCAAAGGTTCTAGAGTTAATTGAAGACTAAAATAGAAGTGATTTTCATAGTAATTTAGTTATTATTTTTAAAATAGTAATTGATTTTATGATAAATTGTGTCAAATCAAGGAGTAGTTTTTTTATTATGATCATATTCTTTTTATTATTTTTCAAGTTCTAATTATTTTAAAAAGTTAAAACAAACACATAATTAAAGCTATAAAAACTTATAATTTCAAAATTTATAATTTTAGGGAAATACATATTTGGCAATAAATTTGTGTTAACAAAATCTTAATTACTCGTGTAAATTATGATAAATTTTACTTGAAGTTTTATGTTAAACAAAAAATAGTTTAAAAGTTATATGGTAGCTCCAGAGATTATCGGAAGTTGAAAATTGTTAATTTTGAAACTTTTTTTAACTAATTTATTGAATTATAAATTGATAGCTTGAAAATTTTTAAACTCGTTTATTAAATTATAAGTATCTAATAAATGTTTCTGCTGAAATAACGGATAATTGTGAAATAAAATATAAACGGCTACGTTTAAATAGTATTTTTATATTAAATTAGTTTTATTTCTCTTTATCTAGAATTTAATTTAATTTAATTTAATTGTTTAAATTAATTAGTGAAATATATTTTGAAATATTTATAACTTATTCATTGTAGTTAATTCAACTCTTCTAATTTTTTTAGTTTAAAAAAAAATACTTTTATATTATATATTCTATTATTGATTTTCGCAATATCTTTAAATACTTTCAATCAAGTTTAAAATAAAGTAACTCACTTAAATAAATATTATATTTTCAATATTTAAACATCTTAAAATATAATCAAAAGCACTTTATTTCAAAAGATAAAAAACTTTAATAAATATTATTAGGGAAAAAGAAAATAAAAGCTAGAAACTAACGTTATAAATATAGTGACTTGGAATAATATCTCAAGATAATACCATAAATTACATAATTTATAAAACATTTCTTATAAAATTAGACAAAAAATTTAATTAATAAAAATTATAAATTAATTAAATTGTCCTGTCAAACATAACCTCACTAGAAAAGCAAGTGTTAACGCGTTGAATAATAATATGAACTGAAAGAAAATTAAAACGATACATTGTAAGATTTTTTTTAAAAAAAAAAAAAAAACACATGCTTAAAGAAGCTTAAACCTGAATTAAAATTTAAAAAAATTCCAGTTAGTGTTTAAAAATATTTTTGATATTAATTAAATTGAAAAAGAGTGTGAGGCATGTGAGGGAATCACGCTGAGAACACGCACAACATAATTGAGAAGCGAATGATACAAAAACCCGGCGTGCAAGTGAAGTGAGGAAAGAAAAAGGTATCATTATAATTATAAGCGCTTTTTGTCTCCAACGCAACGCTAAACAACTCACTACACAATACTCATCACTAAACTATAAAGATTCACACTACTTGTTCGCAATGGAGACCTCATAATACCATTTGCATAAACATCAACATTAAATAAAGTTAAAGGGCTTCACATGAATCCTCATAATATGATTATTTTGTGTTTTTCTTTAAGTAGTCAAAAAACGAAAGTTAAAAGTCCTTATTTACCATTATCGTTATAAACCCTTAATAGTTATAGAAATCACCACATGCTAACCCCATATTTAAACTCACTTAAAAAGTCAAATCACCACCCTCTAATCATGAGCTTTTCGGTATGTGATGTGTAGTTTTCACCAATCAAAGAGATTAAGGTAAAAAAACTAATTAGCCTTCGCATGTGTAATTTGACAGTAACAATACTAATGACACGTTGTGTTCTTCAATACTACATGTCGCATTCTCTAATGTAACACGCCAATGACACGTCGCCGTCAAAATAGAACAACCATTGACGATGTTGGGAGGAGAACAGTGACTAGAAACACACAAAATATTTTAAGAACTAAAAGGGACTGAAATAATTTTGTATGAACTAAAAAAATAATTTGACTAATTATTGTAATGATTGAGATTGGGGAAATTATTTGGCTTTTTGTCTTCTAAGTCTAGGATACACTAGAATTTGCGAAAGAGCTAAACATATTGAGATAAATATCATAATGTTGTATAAGAATTGAATGATAAAAGTCTCAAACTAGTTGATGCACAATTACAACATTAGTTGACTGATTTGCTATGTTAGCACTCATTAGGTCTTCGTGTTAGCACTCAATAACTTAGATGAGAAATGTAAACATTTTCCTTTCATCTTTGAGGATAAGTATTATTGTTAGTTAATCACAATTATCATTTCAGTCTTTACCTAACACACATGTATGTAAAAGGGATATTTGTAGTTACATTTAGATAATAAATAAAAACTCATTAATTTACTCTGTTGTTTCCTTTCTCATTTAGGAAAGACAAAACGAATACCTTATTTAATTCGTAAGAAAAGGAGGGGGAAATAATGATAACACCACATGTCTTCTTTATAGGGCTCTTTGTTTTCTTAAATGCGAGACGTTTTCTATATGGATCTATTAATTTATTATATAAAGAAAAATAATAATGTGGTGTTTCATTTAAGTGATGCTACGAGATTTATGTTAATTTTGAACTCTTATGTGCTAGTTTAAGTGAGGTAGTCATGAGATGTGATGAGGTTTAGTTTTTTTAGTTTTTATTATTATTTATTGACGAATTTCATTTAAAATTTCAATCTAAAAATTATTAAAAAGTTATATAAAGTATGATAATAATAATAATAATAATAATAATAATAATAACTTGATGCAGAATCTAATATGTAATTTTGGTTTCTTGCAATATCAATTGGAATTTTGCAGTATTATGCTAATAATATGTGTTAAAGTGACGTATTAATCACCATATTTGTGTCATTTATCATCATTACCATGTCGTGTTGACAAAATTTATTAAAAGATTGATAACAAACTAACTACACTAAAATTGATATATATATATATATATATATATATATATATATATATATATATATATATATAAACACTTTAGTAAAAGAAAAATATAAACATAAATCATAAATAAATTAAAATAAGATAAATTATAATATATACTTATTTGTGTTAATTTATTGCTTTAATTAACTAAAGTTTATTAGACTTCTGACAAGAATATTAGGGCTTATCCAATAACAGTGATAAGGAGGATGTTGTATTTCATAAGATCAGTAGATATTATAAAATTTCATTATCTTAATTACAAGTTTTATACAAATCACATATATTTATATAATGAGTTTCACAATCTAGTAAATTTGCATTAGAAAAAGAAAAAGTGTAACCAAAAGATAAGTAAATATATTTATTAATAGATATGTAACCTTTAAATTATACAAACATATACTATCTATATACAATTTCGATATTCAATTTTTAAATTCTATTTCATTTAAAGATAATTCTTTAGGTCATTTCTATTGCAAAATTTATAATATGATGTTTTAATTTATTTTTTGTGAGTCTCATTTTATCATTTTTTTTTGTACGCTCCAATACTAGAGTGTTACAAAATTTTTATTCTAATAATATTTTTCTTCAAAAAATTTTGGAGAATAATTGATTTTAAGTAAATAAAAATATTTTTTATTCTTATAATCTCAAGTCTTATCAAGATTCTAAATCTAAATTTTATGTCATGTTTACATACTCTAATAGTATCATAAGATCCAAGTCTAAAATTAATGACACTAAATATGATTATTATTATTATTATGAAGAAATATTAGTCTTCCATATTTTATTAATCTTATTGGGTGAGCAATCCCTTGACAACTAAATTAAAATTCTTAAATTATATTCAAATTTTTTATGATCAATAATTTTAACTTGTTCCAAAAAAAATATATTCTTAAGTGGTTTGATTTAGATAAAAAGTTACAAAATATTTTCTAATGACAATTCAATTTAAAATATATGAGAGGAAAATTATCAAACATTGAAAACAAAATAAGATTTCAAATTTCACTATTTGAGATTTTAGGGAAAGAAAAGATGGTATACAAATTGAATCAAACTTTATATGGTCTTAAACAAAGAACTAAACTTTAGAATAAGAACATTAATTCATCTCTTTTGCAGAATGATTTTTCCAAGTGATCAAAGTTTGTAATAACAATTGAGGGAATTGTTTCTGTAATCACACTAAATTCTAGATTATGGTGTATAGTTTCTTAGCAAAATAAAACAAATGGATGGTGGATTTTGATTGATGTGGTAATAAATCAAATAAAAATAACATTTCTAGTTACATGTTTAAGTTTTTAGAAGCCTCAATTTTATGAGTGCTTTAATAAGCAACTAGTGGCGGCTTTATCACTATGTGAAGCAAAATACATAGTTTATTTATTGGTTGCCAAACAATATGATTGACACTGTTTTGAGAGAGTTGCATGTAAAGGTAAGGAAGCCTACACATTTATTTGTTTGTAGATAATGAATCTCTGACTAATTTAATAAAGAATTTAATTTCTTATTGGATGGACAAATATTGGGACAAAGTTTTACTCCCTTGAAGAACAAGTGAATCATGAAAAATTGGAATTGTGTACTGCTCTAAACTCATTTATAGATCAAGACTTTGAAAAACAATAGGTTTGTAAAGTTAAAGAAAACTTTGGGAAGATTGTAAGAACTTTTGGATTAAAGAGGAATATTTATTTTATAATCGATATTTATCATACATCAATTATCATAATAAAATTATGATAACGACAAAATAATTTATGGTATAATTTTTTCTTACATATAATTATCTCATTACAAAAATAGCAATATGAATTGTTATCAGTTCAACGACAAGGAGTAATAATAATATTTATCTTGACACATATAATCTTTTGTTAACTATTCATATACAAACATACAAATTTATAATTCAATAAATTTGAATAACTATCCCTTACCATAACAGGTAAATCAACCAACCACATTCACATATGTGATAATTTAGTTATGGTGATTAATTCGTAAAATAATAAAATTTCACTTACTCATCTAATTAAGAGTCAAATTGAAATTATTCAATTCATATTCTTTGTCAAATCGCATAAAAGCTTTAATATGGAATAATAACGGTAACTTTAACTTCTTCCATCTCATTCATTTCTTACTGTTCTTTCTATTTATTTTAAAATAAATTTTTAGAATATATATTTTATATATAAAAAAATTCATTCTAAAATAAGTGAGAAGTAACTGAAGAAATTAACATAATATATATATATATATATGTGTAATCAGCTCCACTGACTACTAGGCTTAACTTGATATGGGCTAACGCATCCTACACCCATTTTAACATACACCTTCATAGATTTTAAATTTTCAAATTTGCTCTTTAATTTAGGATGTTCATTTTTGGCTCTCGATTATCTAATCATAAAAATGTTCAGAATTATAAAATTTACAACGTGAAATATCAATATTTTTGTATTTGAAATATATAATTTAGAATACAAAATTTGTATTTTAGCTTATATATTCCTGAATATAAATTTACATGTGGAATTGTGTAATTTGAAAAAAAAATATTTTAAATTTCATATTAAATATTTTAAATTTCATATTAAATATTTTTTTTATTTCAAAATATATATTATAGAATACAAAATAAAGAATATATTATGGATTATGAAATTCAAAATGTATTTTTGAATTTAAATATACCTTCATGTATAATTCATAATGAATAATGCATTTGGATTGCAGAATTCAAAATACATTTTTGATCAGAAAATGCACTCTGAAATGTATAATTCAAAATGCATTTTATAAAAAGCACGACACTTATGTCTATTTACCACCCCATGGAGGTACCCTATGAAAGTGCAGAAAGCAATGGTCCCAAATATGCCTACAGTTGTTTAGTGGGCCGAGCCTTGAAGCCTATAAAATAACCTTGGGCCCTCCTAATGATAGTGGGTGGAAATAATTTCAAGCATCACCATAGTTTATATCCCTCCTTTTAAAATAGTAATATATATTTTTGTAAGATTATTTCATAATTTAAAAATTTATATTTCAGATTTTAAATCTAAAAAATGGAAATTTCAGGGTAAAATAGTAGGTACTATAGAAAGACCAATATTGTCATTTGAGATACTTTACAATTTTAAAACATTGAGATATAATGCTTTATGCTTTTAATGTTCTTGATTAGGATTAAAATTGAATTTTCAGCAGTGACGACGTGGCAATCACTGATGATGTCTTTTGTCGCACAAGTTATCCAAATAAAATTCTAACCCAAAGTATAAAAACATCTAGAAGTGACTCTTCCCACAGAATTTTCTTGTTTCTGCATAGAAATCAAACTCAATTGCTTAGTTAACGGTAATCAAATAACTTACTTAAGAGGAGCTAAATATCTATCACTTGAATAAATTATTCCTTTGAGATAACTATGTAATGATACAAAATAAATTCAATCTACCTATAAGTATAAAAAAAATCAAAGAAAAAACATTCTTGTCCGTCTAATTAATTTTTAATATAGCAATACTAATTTGAAAAATACACAGTAAAAGCTTGTTCGAGTGTTGTGAACAAGGAGACAGACATAGTAGATCAAACAGTCAACATTTTGCATGCAAGAGCATTGGAGACACAAACAAAACCTGTGTGCTTTGAGGAGCCAAGTCGACCACAGCATACAAGCCAAAGCACATGCTGCTTCAAATCCATTAAAGTATTTTTTTTTTTTTTCGAGTACATAAAATCATAAGATGTGAAACAAGATTTCACATTGACTGTGGAGTATAAATAAGTTTATATTATAATATATAAATTGGATATAATCTTTATTGTACACGTCATTTTATAAGATTAAATTAAATTTAAATTTCCTTTTAAAAATAAAGATAATAATTTTATAAAATTGAATTAAACTTAAACTTCCTTTTAAAGATAAAGATATGAGTTATTTATAATGAAATTTTATTAGAATTAATAGGTCATTGTTATCAAACTCTTTTTAAATTATTTATAAGTATTTAATCTTATATTTAAAATTTATATTTCTTTTCATGAAAAGATATGTTGTAGATCTCATACTTAGAAATAAATCAACTTATAATATATAAATAAGATATAATTTATTATAATTTTTTTATTGTAATTGTCTTTTGGTAAATTTAAAATCATGATTTAAAAGTAGGGTAGCAAGAACACAATACGGAAGAGAGCCAACAATACTTCAACTTCAATGAATAATTTGTTTCATCAATTTCCTCCCGTTAGACGTTGGTGAATATATTAGTATTTTCTAAATTAAGCAAGAAGAATTAATGATAATTATAATTTGAAAATTATAAAGTAGAAAAGAATTTTGTATAACAATTCCATTAATATATGTTTTTTATTCTATTAAATTACTAGTATAAGTATTATGAGTCGTAGTCTATCATGCTATAAATGTAATATATATATTGGTAGAGAAATATTATACCAGTAAATGGTAATTTAAAATATTAAAATATATTGTTTTTTTAAGTGACACTAAATTTAACACTTGGCACTCATCTCCCATTATTGTTTTAAAACGGAGCATCATTATGAAACACTAAATGATAAGTGCATAATTTTAATAAACCAAATAGTTTCCTTAAATTTTTTATTGAATCTGCTGAACCTTTATTTTCCCAGTGATCTCTTGTCTCCCTCAACTTTATTGGTCTTGCTTTACCAACATTGAATTAATTTCTTCACATCCTTTAACCCTTCACCTAACTCTTTCATTGTGACTATTTTGCTTGTTAAAATCTCAAACTATCTTCTGCACATCTCTACCCCTTTCCCTTTATTCTGTGCACTCAGATGTCTATAATTAATATCCCAACCCTTTCCATAGCTGATCATATACCTTTTTCTTTTCACCCCTCATCATGACCAATTCCTACAGATCCAATGACCTCAACTTTTGGTTGGACCTCAATTCACCATGTCTTCTCTCTTCTCCTTCTTCATCAACTTCTCCCATCGATCCTTCATTCTATTTTCCTTCCAATTATCATACCTACACAAGTGTCATATCTTCTACTCAGTTCCAATCCTCCCCTCCTCAGACAAAAGCCCTTCCTTTCCTTCATCTAAGACATCAAGAAGAACAATATCTTGAATCTTCATTCAGTGTCATGGAAGTGGACAAGAAAAAGAAAGAACTAAGTACATCCAAGTGCTTGGATGAAGAAGATGCTGTGGCTGTGGCTTTACACTTAGGGCTTCCAAGCACTGGTGCTTCTGCTGATTTAGCTTCAACCCTATACTCAGCAGAGGCTTCAGACAAAGAGGAAAAAATCACTGATGCTTCGGGGTTACTGTCAGATAGAATTAACAGAGGCCAATATTGGATCCCTACTTCTGCTCAGATTCTGATTGGCCCAACACAGTTCGCATGCCCTCTTTGTTTCAAGACGTTCAACAGATACAACAACATGCAGGTTTGTCACCTTTGGTCATTTTGATGATCAATTCCCTTATCGAGGAGAATAATAAAATAATCAAAAACGGTATAATTAACGGTGAATAGAGTTATAGAAAGAAAGAGAATATCTTTCCTTTTCCCAGCTTTTTCCGGTTTTTCATACTCTCCTATACCCCTACTTTCACAGATCTCGTTTTCAGAAAAGTTGCCCCAAAAGAATGAACTCTTCTTAAATTCTATGTATAGTATATGACTTCAAGTTTGCACCTGAAATATTCGTCAAAGGAGGAAAATTTATCCGAGAGTGTGTGCATTATAATTTAGGGTTTTCCCGGTTAACTTATTACATTTCTTTTCCTTTATTTGAGCTCCAAACTACTCGATCTATCACCCTTTCTCTGTTAAGAAGATAAAAATGAGATCTCTCACTTCTTCTGGGAAGATAAGTATCCAATATATGGTTCATTATAACCCTTTTTGCACCCACAAGTTTTTTTTTTCTCTCTCTCTAGGTTAATTTTTTTACGAATATATAAATTATGGGAGTACTTGTTACCCAACCCTTTTACAATCAAAATAGTTTATCAGGTGTAATTAGTTTATACCAAAAAAACAAAAAACACACCGACAAGGGAGACATAAATTGAAACGACATCAATTGAGTATCACAAAAATGAATATAAATATAATTAACAGTACAAATATTCTCTTGCTGGGCTCCCGAACTTTTTCTTTAACAGGATGCCCTACACTGGCTCCTATTTCTTTAATCACAGAGAGCGTGGTTGATGAACAAGTCTTAGAACTTGTTCAAAAGGAAGCAGTTCCTAGTTAGCATGTTTGGGTGTTAAGATTTGTAAAGAGAGAGAAGAGCGTACAATTTTTTTTTTTTTTATAAATATTTCTCAAATTTAATGTTTTCTAAATAAAAGAAATTAAATTATAAAAATGAACTTTAAACTTAACATGTACAAGCCTCCTTTCTCCTTCAAATTCCTACTGAAAGACCTGGCCGACATATGGTAAAGTAATTCAAATTCAAATTCTAAATTTTACATAACTACACGAAAGAAATTAAAGACCTAGTTTCATAATATATTCTTCATTTCCTTTCAAATCTAATTTCTATTTGTTGTTATTACATGATAATACTATTGGTGCAAAAATATTCAGATGCATATGTGGGGGCATGGATCTCAATATAGAAAGGGACCAGAATCTCTGAGGGGAACACAACCAACAGCTATGCTAAGGCTCCCATGCTATTGCTGTGCTCCAGGATGCAAGAACAACATCGACCATCCGAGAGCAAAACCACTCAAAGACTTCAGAACCCTTCAAACACATTACAAAAGAAAGCATGGGACAAAGCCTTTCGTGTGCAGAAAATGTTGCAAAACATTTGCTGTGAGGGGTGATTGGAGAACTCATGAGAAGAACTGTGGGAAACGCTGGTATTGCTCTTGTGGGTCTGATTTCAAGCACAAAAGATCTCTTAAAGATCATATCAAGGCATTTGGATATGGACACACGGCTCATGGAAATGACTGCATGAACCTTGACCAAGATGATGACCAAGCAGGCTCTGAAATTGAATAAGAAAATTAATGCAACTATTCCAGTTTATACAGTGTCAATCTATGTAACTATTGACGGTTTCTCATATCTCATCACCTTTATTAATTCTCTCACTGCGTCTTGGTGTTTCGTATCAGATCGTAACAAATGCTCCTGTTGTGCCATTTTTATTTTTTTTTTTTTTGTTTTGGTTTAAATTTCTATCTCTCTGTAAACATAAACGAGAAGTAATTTGTATTACATGATTCAATTTCCGTCTTCTGCCAGGATTGTACGGTCATTGGTTTAACTAATACCAGACAGAATGTTCATTTAAGACAGGCGTACGAGGAGATTTTTCCAAGTTCCAACACATGTTCTAATCTCGTCATTCCTTTCCAATTAACCTTAATTAGAGTTATAACTTTCAAACTTACCTTCACAAATAGATAAATGTACACTCCAAAATGGGATAGAAGATAAAAAAAAACGACAAATATGAAAAGTACATGATACAATGAAAAGCAAAAAAGAGACAAAAGAAAATTAAATCAAAAAAGATGATGGAAGAAAAAGTAAGTACATACAAAAAAAAGTTAAGAGAAACCTCTTCTAAATTATACCTGAAGAGGGAACGAGAGATACAATATAAAAATGTAAAACATAACAAGTGACATATTAAAGATAAAAATACAAGTATAAAATGTGAAAAAAAAGGATGTTAGTGAAGTGTTTTATAAAGAAATGCATCCATTTATTTTTATTTTCTAAACATTGAGGAAAATGTTTTTTCCATTAGGGATACTTGATATTTTCATTAAATTAATATAAAAAAGGTAAAAGGAAATGTATAAAAAAAATATACATCTTTTGTAATAGCACGCTAATAACTACCATATCATAAGGCAGTTCATACGTAGTTCCAGCAACAAAAGTAAGTAGTGTAAATGGCGACCCAGTGAAAAAAGATTAGTGTGAGGTGACGGATATTGATGAATCCATACCCTTTCCCTCTTCCACTCGTGCAAATTGCTGAGAGACTCCAATCATACTTACAAAACTTCTTATTATACATCCACGTCATATAGTTTTATACCTAAGTGCATGCAACGCTACCTTTTACCAGTAACATTAATTTTATCTAATGTAACAAGTTTGATTTATTGAAATAGAAACCCAAAAACAGGTGAAATTAGTGAGAGGTGAGAATTAATATATATGATGATATATAGTATAATAATATGTTGGAAGGGCAAATTTAGGTTGGGGAAAGCTTTAGAACCTGTGATGGTGCAGCTTTATGACTCGCATGATGCTGCTATCCCACTTTTGTTGTGTCCTTCATGATGGACAGATCAAATACTATGTTTAGACTGAGCCTAATGATTTCCACCAAGGGTTCTTAATCACACACTACCATTAAAAAAGTTCATTAGTGTAATGATAAGATTCGTAGCAGAAGGCTCCAAATTCGTATCTAAAATGAAGGTTGGGGAATGCGGTGTAGCTGAAGTCCACAGAGAAAGACAACCAGAGGTGCTTGAAATGTCATTTCAAAGTACCACACATGCAGAGTTTGAATCATAGCGTAACTTCACTCTCTTCAGTCCATTCCCCTCAGCCAACAAAATCGGGACTCCACGTTCGCTGTCCCCACTTCTTCTGCTTTATTTATATATTTTTTTAGGGTAAAGTTTCTTTGAACCTTTTCCCCCTGGGCTTGAACATGTTAAATAATGGCAGTGTGTGACTGTTAACAGGGTTTCTTTCTATAGCGCCACTATACTTGTAGATTTAACGTAACAGTAAAACAGGTGATGAAAACGATGGCTAATTATGTGATTCTTTGCTTGGTATCAATGGAATCCAGTGTAACGTCAATCTGTCACAACATCCCCAACCTGTCAACGAGAGATGTGATGGAACATTGTAGACTTTAATAACAGGTTTTTTTTTTTTTTTTTTTTTTTCTTTTTTTTTTTTTTCCTACTTTTCTATGAATTTGGATGGATATGCGCATGAAATAATAAACTACACACTCCACACTCCTCATACCTAATGCTCATAATCATGCGTCTGCGGTTACACGTTTGGATTTGCCTCACTTTTTTCCCTCCTCTTTCTCTATTGGAAAAGCCAACTCAAATTAGAGAGAGACTCAAGAAGTTTAGAAAAAATATTAATAAAATTTGTAACAACATAAATATTCAAACATTGCACAAACACCTTCAGTTTTTAAAAGTATAATTACCTAACTCACCTGGTCACTCATTTGAACCACAATCAATTGAGTTGATGTGGACAAATTCGGATGATATATATATATATATATATATATATATATATATATATATATATATATACATGGTGAAATTATCAACTCAAACCATTTAGAATAAGACGCGAAGAGGATCATTAATTGCACAAACATACTTAGTGAATGAAGTTGCTACTATAAGATTGTCATTATGGTGGAAGAAGCCTAAACATCTAAATTAGGACAAAGTTAAAATAATAAATAGATAAAAGTAATATTTATTTTATTAAGAATAAAATATTTACTACATTAAAATAAAATAATAATTATTTTTTGATATTTCCCACACTTCTAATACAATGAATTAATTTACTTTTCCATTTAATACTTTCTATAAATTATTAAAATAGTATAAAAAATATAACATTGTTTCTTAATACATTTAAAAACACTTAAAATACAAATATAGCAACCTTTATGGAGCATTTGCTCACAAAACGTGTAAAAAAATAATTTTGTTCGATAGATTCTGTAAAACATAACATATACAATTATGATATTAATATAATTAACCTAAAGTTAGAAACGTTCAAAAGGTATGACGTTTTTATTAATTAAAAAATATGTGTATTAGTAAGCAAAGATCACCAGAGATGTTTCGATCCTTTTACACAATATTTGTACTAAGAAACCTAAAAGTTAACACTTAACTCTTATTCTTGCTTCTTCATAAAATGTCACTTTCTTACACACTAGAGACAATAACTTTTTTTTTGCTATATAAACCTCATTTACTCCTTAGAATGATGTTATCTCCTTCCTAATATATATGTTTTGAATGTTCTCTCTATTTACTACTTGTAAGTTTCAATATGTGAGATACCACGTTGAAAGTTTTTGTATCATAGTTTTATTTGTGTTATATATACTCTGTTTAATTCCATGTTCTGTATAATTGTATTGTTACTGTAATGTAGGTGTAAGATTTTTTTACATTCCCATCTTGTTTAAACCCAACCTTGGTTAGCATAGGAATCACCTTTCTTTTCTTTTAAGATTTAAATATGATATTTTTTTGTCTAGCCAAAAAAAACTAGCAAGCATTCTCCAAGAAACCACCAATACTTTCCTATGCCATTTTCTATTTATATTTAACACTCTACTTCCCACTTATTCCTATCAACCTTCACCCTTTGAATTGTGTTTATAATTTCTTTTTATTTAATCTTATCTACCTTATACCTTTTATTCTCCCAAGTCCATTATAAGAAAAAAACTATTTAGAAACCAATTTTTAGCTATCAAATGAAATAGTAGTTAACTATGACCAAAATAGTCACTAAATTAAATTTTAGTTGCTAAATAACTACAAAATATAAAATTAGTGACCAATTAAGTTAATATAATTGATATCTAACATTAGCTACCAAGGTTTTAGTGACCTACATTATTAAATTCTAAATTAGTCTCTAACTTAATTAGATACCAATTTAGAATCTAATAGTGTAGGTCACTAAAATCTTGGTAGCTAATGTTAGATACCAATTATTTGACTTAATTAGTTACTAAATTCAATCATTATTTTTATTTTATAGTTATTTAACAACCAAAATTTAATTTAGTGACTATTTTGATAACAATCAACTATCATTTCATTTGGTAACTAAATATTGATCTCTAAATAACTTTTTTCTTGAATTCATCACAAAACCAGATATAACAACCTTCCCAACCCAACAAAACCCTCATGTAATAACAAATTACTTTCTTGCAGTTAATTAGCTTTGATAAATCATACTTTGAAGACCTGCAGAGCATATAAATAATGAGCGAAAATTAGTTTGTCTCCTTCTAGCCTTTGAAAGATATTTACATGTCCAATTTTTAATCCTATTCCAGATTCTATCTTTCATGAAGTTGGAAACAACTTTTTTCTTTCTAAAAATCATGAAGGGAAGCCCTGAGTATTTCCTGGTTTCCAAACACTTACGAAACACGAAAAATAGAAGTCCAACATCCTTAGCCCCACTTGGGAGTTGGTAATGATGAAAATTTTATATTTGGTCAAATTAATAGCTTGACCTAATGCTTTTTATACTTGACAAGGATCTCTTTGACACATCTGTTTTTGCTATCCCCACTACTAAAATACACGAAACAATCATAAGCAAATTGTAAGTGTGTTCACATTGAATATATACCATGTAAATAACTACTGGCCTTGACACATTGAATACCTTCTGATCAACGCAATGGATGAAAAGATAATGTGATAATAGGTCACTTGTATAAGGCCCCACTTTGAATTACTTGACCCAATTATCACAAAAATTCGTCCTTAACAAAATCTCTTTTAATATATTGTAATGTCTAAAAACATATTATACTAATGTGTATAAAGTTAATTTTGTAAAAAATATATAAGCTAAAGGGAAACTGTAAATTCAAGTAATGGAAGAATAAAATAATGTATGAAATATAAAAGAGTAATGAATTGTTAAAAATAATTATTTAAAATAATTGTATCTTATTCAACAAATACATGGGTGAAAGAAGGAAAACATATATAAAAAAGTTATTAAAAAGAGAAAATATTTACTATATAAAAAATAAAAATAATTGAGATAATTTTTTTTTCTTTTAAGTAAAGTTTCATGAGTTTTGTGTAAAGAACTCTTATTTTTTTTTGTTAGGAGAGTTAACCCATCATATAGCATGTGTCTCTCGCAAAAGTATATTTGTGATCCTATTTAAAAACATGTGTAAGGGATTGAACTGCAGTTCAGATGGTGTTTAATGTCCTTTCACTTATGCATCTAGTGAACGATAAGAAAGTATTACTTACATGTTTATACAAATGGCTGATAAATAATTTTTCTTCAATCTCAAATCGCTTTGAAACCATTCAAAATCTTAGTACTTATGATAACTAACAGTTTACAAATTAGATTTCTGCAGTAATTTAAGTCTTCATATCTCCTCAGTGTTCCGATAATGCCCTCTGTAATAGGATTGAATCCTCTTTCTGGTATTTTTTTTTTTCATTATTATGAAAACTATCTTATTAACTTTGGTATATTTAACTACTTATTCTCACATGTAATTGTGATAGTAAACCTCAGTGGTTGGTGGCTTCGTAAAGATTATTTTTGAGTAATGATCGAAAATTTCCATTGTGGGGGTCAAATTTCACTTTCATATTGTAAGTTGTAATCAATCATTATTGAGTGAGTATCGTGCATGGATATTGTCTATTTAGTTTTTTAAATTTAGGAAAAATCTAAAAAAAGGTTTAATTACAAGAAAAAAAATGGAAAGATATTCATAATCGGTTCAAATGAAAAAACAAATAAAAATAATGATTAAGATTTAGGAAGGAAGAATCAGTTTGATATAATATATATATATATATATATATATATATATATATGAAAGCAGTTAAGTTGACAATATAAGTTAATAAGTTTGTTGGCACAAAATTATAAGCAATTACTTAAAAGAATTAATATGTGAGTAGCAAGAAAAGGGAAAATATATACTGCGAAAGGAAAACTTCGAAAGTAATTAATAGGTTAAAACTTTTTTAACTTAAAATGAGAGTGAAGTGATATGTCTAAAGAAGAAAGAGAAAATAAGAGACAATTTAATTTTAAAATTGAATATTTTATTACCAGCATGGTTAACATATTTTCTTAATTAATATGAGTTGAAGTTTTGGAGAAAAATAAGTTAAGATGTGAGATCTGTTTAACTAGTCATTGAATAAATAAGCACAATAAAGTGAGGATTTTCTATTCTGTTTCATCTTATTTTCAAATAACTCAAACAATAAAACTTAATATCATTTTATTACATTCTCCTTCTTCATTCCACCACTTCTCACTCAATTTAAACTTATATCCTTAGGAAACTTAAATGACTCAGTGATGTAGCCTGTTTCTGATACTGATGTTTGGATTAGACTTAAACAAATTGATCTTAAATGAATTAAATTCGAAAAACAAGTTGATGTGTACTAAGTATATTTCGAGTATTCAGTTTAGGTAGAAAACTGGGGTACCTTTGTGACATTTTAAAGTGATGCATTGATAAAATGTGTAATTGATAATAATTATATTAATATAAAGAAATTATACTTATTCTTCTAAAATATAAGTTAAGCATCATTTTACATTCCTTTAATTTTAAAATAAATAATTATTTATTTATTTTATATTTTTTAAGTGATGCGTTGGTTAAATGTGTAATTGCGTCTTTGATAATAATCATATTAACAAAGAGAAACTAGACTTATTTTTCCTACATATATGATAAATAACATCCGCATTTCATTTAATTTTGAAATAATATTATATTTTATGTTTTTAGTAAAAATATATTTATATTTTTAAAATTTTAAATAAATGTTTTCTTATATTTTTAATAAATGAAACTTATATTTTGAGACTGGCTTTTCTTTATCTAAAATATCATATTAACTAAAAGTTAAATAAAAATTTATAAAAACTAAAATCAAAATTTTAAAAATATAAATAAAATTGTAAAGAAAATAAGTATTATTTTTATTAAAAATATAAAAGAGAAGTGTTATTTATTAAAAATACTATAAAGCGAATGTTTATTTAATAATTATACAGAATATAGATGGAATTAAAAAAAACATAACTAATTATTTAAAAAAAAAAGGAAGTATTATATGGTGCAATATCATTAGAGGTAAATGTAACTTCTCTCTTTAATTATGCTTTTAATTGTCCAACAAAAAAAATATTAATAAAAAATATCAATGCTTTCCTTGTTCTTAAGTTTTTTTTTTTTTTGATATCGATAAAAGCTGTTTTGGATTGTAACATGTTTTGTCAAACTCCCCTTAGAGTTATAAATGTTGCTCACTGTAAGTTTCTTTCTTTTTTTCTGCATGACATGAAATAGGAAAGAATTTTTTTTTTTTTTTTTTTTTTTTTTTTTAACTCTTTCAAACAAACTTGTTGGAAACACCTATCCATACTACATAGGAATATCTCTCTTAATAAGAATTCAAACTTTGGTGCATCACGTTGTGGATTTTTATATCATAATCGTAGGATAATATTCTTGCTGCTGAAATGAAATGTAGTCAAGAGACAGATTCATGTGAAAGTAGAGGAAGTAAAGTGAGTTGTGAAATGATTTTTTTTTAGAAAACGAGACTTTTTTCAACGAAATTTACGTGGTGTGTTGTACTACTCCAAGAACTAGGAGTAAATAAAGAACACAAGTCATGAAATTTAAGATGACAGAAGAACATTAATTGCAAGTTGCTTTTATTTGTACATGTGTATATATGTATACAGGGGAACCATGATTGCAGATGAATGGATCCTACCTGCTTCATGTTCAACTGCTATCTTCCTGCTCTACATTAATGTTATTGGAAATTTTCAGAGTTTCGTCTCTGATGGCATCTTCCTGATGACAGCAGCAAGAAGACAGTGCATAATGGTACTCTCAAATGCATCTCATTCAGAAAAGAAAGAGACTGTTCCCAGTTACATGTCCTCTGGTAAGCTCATACGTAGAAAATACAAGCTGCACACCCCGCAATACTATATGTTATCAACTCTATTTTACATAAAATGTTATAAAATGGAGTGACACTATAAAACTATTATGGAAGACTATTATAATTTGTTAGAACTGTTAGTAGGAGGTATTGAAAATCTAATGTCGAATAAAAATAAAACCTTTTAACAGTTTATAAGTCATACATCACTTTATAAACTGGTTTTTAAAATTTAGTTAAACTTAAAATTCACTTTTAAATTATTGAAAAATTCCATCGGTAATCGATATAAGATCTTTACATTTCAAAAATAAAAATGTTATTGTCCTTTACATATTAGAATCACAAATACTTGTACTGAGTTGTAACTATATAACTAATTCTTTAATGTTAGAAAATCTTGTAGGTTGTCGTTGTTGTCCTTTACATATTAGAATCACAAATACTTATACTGTGTTGTAGCTATATAGCTAATTCTTTAATGTTAGAGAATCTTGTAGGTTGTCCACTTTATGAGAAAAGTGGTATTGTGAAATTGAAACTGAGATATGAATTGTTACCAGTTTTTTAACCATTTATGAATCCACATTTACTTTTGTCACCTTAGTTTGTGCATTAAAACAGTTTCCAAAGTAACAACAAAAACTAAAAACTAAATGTAGGATGGCTTTGAGATGTTTTAGAAGTACCTTGCAGACATGAAAGCCATCCCACAAAAAACAACCTTAACAGATTGTTTTTGTCCTGCATACTCAAAAGCCAGTGGTAGCATTTCGTGAAGGGTTAGAAAAGCCATAACTCCACCAACTGTTAATCAAAATAGAACCATCAGAACATATACATAACAAATTGCCCACAATCAAATTCTGACTTCTAGAATTTGTATTTGTGCTAACCTGCTCCAAGGATACCTTCAAGAATCTCAGGATTTAGGCTGGTAGGGAATAAACAGGCTACAGAAAAGGAAGAAAAATCATACTAAGTTCAAAACTATTAACGCACACATATCTATATCTATGTGCATGAAAACCATTAAAATTGAGAGAGAAAGGGATCCAATTTGCAAGGTTGTGTTATCATGCATACCTCATCTGACCTTAAACATATGAACATTATTCTTCATTATTGTTAATATGCCAAATTATTTATGATGCGAAGCAAGGAAAGCAGATCATTTACCTACAATTATAACACCCAGTGGCTCAGCAAAGCCGGAAAGTGATGCCAATTTGAATGCCTCCCATTTACTACGACACATTCACAATTGAAAAAGGAAAGTTATTATTCAAATTTCCAGTTATTGGTGGAATATAAAAATAACAAACAACATCCCCATAGAAATCAACAAAAAATGTTACGCTAGAGTATATAGAATCCACGAAAGTTCTTACCTTTCTGTCGCAAAATAGACAGGAAGCGCAACAGCAACACCCTGTAAAGCAGAAGAATGATACAATTGTTTATGTGAAACGCAAATGATACTACAAAAATAAACTATAATGTTGAGAGAAAATGCAAAATAAACTATAATATTGACAAAAGTTCATACCTCTGGAATGTTGTGCAGTGCAATGGCCAGGGCAAGGTTAAGACCAACGCGAACTCCCTATTAGAAGAAGCGTGACACAATCATCAAAATTGAAGTGAAATTAACAAACATATTAGATACTAGTATACAAGTAATACTTGGACAATTAACCATAAAGCCCCGGATCAATATGCATGTCATTGTAGATATAGATATTAATGAATTCTCATTCAAAATTTCGAACATTTTTACAGAAGGGGTACCTTCATGGATCCAAGGTACACTGCCATTCCTTCAGGAAAATTATGCAAACTTATACCTGTGTGATAAAATAAAAATGAAAAGTTAGAAATCACCTTATATGATGAGAAACAAAATTACTCTCTATTGGAAAGTGATCATGCAATTAACTATACCTATGGCTGTGATAACACCACTGAGTAAAACTTGACGGCGCCGCCTTTTCATAATGTTTTTGTTTCCTTCATTTCCAGCTTTCTGTTTTCAAGAGTGTTACACATTATTAGTATTTTGAAAATGCAGAAAAATAGAGAAAGCAGTGATTAGGCAGGTAAAAGTTGATTCAAACCTTGGTACTCTTCCCATTTGAAATGGGAGGAACAGCTGTTGGCTCTGGTATAAATTTGGCAACAACAGCAAAGAATATGACACCAGCAAAGAACTAGAGAAAAAGAGGTCAAAATTTATGGTCAGAAGAAGTTTGAAGGGAGATGGTAGATTGATTGAATTGTGATAAAGAGGAGAGCACAGCATACCCAAAGGTTGCCTCTAAGGAAGCCAAGTGAGTTCAAGGCATTATGAGTGAGATCAAAGAATGATATACTCAGCATCAAACCAGCAGCAAAACCCTTCATGGAATGAAATGACACAACTTCAGAATATCAAAACAGATAAAACGAAGTTTTCGAGTTGGAAAGATAAAAATCACCTGTAACAGTCCAAGCACCTTCAAGCTTGGAGTTTTACTAAGGATTACGAAAAGGGCACCTGTTCGATTTCAGAAATGTTAGTCCAGCTAGCTCCATGTATAAGAATTTACCATAGTAATGGATATAATTTTGGGCATTTTACATATGTGTTTAAACCTAATTTGTCAACACTGAATCTACCTACAATGTCGAAGTTATAAATATTTTTTCTTCAAATGAAGTGCAAACATAGAGAGGCTTGCATTGAAGAACTATATCAAAATAAACACATAATCTTCAATCATATATAGTAGTCTCAAATAATCTTCATATAATATATAATCAGGTTTATAAATCCACGCCTTTATAAATTAAAAACACGATTACATATTTTGTAAATCTGCTAGAATTTTTTGTATTTTGTAAAACTTTTTAATACGAATTTTTAAATATTTATCGGAAAAGTCTTACAAAAATGAAAAGTTTTAGATATGATAGATTTATAACATATTTCCACACAAATGGTTTCTTTTATAGCAAATAGACGTTAATAAGCATATTTAACTAATATATTAACTTTTCTTTTCTATCATCACTTATCATGTTTCTAATTTGTTTTCTTTATCTTTTATTTTCTTTTTTGAGAAAGATGTGGTTTTGAAATACTTTTGATTATAAACATGATAAACCCCTTGTACTTTGCTATATGATGAATTTGAATCACAAATTTTAGAAAACAGGTTAATCTTAATAATTCTTTCTAAAGCTCCGTGCTTCAAAATCAAAGAAAGAGTAAATCAAAATAAAATTATTTATACTTTGACCATGTTGCGAGAACTAAAAGCATACGTTTTCTTTCATTGTATCTCATCCTAAAATGGGGGTGTACGTGATAATTTTGCATGGAAGAATGAGATAAAATATATATATATATATATATATATATATATATATATATATATATATATATATATATATATATATATATATATATATATAT
>Ga0209489_102205_pt1 | contig 39868 bp, 26 predicted proteins | sample SiratrowhiteBW_FD_187527 | JGI IMG/M metagenome (GOLD analysis project Ga0209489, IMG submission 187527) | Root nodule microbial communities of legume samples collected from California, USA - Siratro white BW (SPAdes) (version 2) | ecosystem: Host-associated > Plants > Roots > Nodule | place...
TATATATATATATATATATATAGGTTACGTTTGCTAAGTTTGTCAAGAAAAGGAAGCAAGGAAAAATTCAATTACCTAAGAATTGGAAGAAAAAAAGTATTTTTTTTAGTTGCCTTATTGGAGATGTCTAAAATTACGTCACAATTTGGATGTCATGCATATTGAAAAAAATGTTTGTGGCAACATAGTAGGAATATTGATGGATCTTGAAAAAAAGACAAAGGACAATATAAACTCCTGATTTGATCTTGTCCATATGGGGATATGTCCAGAGCTTCATGCCACCATGATTGAAGAAGGAAAATATACATTTCCATATGCATGTTATACCATGTCAGCTTAAGAAAAACATGCATTTTGTGAATTTCTAGTTGATTTAAAGGTTCCTGATAGTTATTCATCCAATATTTCTCGGTGTATAGATGTTTAAGGACGGAAAACATATGGGATGAATATCATGATTGCCATGTATTTTTACATTGCTTTCTCCCTCTTTCAATTCGTGGTGTTCTTCGAAATGAAGTTTGTGAGGCCCTAATTGAACTCAGTTCTTTTTTTAAAGAGTTATGCTCTAAAACATTGAGTTTGGACACTTTACACATGCTAGAAAAAAGTATAGTTTCAACCTTGTGTAAGTTGGAGAAAATACTCCCTCCTTCCTTTTTTGGCATAATAGTTCATTCACTTGGTAAATGAGACAAAGATTGTTGGCCCAATGCAGTATCGTTGGATGTATCCAATTGAAAGATGCCTTCGTAGGCTCAAATAATATGTAAGAAATAAGGCTCGTCCAGAAGGATGTATTGCTAAAGCTTATATTGCAAAAGAGTGTGTGCACTTTTGTTCGAGATATTTGGATGGAGTTGAGACAAGATTAAATAGATAGGGAAGAAATTATGAAGGTGATTTACAAAAGTTTAATAAATCAAAGTTTAAAAATTTTCTACAAGTTGAAAAACCATTGCATGCAAAACAAATATATTGAGATAAATGTAGTAGAACAAGAGCAAGCAAGAAATTATGTTCTCCAAAATTATGATGAAGTCTCGCCTTTTATTGAGTAAGTGATTTTCTTAAATTACACATTTATATTACTGTAGTTATATATAATTTATTATAACTATGTATTTTATGATCAGATTGCATAAACAAGAATTGGAGAAAGCAAGTTCAAAAAATGTGGAGCAAAGACATCAAAATGAATTGTTTTTGAATGGTTCAAAAAATATGTAAGAATTATTTAAATCAGATTGACTATTATTAAATAGGTTAAGCACGTTTATCTTATAATTATTTTTCAATAGGTTGGGCTTTTGAAAAGAAAAGGCGACACAAGAATAAATGAGTCATTATTCCACTTGGCTTGTAGACCAGATTCACGTGTTTTTCAATATACAAGTTATTTGATAAATAGTTGAAGGTTTAATATAAAGGATCGAGATATGTGCTTGAAATAACAAAATAGTGAAGTTTTAGTTAGAGGAGATGAGAATACAGGTAATTTGGATTACTTTGGTGTCTTGACAGGTATTATTGAGTTAGGTTACTCTGGAGGAAATAATGTTGTTTTATTTAGATGTGATTGGTGGGATGTGTATTCCATGGCAAGAGGATATAAAGAAGACAAATATGGATTTATTCTTGTTAATAGTAAACGTAAATTGTGGACTAATGAGCCATTTGTCTTAGCTAGTCAGGCTCAACAAGTGTATTATGTTAAAGATACTAAAGACCCTAATTGGCTAGTAGTAGTGAAAACAAAGCCTAGAGATTGGTATGACATGCTGGAAGAAGATACAAATGAGGTGTGTCAAGAAAACGAAGACATTGGCTCAGTTTCATTTATATTTATGCGTCAGATAATGAACATGAGTTTTCATTGGATAGAAGTGACTTAGCCCAAACTACAACTAATAGAAATCCAATGATGTCTATGGAAGTTATTGATGAGGATGACGGTGACGAAGGAAGTGATGATGGAAGTATTGATTTCATAGATGATGAAGAAAAGAATATTATTGATGAAGATGATAGTTTATATCATTTTTGCAAAGTAAACTTCGTTATTAGTTACTTATATTTTTTTTCAATGATCCAAATTTAAATGAATCATTTCCAATATTTTTATTTCCATCCATATGTATCTATATAATTATTATTTACTTTTATATTTATATATAGAGAAAATAGTTTAGATAATTTAAATTTTATATGTTAAATTCAAATAATAAATTTAAATTTGAAGTGAATATATTATTTATTAATACCATAACAAAAAGTATAAAGGTATAAATAGATAGATAAAAATATCAAAATAAGTGTAATAGTTGTAAAATGGTATAATGGAACAATAGTTGTGTTTTTAACAAAAGGTTTTGGGTTCAAGTCTAAATTAAGACAAATTTAGTATTTTTTTATAATATTATTATATGATATTTTATGTTATATGATCATTATTAATTTATACACATTAAATAAATTTTTATTAATTATATTCATATTAAAATAAAAATAATTTTATCATATGATATTTTATATTAATAAATAATTATTTGTGACCTGTATATTTTTGCCAATTTTAATGAATGTTTTGTGACAAATTAAAAAAATAATCACAACTAATATACAAAATAATAATAAATTTAATATCTTGCATTATGACAAAAATAATAGTGACTTATGAAAAGAAAATCTTAAACTTAATAAATTTGTGACATAAATATTATTGTAAAGTGGGATAGTGAAAATAAAGTTGAGTCATTAAAAAAATCATAACTTTAAATATAAAGTAGAATAAATTTAATATTTATTAATAATTACAATTAATATAATAATAATAATAATTAATATTATATAATTATTATTAATTTATAAACACTCAACAAAGTTTTATTAATTATATTCATGTCAAAAGAAAAATAATTTTATTATATAATATTTTATATTAATGAATAATTATTTGTGACATCTATATTTTGTTATTTTTAATGAATTATTTGGAATTAATTAAAAAGTGTCATAAATAATATATCAATAGTGACAAGCTTTATATTTATCATTGTTAATTACATTATCATCACAAAATGAAAAAAAAATTGTTGATTTTTGAAAAGAAAATCATAAATTTAAACTTAAAATAATATAAATTTAATAGTTTTTTCTAATATAAATATATGTATTCATAACCTTTTAATTAAGTATATAAATTTATAACATTATTATTATTTTGAAACAATTTTAACACGTTAATTAATAATTATCATCAATAACAAATAATTAAAACTAAATAACTGTTCATCTATAAATATTTATTAAATTTTATATTAATTATATTTTTATATTTATATATAGAGAGTATAGTTTAGATAATTTAAATTTTATATGTTAAATTCAAATAATAAATTTAAATTTGAAGTGAATATTATTAATACCATAATAAAAAAGTATAAAGGTATAAATAGATGAATAAAATATCAAAATAAGTATCATAATTGTAAAATGGTATAATGAAACCATGGTTACCTTTTATACGCATTAATGTGTAATTTTTAAATATGAATATTGTGACATTTTTTAATTTTGTCACTATTCTCAATAATAGTTGTGACAATTTTTAAAATTTGTCACTATTGTAAGTAGTATTTGTGACAAATAAAAATATTGTCACAACTAATATATCAATAGTGACAAAAATTATATTTATCACTAATTTTTTGTCACAAAAGGTAATATTTCTTGTAGTGACATTCACGTTGGGATCAACTTTTGTGAAAAAAGCTACTACTAGTGTTTCATATATATTATTAAGAGAAATAAGAAAAAAGTCATATCCTTACTATAAAACAATTAAATTATTCTTATTTTTTACACAACAGAGATTTTCGCATGCAACATAGATTCTTAAAATGGTAAATGATAATAGATTTCATAGACGATATAATAGATTTCATTGTTAATCATTATGGGGTTTAAACTTGTTATTAAGAATCTGTGACTATTGCGTGTTTGTTAATACTAGTTATTATTTATCATGCGCTTGTGCTTGCTTAGTACTTGTGTAATTGGTGTCACATGAGAGTTGTGGTTTTGTTATGTGAAGGGAGTTTGGTGGTGGTATTTGTGGTGCCACTAGAAGCTAAAGAAGGGTGTTGGTGGACACATAGTTTGGTGGTGTTGGTTAGGAAGCTTCCCAGGTGGACCAAATCGGTGTAGGTATTCAATTATGCAAGTCTTTGAAACATGATATATGAATGATAATCGATTAGAACATGATATATGAAGGTTTGAAAAAAATGTAACAAGGTTCCTAATCAATTATGGAGTGTGGATATTCAATTATGCTTCAAAATGAAACACATAATCGATTATCACTTGAATTGTTTTTTCATAGTTTTGCTTTGGCTAGGTTTATGAATGAATGCATACATCTGATGAAGGCATGAAGTGTTCTAATTACATGGCTGGGAGTATTCTAATTGCATGGTTGGGAATCTTCTGATTGCATACACTTGGTGAAGGTTGTGGTGCTCTTGTTGGTTGATGTTGACGGTGCTGAAAATATTTGATGAAGTTAAGAGAAGGAGAAGCTTGAAGAAACTTGAAGACTTAAAGTTTATGTTTTAGTCTGTGTTGTTGATATTATTAGTGATATTATTACTGTAGTAATGAATGTTAGTGGAAAAGTGCTATAAGAAATTTAACAAACAAAATGAATTTGTTTATATAAATTTGCAAGTAAAAAATGTTACACTAATGATTTTAGAGGATTGTTTTTGAAATTTAATCAGGTCAATATTCTTTTATTAAAATAAATTGTTTTAAACACATTTTTAATTCATTGTTTTCATTAAAATATAATTGTTATAAATAACTACTTTAAGAACTTTGAAAATAATGAAGGATGTTACAATTTTCAAAAAAGAACATTTTACAAAAGGAGCATATATTTTCAAATATAGTGTTTCATTCAAAGTTCAAAAAGATTTTCATCAAGAATAAAGAAAACTAGTTCTTTGAGCATTTTCCCCAACTTGTAATCTCATGATACATTTGTTTTTTCAGTCAGGGATTTTTTCTACAACGTTTTTTAACCATTTTTTCATTCGAGTTGCAGTTTGTATTTTATTTGTTCAATTTCATTGATTGTATTGGTATTATTATTATTATTATTACTGTTTTGACTAATCTAATCCATCGGTAAATTCGTCGAACAGTAATAATAATAATAATAATAATAACAATATAAATAATAATAATACTAATAATAATAATAATAATATATTAATAATAATTATAATACTAACAATAATAATAATAATATAATTGTAATAATAATATTAATAACAATAATAATAACAACAATAACAGTAAGAGTAAAAATAATATTATTAATAATAATAATTGTAGAAATAAGAATAATAATAACAACAACAATAATAATAAACATATTAGTAATATTAATAATGATAATATTAATAATAATAATGTTAATTATAATAATAGTAATAGTAATAATAATAATAATAATAATAATAATAATAATAATAATAATAAAAACAATAATAATAGTAATAACATTTTCATAATATGAATAATAGTAATCATATTATGACAAAAGATTTCTCTAGTTTAAAGGTTATAGGTTTTGTCATGTTATTGATAGGACCTGGATTTGAGTATCTCCTTATGAGTGTCTTTTGGAGTGTTTCTAACTTCCACATGTCACTTTCAAGTGCACACAGGTAGTTGGACTTTTCCACTTAACCCTTTAAGCTTTCAAGAGCCATTTTATGTCTTTTAGAGGATAGTTGGCACCCTCCATGTGACCTTTGGGAGAGTCATCATAAGCTTTTTCTAAATTAAAGGAACTAACAATGTGCACTCCTTAATTTTAAGGAACTATAATGTACAAAACATGTATAGGAGAGTTAATTCTAGGATTAATTAAGTTAATTCAATTTTATTGTCTTTTCCTTTTCTTGGCTAAGTTTTATTGCCTATATAAAGAGGCCTTAGTTCTCTCTAAACACACACTTGAATATGGAATGAAAATCTCTTTGAGTTTATATTTGAGAGTTTTAAGAGTTCTCTTCTCTTACTTTGGTTTTTATTTTGACAAACTTTCTCAATTGAAAAATGTCCATGCAATTATCCTTTGATTTCCAATTCAAGGTGGTGTGTTTGTACTTCCATCTTTTGTCATAATCCATTTTCTATTTCATTTTACAACTTGTTCTTGTTCGTTCTTTGTTTTTTTTAATATCAAACTCATCATGGTTGTTTCTTCCTGCTTTTGCCATTAATATCCTACCTTCCTTGGGTTTTTGAGTTCCTTGAACCTTCTTGAGTTGATAAAGATCCCTAACCTCCTAAGATTCACATTAAGTAGCCACTGGAGCTAGAAGATCAACCCATTCAAAGGAGGTGTCATCACATTTCAAGTAAGAGTTCTTCAAGAATAGGTGTGAAACTCATTTTTGTTTGGATGTGAAGAATCATATTGTTAATGTTTATAACATGTTGTTCAATTTGTTTAGAACATGTTTAAAATTGGCTTGTACGATCTTGCACTTTATACAATTCCAAGTAAAAGACACTTTAATTAAGGATAAATAAGTATTACCAACTATCAAAATGTTTCTGCTAGAGGAAAAGAACATTTAATGCATGCATGGACCATATTTAAAGCATCCTCTATGTTCAAGATGATTAGGCGAAAGACTTTGAAATGAACTAAAGCTGCTTAAAAACCAATAAAAGATTTGCAACGACTATTACTTTCTATGCTTATAAAAGAGATCCTTAAAAAGAAAGAATAAATTAGTCAATTAAGAAGGAGAATTATGATTTTCAAACTGCTAAAATCCCGTTGAAGTTTTTCTTAGGCCTAGAAAACTTTGTAAGAATATTGTTTGTTTTTATTAATGAACATTCTATGTATACATAGAATAAACATGTATCTTTGATATGTATTATAAAATATTGAAGGCTTATTGTCTTCCAAATGAAATATACTTATCTGTCTTAGCAAACTTGCGTTTAAAAATATTTTTTTGGACATAATCACGAATGAAAGGATACCTTACTTTAATATGCTTGGCCTTGGAATATGGATGGGGTTTTTGGATACGTTAATTGCAATAGAGTTGTAATAATATACTAGTATATTATTTTCAAAACTAGAGTAATCTTTCACTTGATATTTTACCAAAAGACATTATAAGTAGCAGTTGACAGTTGACATGTACTTCACCTTTGTGGTGGACAGAGTTATGGAGTTTCGCTTCTTGCCTAACCACAAAATCAAACAAGGTTTGAGGAATTGACATCCTCCACTTCTGCCCTTCCTTTACACTTGTGTCTAGCATAGCCTGTGACGTATAATCCTTCTAATTTGAAACTTACATTTTTCTTGTAGTAAAAACAAATTAGTATACCTTACAAGGTATCAAAAGATGTTTTTAACAGTTGTTAGATGAGACTCTGATGGAATACGCCCCAACCACCTTAGTCAAAGAATAAAGAGGACAAAGAGTCAGAGGTAGATCAAGAGCTTTCTAGAAGATTAGGCCCATTTGAGTGTGTTTGGGCTTTCAACCAATTGTTCAGGCCCGAACCCAACCATGGAGAGATCACTTTGGAGAACATGGAGCATCAAGGAGAAGTTCTCTAAATTGTATAAATTGTTTAGAAGTTTAGAATAATTGGACCTTGTATTTGGGCTAAGTAGAATAGATTTGGGCCTTTTATTTTTTGGGCATGTAGTGTAAGTGTTGGGCCTTAAGGCCCATAAATAATGTTGGGTGTGATCAAGGAGTCTAAATTCCATAATTTGGACTTCAATTGATAAGGAGCATTTCTTTTTAGAAGATTGTCACATGACAACATGTCATTGGATGAGTTATGATGCCTAGGAATGAGGAAGCTTGCTCCACATGCTACATCATGTTTCCTTGCCACATGGAAATCTTCCAATGGAGAGGATCCTCTCCATTCACAGATTGCCACTTGTCATGTTCTCATTTGAGAGTTTTTGAGACACTTTGGCCTATAAATATAAGTGTTCACTACATATAAAAATAAGCTTGATTGAAGTAATGAAATGATGTTAAATTTTCAGCTCATTGTTCAAGCTCTCCTTTAGTTTTCTTCTCTAAAGAAACCTTGAAGAACCTCTTGGTAGTTCGCCCAACCTCTACCAAGAAATCCTTCATCACCTAGTTATCTTGTCCATTGAACTTCCACCTCAAACGTTTCTTCTCTTCGCCTCACGGTTCATATCACCTTATGGTTCTCTTCATTGCCTTTTCCACTTCTCTTCACGGTTCATCTTCGTTCTTCAACACTTTCGCATGCTTGAAGAGTCTTCTTCCATTCCTTTGTTCGGTGCAAAGCTTCTATAGTCTTCTACAAGCTCAAGTGGAGATCAAGGAAACAAAGCATCATGAAGGCTCCTCTATCAGGCTCTCTTGGATTTGACTAAAACCTTGCACATAGATAGACATGGTGAATAATATTAAGTAAACTTATAGTTAAATGGAGAAGGGATCAAATCATACCTTGATAGATCATTTGATCTACCTTCTTACCATTCTCATCTTTGTTTACAGGAGTAGACGTGTGCATAGGGGTTCTAATGGGCTCTACATCTGATATACTAAACTTATTCAACGTTTCTTTAATATATTTATACTAGTGGATAATAGTGTTCTTTTCCTAATGTTTGATTTGAAGCCTTAGGAAGAACGCGAGTTATCCCACCAAGCTTATTTTGAACTCACCTTGAATCGACTTAGAAAAATCTTTGCACAAACTTTCATTAGTAGCACATAAAATGATGTCATTGTTTTCTCCTTTCAAAAATAAGGTTGTATCAACCTTTCCTCTTACAAAAAAAGTTTGATGACAAAAATTTCTCAATTTGTCGTACCAAGCTATGAGATCTTGTTTAAGACTATGCAAAGCCTTTTTTCAATTCAAATATATGGTTTAATTTTTATGGATCTTCAAAACTAGTGCATTGTTTTATAAAAAAATCAATAAACCCATTTAAGAAAATATTTTTAAAATCTATATGAAAAAAATTAATACTTTTAAAAGAAGCAAAGGCTAATAATAAAATTCTTATTGCTTCAAGACGCTCGACTAGAGCAAAAGTTTTAGTGAAGTCCGTACCTTCTTGCTAATTATAGCCTTATGCTACCAATCTAGTGTTGTCTCTTACCATGTTGACATCTTCTTCTAATTTGTTTTGAAAAATCCATTGTGTTTCAACTGCGCTCTGATCTAGAGAAGGATGAATCATGGTTTAAAGGCGCAATTGGCTCCAAAAGAAAGGTGTTGAAAGGAGCCTATTAGACTCTTTTTGTAGCAAATGAAAAATAGACTGTTTAGTAGACCACTAACAGATCTTCTAACAGATCATTTATCAATAATATTTCTATAAGATCGTCTAATGGATCATCTAACATAATAATGATAGCATGAGGAGTATAAAGAGTAATTAGAGATTAACACATGAGAATTTATCTTGGTTCACCCAAACTTAGGCTACATTCAGTCCTCTTAAGCAACTGCTTAAGAGCTTCCACTAACCAAAACATTTGGTTACAACAAGTATTCTCAGCTCTCCATGTTACAATGAATATTCTCACTTCTCCAAGTTACAATGAGTATTTCAAATCTCTCTTAGTACTCATACAAACTCTCTTAGTCTAGCTGCCTTATTCCGCACATCTCCTTCTTGATCAAATTCACTTTGGACACTGGGAAATATTTTTCCAAAAACATTCTTTTCAAATCCTCCTAACTGGTGACTAATCTTGGTGGAAGTTAGTCCAACTAGTCCGTTGCTTCCTCTTGCAATGAGAATGGAAATGCCTTGAATTTGATATATTCCTCAAGCACCCTAGATGGTCTCATGGTGGTGTAGACGATGTGAAATTCCTTGAGATGTTTGTGTGGATCCTCACGTGTAAGACTATGAAACTTGGGCAACAAATGTATCAAACCAGATTTTAACTCACATGGCACATCTATGTTAGAGTATTGAATGCATAGAATTTGAATAGTAACATCAGGAGCAATAACCTTTCTTAAAATTCTTTGAGCCATGGTATCAAGATTATAATTATAATCAAAAGGGATAAATGAAGTAAAACAATTATATGTTTTATAGATGGTTTATTAGTAGACAATCTATCAATAAAAGAATTAAGAAAATTTTGAATTTTTGATTGTTTGAGAAGCCTTGGTATATATGATCAATCTCTAGATCAAAAGAATATAAATTACTTGAATCTGCTGTAGTCATGCACTAGATGAGACATACCACAACATGTTTATACACTTATAGAAAACAATGATTAAAAGAAGTCAAGTCATGAATTCACAAAAGGTTTTGGTTTAAAAGTATTATTTTTTTTTTGAGAAAAGGTATTGAAAGTTCACCAAGCAAACTCCTAGGAAAGAGAGGTGGGTGTTAAAAGCCTTTTTAATGACAATTTTAAAGGCCACATTACCTCCTTTCACCTTTTTGGGTAGCAAATTCATGGCTTCAAAAGTAATACGTGTAGTCCTTGATACTTGATACAAACCTTTGAAGGTTAAGAGAATCTTAATCAACTCAATAGGAGATGAAGGAGAAAACCTTCGTGAAATAAGAAACATCTAAGGTACAACAAGAAGTATTCATGGAAGTAGGAGATGATTAACATTTGGTAATGCAAGAAAATGAATAAGGAAACAAGAACAAGTAAAATAATGAAATTAAAAATGGATTAAAGGTAGAAAAATGGAAGAACACGCTACCTTGAATTAAGAATTCAAAGAATAAGTGCAAGAGGATTCATCAATTGTCAAGATAAGAACCAAAACAAGAGAAGAGACAAATCCAACTCTCAAAAATTCTCACAAAGAGATTTCATTCAATCTCAAATTCATTCATATCATTACAAAGAGAGAAACCATCCATATATAATTTTGTCTAAGAGAAGAAGAAGGGCCAAAAAAACTGGAACTAACTTTGCTAATTGATATGTATTTATTTTAACCACTTTCCTACTACAAAGTAATAAGAATAATGACAAGTTTTGGACCATTTTTTTTTATTTATTTGGGCTTATTGGTCTTTAATTGAAAGTTTGACTCAATTTGATGAAATTTTCGGAAATTTTTCAAACTTGAGCATGTTTCATATTTTGTTCATATACTTTGCTACAGAGCTCGGATTAACTTGATCTTTATGTCATTTTGTAGATAACTCAAAGATCTAAAAACATTGTGAGAGGATCCAAGACCAAATTCGGACTGTAAAGTGGACGAAATCATCATTGAAGTTGGCATACGGAATATGGACAACACTTTGAGCGGAAATATTCAATTGAGGAGAACTTAGTTATTTCACCCCTAATAGAGTTGGAATCAAAACTGTGCATTTTTTTTTATTAGGGAAACGTGGAGGTGGGCCTGGGCCACCTTAGGTCAAGAAAAACTCTGAATATTGTAGTGAGTGTGTACGACAGCCACACTAGACAGGTTTTTGTAGGGAATACAATTTTTGTTCACTCTCTTCGCTTCTTCGTTTCTGCACTTTTATTTTCGTGTTCATTCTCTTCGTAATCATGTTCATGCCAACCATGATGATGAGTGACTAAAAGCTTTGTTCAATCCGGTTCCCGAAGGTTCTCCTGTTTCATTAATCCTTAGGTTTGTATTTTGTATTTGTTTCCTCAATTACTTGTTCATTTGCTATTTTAATTTGTTTGTTGCATTTAATGGTTGAATTGACTCTGTAAATGGACAAATACAGTCCGATTGGAATGTGTTGTGAAGTTCCCGAGTCAGAGTTAAGTCGAACTAATGATGTTGCTCACCATGCAATTGCATTGGTTTGACACACTAGGTCTTTGATAAAATGCTTCACGATTGTGGAGTAGTCGAGATGTTAAATAGATGCAGGGATTCCAGTTTGTTTAACCCACGAATATAATTAGGATTATGTTTAGAAACCAGTGAAGGATTTGGGAGAACCAAAGGGAGGCTGGGTTGACTTTTATTACATGAATTTCTCTATTTCGTTTGAATCATTTTTTCTGATTATTTTGTTTAACCGTCGTACTTGCCAACCCCCCACGTGCTACTGTTTAATATTGTTAGTGACTAAGAACGTTTGAGTGGTCCTTGGAAGAATGACCTAGGTCAACTATAATGCAAAATCTAGTCCCCTAGTTTAATTTGGGACACGTTCGACAATGTGCATCACTAATCAAGAGTAAAATCACTTAACTATGTTTAACACTTCTTAATCCCTGAAATTTGGGAATGCACATGGTGGTACCTTAAGATTAGGAAATTTTAATGATTAGATGTGAAAACACAATGATGACTTAGGAGAAGTAGTAGATGTTGTACCGCATGCGAGTTCCAAGGGGTCAAGAATGTGTTTTGATGTTTGAAAAGTCAAATGGAAAGTTAAACTAACCCATGTGTTCATGTGAGTGACATGTGCTAGTTTAAGACTTCCAAAAGTCACTTCTAAGTTTCTTTATTTAAGACCAAGGTTCTCAAGAGTTCAACCATCAAGTAACTACTTCTCTCAGGTTCCTCCTAAAATCTAAGAACTAGTCATATACAATTCTCTAATATCTTCTTTTATGGATTTAAGACTTCCTCTCCTAGCAAGGTTATTTTCAGATAAAATAACTAGCAGAAGATGATGATCAGAGCTAACCCTATGAAGCATTTTGTATATGCAATTATACCAAATATCCAGACTAGCAAAAATTACCAAGAACATGGTCAAGTTTTCTGTCAATTCCATGACTACCAATTCTATAATTATACCAAATGAAAGAGGATAAAAAAAAGGGGAGAACAATAGGATCATCATCACTGATTCACTCATAAACTCAATGTTTACCAACTAGCAGAACAACATTAAAATCACTAAGCAAACACCAAAAGGCCTTGCAGCTTAGATAAAGCAATTAAAGATTTCTTCTAGCAACATAGGATGTGGAACCACAAATCCGATCAAACATTCACTTTTAAAATAACAACGACAATATTATTTTTTTTAATTTAATATCTTTAAATATACAAAAAAAGTCAACTCAATTAAACACATACAATATTAACAAGATATTGTGTAACACCCTACAAAAGTAAACTAATCAATCCAGTTAAGATATTAAGATCATGTATATTTTACAATATTCCATAGTTAACATGCGTAAGAATACATACTCATGCTAAACTGAAATTTTAAAACATATTTATAAAATCATAAACAAGATTTTCAAAATAAACTACTATCCCTATCAACATTCTTCAGTCTAAATGATCTCCCAAAGATTTCTTTGCAACACCATTTGCTCTCATGTCAAGACACGATTGCCACAAACAAAAATTAAAACACAAACACAACAAAACAAAGGGTAAGCTAACCATATTTAATGATTCAAAGCCATTCAATTCAAGTGCAAAGGTCAATGCAACCCAAGCATGATAGACTAAACCCTACTTCTAGAAGACTCGTGCATTGAATAGACCTTGAGATATGCACCTGTCATACATCTCCAAACTGTAACTCCCACAACCTCCACATAAATGAATCCTGAATCATGTATGACAGGGTTAGTCTCCCCTTAAGGCTTTTCTGACCAGCTATGTTTCAAGCTGCAGTCACCCAATTCAGACCTCCTTCGACTCTCACCACCTAGTAATGATCATCTATTTGATTCCTATTACTAGTAGTGTCAGGATATCAATCGTTATTGATTAGATCCTTAGACAATGTACTTCCTAATTGACCTAGGCACGGGTGTTTTCATTCCTAAAAAAACTATACCTAGATCTTGACTAACTCCATCAACATTTTTAACAATATCACATCACAATATAGATATCTACTCATGCATTCATTCACTTTTCAATTTCAATCTCAAAAATAAAAGAATTCACTAAACCATCAATGAAATTAAATTTAAATTATCAATTAATTCATTTCTATTAAATCCATACATTGCACTACAAAGAATCAAACAATCAAAACAGAAAGACAATTTTTTTTTAGCTTAAGCGACAATATTCTAGTTTGAGTGAGAATCCACCTCGCTTGAGCAAAAGTCCTCTCGCTTGAGTGAAAATAGTCCAGAGAGCATTCCCGTTCTAGGGCAATTCTCGACTGGGCGAGATTACTCTCACTTGGGCGAGAATACCTCCTTGCCTAGGCAAAGGATTCCTCGGCTGGGTGAAATCAGTCTAGAGAGCACATTTGCTCTAGGGACATTCTCGCCTAGGCAACAGTACCCTCGCCTAGGTGAAATTGAACCAGAAAGCCCATATTAGATTTCCAATTGAACTCGCCTCTGGGCAAGAGTGCCTAGCCTAGGTGAGTTATGCAGAAAAACAACAACTTCTCATATTAATCATGCAGTTTCTACTACCTCAAAGCTACCATGAATGCTTCAGTTGACTAAATTGGGCCAAATCAACATGCATACACAAAGAATGATCTACCCTAAGACAAACCATCTACTCAATAGATCAACGTACCATCAATTTTCACAACCACATCATACACGCAAAATCAAATCAACATCATAAAAATCAAATCCCAATTTTAGACTTGCAGAGAACTTTCACAGATGCATTTTCACTGATACTACAATCATTACTTATCAAACCCTAACCTACATTCACACATAGATCAGACGAAAGGCAGGTAAGCTTCTCTTACCTGAATCAAAGCGGAAGTTCCCTCTAAGAGCTCCGATCGCCTAAGATCCTCAGGAACTCAAACCTACACCAAAGAACCTCTGATCAACGATCAGACTCATACTCTAGGAAACCGAGTTCGCAGAGGCACCGTTTGATGACTTAGAGGCCATATGCAAGCTCAAACGGTAGAGGAATCAGAAAACCCTAAACTGTTTCTAAGAGAAGAGGGCGAAAAACGAACTTACTTTACTGGGGTTCTGATCGGATAGACTTATTCTGTTCTCTGCCACGAGTCCAACAGTGAGCTCCACACGAGAAACTGATGAAAGACAGATGCAGAGGCTTAGAGATAAGTCTGAGGAAGGGGAAAAGTCAGAGATTATAAAGATGGTGTCTCAGGTAGAAATGAGACTTGACCTAATAGCCTTTCCCATAAATACTCATTTTCAATTTAATAATAAAATAATCAGGTGTTCATTCTACTTTTACCACTTCTATTTAGATGACAAATTTCTAGACTGTTACACATTACACTTCTATTTAGATGACAAATTTTTAGACTGTTACACATTGCAATCACTGTGTCAACACGTAAATGGTGAGATTAATAAAGAGAATTCTTATGAACAAACAAGAGAAATCTTAAGCAAAATAAAATTATTTCGATTCTCAAAAGCACAAATTTTTTTATTGGTTACTCAAAAAGAAAGTCTAATTTATTGGATACTTATTACTTGTTTGAGCTTATTTTAAATGTCAAAATTTTAATTTCAATAATGGGCTGAACACACTAATATTGTAAAATTAGGATACTAAATTATTTATTTTAAAGTAGGAGATAAAAGTTATAAATTTAAAAAAAATTGGAAAATTGATATTGTATTTGAAAATGAAATGTATTAAAATTAGTTAGTTGACTCCTTTGATCAGCTCTTGATTACCTTATCTACTTCTGAACATTTAGTTTTACACCATTAATGACATGAATACTGCTCTTACTTTTTTCAACGACTCTTTCTGTTTCTAACTTTCTTCCTCTTTTTTTAATTTAAATCCATGTAAATCATGCCGAGACATGTAATCGTCGAAATGCCGGCAGAAGTCACTCTCTTCCTATATTTATTATGCTAACTCCTTCATGCATTTGGGCCATACTCTATGCGATTAAGATCTTTAGGTGGGGACCCATGACTCACGTGCCTCTCCCATCCCATAACAAACATAAGTCTACTGAAAAGACAAAGTACCATAGTTAATTCATTTGACTTGTGTAATATACTACTTGGAAAAAGATTGCTTTTTTTGAGAGTGAGGAGAGGGTTAGGATTAGCCTTTAGTATATATATGTTCCTGTTTTAGACAATAAAGATAAAAGATTTGTGGGAGAATGGACAAAGGGGGGTTTTCTAGTGAGGGTACAGGAGGTTTTGGGGTGATGGGTTACATGGGTAGGTGTTGGTTAGTTGGAGTCATGATTGTGGTGGGGTGTGCCATCTTGCTGGGCACTGTTGGAGTAGAAGGGTATCCAGCTGAGGATTTGGTGGTGAGATTGCCTGGTCAACCTAATGTTGGGTTTAAGCAATTTGCTGGGTATGTTGATGTTGATGTCAAGCATGGAAGGAGCCTCTTCTACTATTTTGTGGAGGCTGAGCAAGACCCTGACAAGAAGCCCCTAACACTTTGGCTCAATGGAGGTTGGTTATGGACTTGTGTCACCCTTTTCTACTCTTCTTCAATTGCCACACCCACTTGTATATTTTCAAAACAAGCATGGCTTCATAACTTCATTCATCGAACCTACATGGTTCTTTAACCCTATGTACCTTGCTATGAGATTTGGGTTGGCTCAAGTGAATCATGATGTGGGTGCTCCTAAATGGAGTCAATTTGTTTGCAAAAATACTTTCTTCATGCTTTTGTTTATTTATTTACTGTGTTTTTGTATTCTTTTTAGGCGAGCCACTGATTATTTTGATTCCTTTTTCATTTCTTTTTATGTCAAGCCAAGGAAGGTGTCATTGATTTGTCCACAACATTCAACTTGTGTTGTCTTTTTACTCAACCGCAAGTGCTGTTTGCTTATACTGTTGCTCTCTTTTGCAGAGCCTGCTGAATAACTGATAAAAAAAAGTAAAACGACTATGGTTTTCTGTAAAACCTATTTTTTTTAAAAAAACTTTAACAGCTACATCAAATCATCCAGTATAGATATTCTTTTCTCGTGATTGTCAGTCACTCTATCACATTGGTCACTGTAAAATTTACTCCAAGCAGGGTTCATTTCTTCTTTATTTTTAAGGTGAGCTATTGACAAGGAGAATGTTGTTAAATGGCCAGGGTTTGTGAGGATGAAAGTTGCAAAAGTGCTTTTAGAAATTACCTGAAAAAACAAAAGTAAGAACGTAGAAATTGTTGCTTGGAAAACAAAAAAAAATAAAAATTGTATCTTCTTACTACAATCCAAAACATGCACTAATTTAAATTTTGCTCATGTTCACTGTAGACAAGACAGTACTTAGTCTAAGTTTGTTCATTGGTTAATGCTGCACTAAAACATATCCTTATATTTTTAGTTATATCATTGTAAGCTGTGAGAAGACAGAGCTGACATGTTTAAGGTTAATTTGAATATTTTAAACCGCATTGAAATAAAATAATACTTACCCCTGCCAATTTTTACTCAGGCCCTGGATGTTCTTCCATGGGAGGAGGTGCTTTTACTGAATTGGGACCCTTTTATCCAAATGGTGATGGACGTGGTCTCCGAAGAAATTCAATGTCTTGGAATAAAGGTATGAAACATACATGTAATGTGGTTCAAAATTGGAAAGTTGATAATGTCACTTCAGATATGAGATAAATGTTGAGAAGAGAATAATCATCTATCTTATGTGCCCTCAAGGTTTGGACAATGTTTATTATTAACTTCCAGCTATGGATAATTCCTTCCACTACCATGGTTAAAAAAAATAGAATTTTTATTTATATATTTTTTGGTGACACTGATTCCTGATATCTTGTCATTTGTAGCATCCAACCTCATTTTTGTGGAGTCTCCTGCTGGAGTTGGTTGGTCGTACTCAAACACAACTTCAGATTACAATTCTGGAGATGTCTCCACTGGTAACAAATGCCTATTCTCTTTTTCGCCATTTTCAAACTTTTACTTTTACATTAAATTTTTGGAATTTTACTTCAGTAATTTACATTAGATACATGCATATTACTAAGGTGAAATTCTAAATATAATTGGAAAACAGCACTAACAGTAGATGTAGTTGAACTCATCAGTTATTCAAAGTGATACAGATTGAGGAAGATATTAGATTCAAGCTGGGTGAATGAAATGGAAAAGAGCTTAAGTTCTTATTTGTGATTTAATGGAAGCAGTATAAGCATTTTAGATACAAGAATATTGAGCTAGATGAGTTGAAATACATGAATAGATATTTGACTATATTGGGAACAAAGTTAGAGTAACACTTAATATTAAAAAAGATGATAGAATCATCAAGAAACTCTGGCCTTGTGAGGGAAAAACCAATACAAGTGCTAATATAGAGGTAAAAGACAAATAAAAAATCTAAAATGGTAATAATCTAAAGAACCTTGATCTAAATGCTCTTTGTGAAAAATGAGAAATTTTGTGAGAACACATACGTTTGTTTTTTTGCAGCCAATGATATGTATTTGTTCATGTTGAAATGGTACGAGAAGTTTCCATCATACAGAACAAGGGAGCTGTTCCTCACTGGAGAAAGCTATGCAGGTTCGAAAACTAATTAACAGATTCAGTTTTAGAATTTACTTGTTCAATTGAAATTCCATGATGAGAATGTCATCTTTCAAAATATCTATATTAAATTAGGATTTCCAATTTATATTATAATCCAAGTCATTTAATTTTAATAAATATTAAAACATAAAATTAAATATAATAAAAAAATGTATAGGAAAATTAAGATATTTTTTTTATATTCTCTCCTCACTAATCGTGTTCAGGCTTTCTATGACAGTAAAACATAAAATTCATTGCTTCTACACATTTCTCACCTGTCCTGTTCCATTTCTGAAGAAAGAAAAGAACAAAAACAAAAACTCATTGATTATTACTCATGTCTCACTTATTTTGTTTCATTTCTGAAAGGAAAAAAATAATTCTCTAATTAGTTAGATAAAGTTTCTCATGCAAAAGGATTTATTTTATATGTGAAAAATGTTTAGAATATAAGAATTTAAATGTTATATTTTGTCTTCTTTTACAAATTCTTAAACTCTAACTAATTTAAGTATTCTTATATGTGTGTATTTAACTATTCTTATATGTGTATGAACTTTTTTTTTAGAAACATAAAATGAGATCTTAACTTTTTGTTTTTTTTTTTTAATTACTAGTTTTTAAATGTAACTTATAGATTTTCTTTTTGGTAAATACGTCTCTCTAAATTTTAGTTTCTAGTCATGGATCCAAAAATTTGAAGGAACCAAAAATAAAATGTGTGACTTTTCTTATAGTTATAATTATATTAATTTATGTACTTATTTTAGTTGTATTGGTGTGACAATGATAATATATATATATATATATATATATATATATATATATATATATAAATTTAGAGTATATTATTTTGACCTTCTCAAAATTATTGGTTATAAGATCCTCCACTCCTTCCTGGAGGGGGTAATGCTCCAATATTATAACACCTAATTGTTTTTTATTTCTAATTGCCGTACACTTATTTCCAATGAGCCTTAAACTCATGATATATTGAGTTTCTTATTAAACTTTATTAAGTCATGCAGGACATTATATACCTCAATTAGCTAATGTTCTCCTGGATCATAATGCTGGTTCAACTGGTTTCAAATTCAATATCAAAGGAGTTGCGGTAAGATTCCATTCATCTGATACATCTTTTGCCTGTAATTTTCTTTTAAGTTTCTGTTTGTATTACAATTGACAAGTCTCATTTGTCTCAGATATTTTAGTATTAATGTACCCTTTTTCTTTATCAGATTGGAAACCCACTTTTGAGACTTGATCGGGATGCACCAGCAACATATGAATACTTCTGGTCACATGGAATGATCTCTGATGAAATTGGCCTTGCCATTATGAATGATTGTGATTTTGATGATTATTCCTATGCAAGTCCTCACAACGTTTCTCATTCCTGCAACAATGCCATACATGAAGCAAATCTCATAGTTGGCGATTACATAAACAGCTATGATGTAATTCTAGATGTTTGTTATCCATCCATAGTGGAACAAGAACTGAGATTGAAAAGAATGGTACACCTTTTCCAATTTTGTTCTGGTCAAATGTTGTTGTTACTTTTTATTCTATGAACTTGTATACCATAATATCCTTATAATTGAACGCAGGCAACAAAAATAAGTGTAGGTGTGGATGTATGTATGACTGCAGAAAGACGCTTTTACTTCAATCTCCCAGAGGTTCAGAAGGCTCTTCATGCAAACCGTACGAATCTTCCTTATAGCTGGTCCATGTGTAGTCGGTAAGAAACAAAAACTTTGGAATACTCTTTCAAATATGTCTTGTGTTACTGATCATGTTTCTTCCTTTAGTGTTCTAAATTACAGTGACACTGATGGTAACATCAACATCCTTCCAATTCTCAAAAGAATAGTCCAAAACCATATCCCAGTATGGGTTTTCAGGTAACTTCAATGTAGGATAGATAGATACCCTTACTGGGAAATCACCGCCATCATTGGATACATAACCTTTTTGTTTATCTATAATTGTTTAATGTTGAATGATCTCAGTGGGGACCAAGATTCAGTAGTGCCATTATTGGGATCTCGAACACTCATTCGTGAACTAGCTCATGAATTGCAATTCAAGATTACAGTGCCATATGGGGCTTGGTTCCACAAAGGGCAGGTACCTGAAAAGTTTCTTTAGTTTTAAGAATGTTTTACATTGAAGTTGTCATGTTATTTTAGGTTGTTCTTTTTCAATAATAATGAAGACAATTTTAGTAGCTAATGAAGTTATAATTTGATGGTGAATGGTGGCATGTAGGTTGGAGGTTGGGTAACTGAATATGGAAATTTGTTGACTTTTGCCACTGTAAGGGGTGCTGCTCACATGGTACCTTATGCTCAACCTTCAAGAGCACTGCATCTGTTCAGTTCATTTGTGCGTGGCAGAAGGTTGCCCAACACAACACGTTCTTCAATTGAAGATTGAAGGAAGACACTTAGGCCAGTTGTAGCAAAAAATTGGCATCCTCTTTAGGACTTTTCTTAGAATAAAAGGGCCACAGAAAAGTAAGTGAGAGAAAAGACTGTTCCATTAGAAGTTCCTAGTGATTGTATGGAAAGGAAAAGGAAAATTAAAAGAATTATTTTTTTATTCAGTTGTTTTTATACTGTCTTCATTGGGTAGTTAACACAGATTTCTTGGCTTCACTGGTAGGGGCCTTGGGATTCTATTGAAAAATGTAAGAATTTTTTTCAGTGAAAAATGAATTTTTAAATAATGTCTAGCAGGTTACAAAACTTTTAACTTATAATTACGTACTTCAATAGTTCTTAAACAATTTATTTACATTAATACAAAAAATTTGATTCCCTATAATTTTATCCATTTTACTAGTATTTATAATAAAAGATTTTACGTACAAAATTAAACTTTTTTATAATAACAACTCCGATAACACTATTGGTAAAAACAAGTACCAATGAACATGGAGAGTTCAAGAAAAAGTAAAAAGTAAGAAATGATTTTATATAAAAAGAGAAGAAGGATAGAAAATTAAAGTGATGTATTAAATTATTAGAGTAAAAGATAAGTAAAAGCAAAAAGCACTAATTTTGTTTGGATGAAAAAAAAATGTTTTTCTATTTTTTATTATTATTATTTAAAGTAAGAAAATCAAAAGAACGAAAATGATGTCATAACCTTGACCTTGTGCAAAGACGGGATGATTATGTATCATCACATATGGCTGAGACCTTGACCTTGTGGAGAAATAAGAGGGTCACATACCATTTACTGTTGAAAAAGAAATGTGAAATTGGAACCTTGACCATGTCGAGAGGGTCGCGTATCATTACTTCTGAAAGGTTGAGAACATAACAATGTCGAGAGGAGCATACCATTATGATAGTTGAAAAACACTTGAAATTGAGACCTTGTATCAAGAGGGCCTTCTGAAAATTGTGAGATCGAGATTTTGACCCTGTCAACAATCACGTATCATCACTTGAGATTAAGACCTTGTATTGAGAGGGTCTTCTAAAAACATGAGACCAGAATCCTATATCGAGAGGGTTACAAATCTTTATTGGAGATCGAGATCTTGTATTGAGATGATCATCGCTACAAATATAAGGTCGAGACCTTGCAACAGAGGATCACACCTAAAACTGTGAGATTGAGATCTTGACCTTGTCAGTAATCGTATATCATCACTTGAGATTAAGACCTTGTATCGAGAGGGTTATGAATCTTTACTGGAGATTGAGATCTTGTATTGAGAGGATCATCATTCCTAATATAAGGTTGAGGCCTTGCAATAGAGGGTCACACCTAAAAATGTGAGATCGAGATCTTTACGATGTCAACAATCGCGTATCATTACTTGAGATTAAGACCTTGTATCGAGAGGGTCTTCTAAAAATTTTAGACTGAGATCTTGACCCTGTCAACAATCGCGTATCATCAGTTGAGGTTGAATCTCTAATCCTGTTAAAGAGATTGTACAATCGTATTGGAGAGGTAATATGCAAACGAACACCTTGTGATCACTTAAATGAATCTTTTGGAGAAATCAAGTTTCATGTGTTTTGACTGAAATTCTTTGTGTTTTGTTTTGATATACATGAACACATGCATGAAATTTGATCTTTATTTGAATGAAAATGCACATATGAATGCATGATGTTTGATTTTTTTGTTCATTTGAATATGCATGTATGAACGCATGTGTGATAGGCCTTAATTGTTAGTATAATTTAATGCATATTTACATTGATTTTGTCATTAATTTAGTTTAAATTTAAATTTTATTGTCTGTTATGATTCATTTTGTTATTTAATAAGTTTTATTGTTTAAAGAGCAATTTTTGTTGAGAATTAGGTTAAATCTGAACAGAGAGGAAATAGAGACGCTGAATTAGAGGGAAGAAGCAGAGACAGGGGCATAAGTGACTTTTTGCTTAAGCGAAGGATACAACCTGGGCTAAAACTCACTTAAAGACTATCCTAGTCAAACCCTAATCTGAAGACGTCAACACTGTTGGAGTGTGAATTATGAGATAACGGCCACACATTGACCTAATGAAAGGTACGAAAGCTATAAAAAGCCAAAACTAGGTCTAAAGAGGGCACCATTCATTGGCATACACACCTATTGACGGCTGTCCTTGATCAAGATCCATTCTTTTTTCTTTTCTCTTGTATTCCATGGCTACCATGAGTAGCTAACTCTCTTATTCTTAGGATTGGATGTAATTTCTCAACTTCAAATGCACTCTTGACATTATTTGATATCATTAATTTCAATTACCTTTGTTTTACGTTTTAATCATACTTTGATCTATCTTAGAATCCTTATTGTGACTGGAAAACACTTTTTGAATGTGGAACCAAACGTTCAACGCATTGCATGTATAAGTTCAGGGATGAATTATAGTGTAATGACTATTTATAACAATTATGCTTAATGTTGATTAAACTATTCTAGTAACTGGGGACAAAGCTATGTATTTTAATTTATGAATTTCAAATCTAGAGGAATCAGATTAAATGAATTTTATTTGCATAGATTGGTAATTGGAAGAGATGATGTTAATTTTATGATTAAGAGTGTATGAGAAAGAGAGTATTACAATTCAATCCCAAGATCTTCATTAAGATTAATTTCACAAATTTAATTATTAATTGATTTGTTTTTACGTTCCCATATTCAATCAAAATCAATACTTCATTATTACTTGTTCTCACTCATAATACGTTGATACATATTCAATTCTCAATGATAAATTTTGTTTCCTGTAGATACGATACTCTACTTATTTTCTATATTACTTGAGTACTCAGTACACTTGCTGAAGGAACTAACAATGTGATAAGTGAAAATGCATATACTGATGCATGAAAGTTTGAGAAAATATGAAAATTTTTATTTTTGTTCATTGGAATATGCATGTTTGAACGCATGTGACAATTTTTTTTAAATGAATATGCATATATTGATGCGTGATGTTTTGAGTGAATGCATATATGGATGCATGAAATTCTTCTTTTATTTTTTGTTTACATGAGAATTCATATATGAATCTATGAAACTATATTTTTGTTATTTTTGTTTCATATCAACATTTAAAAAAAATGCATAAGTGCAATGAGAGTGCATAAACATATGCACGAAACTCTATTTGAAAATTATTGTGAAAATATATAAATGAAAGCATGATGATTTATGACAATGCATGTATGAAATACATATGTTTTTCATTTTTATTTATTGAATGAATGATTACATGCAAATGCATAAATGAATGCATAAAATTGTATTTTTTTCATTTCTTTTTTTGAGAATGATGATATGAAAATGCATATATGAATTTATAAAACTCTATTTTTTTTTTACTTTTTTGTTTATTGAATGAATGATGATATGAGAATGCATGTATGAATGCACGAAATTTTGAGAATGCATATATGAATGCATGTTTCTTTGAGAATGCATATATGAATACATGTTGATATGAGAATACATATATGAATGCCTGAATTTTTGGAGAAATTACATTTCTGAATGCCTGAATTTTTTGAGATAATGCATATATGAGTGCATGATTAAATTTTTAGAAAAATAAAATAAAATGCATATATGAATGCATGAAATTTTGCTTTTGTTTTTTTTATTCTTTTTTCATTTTGTTTATTTGAGAGTGCGTGGCAAGATGCTAAAATTCTATAGAAGTATACACATGAATGCATGAGGCTATGAGGATGCATGGATGAATGCATTGACTCTATTTGAATCTATATTTTTATTAGAATGCATGAATGCATCTACATGAGAGTACATGGATGATTCATCAAACTGTTTTTTTTATGTTTTATTTACAAATGCATGAACTCGTATATGAAGGTTATGTGTGGATGAATGTATGAAACTTTAGATGAGACTCCATGGATGAATTATATGAAACTTCGGATAAGAATGAATTCTCTGAGATTCTGTATGAAATCCTAGATGAATGTATAAAATTCTGGATGATAATGTATGCATAAATGAATAGGTTCAATTTTTTTCTTATTTTGTTTTCTCTTTTTTTCATAAAGATATGTATGACATTCTGGAAGTATATGGATGTATAAATGAATGAAACTTCCTCTGAGAAGATCCTGCTTTTCATTTTCATTTATTTTTTATTTTTCATCATTTTTTCATTTTTCATTTTGACACCAACATCACGAATCAAATGTTCTTCATGCAACCATTGAATTCATTTTGAGATCAAAAGTTTTGCTTTTTGTATTTGGAAATGAAAGATATTAGAAAATCCTAACACTTGAAATGAAAATTTGGAACATCATTGACTTCATCTTTTGCCACATTTTGATGCATGTATGCTTAAATTTATAGGTGGGCAAAAATGTGGGATAAAAGATTTAAAGTAAACAGAAGAAAATCCAAATGTCGTTACATCAGATAGAATTATAGGCAAAACAAGAGTGCCCAAGTTTTGGTGTATGGCAAATTGGATTATGTTAACACTCAATTTCGTCCGGACAAATAAAATTAATTCAAAATAAAAAATGAAGAAATATAAAATTAAAAAAAAGTGTTTTTATCATATTTTGTCATTTTAAAATAAATAAACAAACAATTTTGGTTTCATTTTATTTTATGAATAAAGTTTTAAAACAAAACTCGTAAAAAGGAAAAAAAAAACAAAGAGAAAGGAGTGATGGGTTTGTTTTAAAATAAAAAAAAGAAAAAAGAATAAAAAGCTCGGTCCTTTAGGGGGTTGTTAGAAATAGGAAAATAAATTGTTGTTTGTACCCCTCCTCATTAAAGTTCTGATAGGTCACACTTTTTCTCTCTTTCTGCCAACACTTTTTGTGGGGGCACCTTTGTACGAAAATTAGTTAAAAAATTAAAATAATAAATTAAAAATAAGGATGTAGTGAGTTTGTTGCTCTACTTTCTCACTTGGCATTAGACTGTTCCATTTTCTTTCAGTTACATTCTCCACACACATTCTGCAATTTATGTCCAATTATGAGCAATGGTTTCAGTTTCATATCTCAGCCAACAATAGTTTTGTGACTCTGCCCCTTTTTATTCCATGATCCATTTTCCTCTTTTAATATATAGGTTGCAGTTTTGTATTAAAGGAGTTTAATTGGAAGTTAATGGGATTAATTCTCAATCAAGAATATTCATAATAATGTATGTGAGTATATAAGGTAAGATAGACTGAAAGGTAATGGAAAAAAAGTTTAGAGAAAATCACTGAAAAAGTCCTGAAATATACAAAAGGATTGCAGAAGTCATCGAATATACAAAAGTCTTGGAATATACAACATGAAAAAGTTGAATTTTGCTCAAGGGGCTCCAACGGGTATGTCCTATGTTAATTTTTAATATGTTTGCTCATGTCGATTGTCCTTATGTGTATATGCATGTTTTTTTTTTCTATTGATTGCTTGATATGTATCAATACCATAAATCAAATCAAATGTTAGTAATTGTTGCATGATATACTTTAGAATAAACATTTCATATATATATATATATAAATGCACCTGTTGGATTGTTGCACCTAGCTCAATCACTGAAGTTATATATTTATATATTTCATTGATGTTATTAGCACGATCAGATACGTGTAATTGGTGATTGTTGTTGATGACACAATCAAAGATTTCCCAAAACCAGCCAATGAAATCTCAGAAATAATCAATTCCAAAAGAAAACCTTTTCAGAAATTCAACAAAATCTTATACTCTTTTTTTATTTTCTTTTTCAGATGCCTCTGAAGAACGGAGATTGGAAATTTAGAGATTAGCAACTGAGAGAAAATTGATTACCCTAGTGTAGTATTTTTGTTTTGCTCTTTCAAGTGATGATGACAGGAATTGAGACAAATCCTTTTGTTTTGGGATGAATGAAAGAAGGCTAGATGGTTTTTCAATCAACATGCATGCAAAATGTTCCATCCGAAAAAGTCAATTTAATTCCTTATTTGAATGTCTAGTTTTAGGAAATTACAACATCCTTGTTTTCTTTTCATTATTTTTCATTTTATGAATTCAATGATTTTTTTTTGAACAAATGATTCATCAAGCGGTGCCTTGGTTCATTTTTTAATTATTTTTATATTTTAATCAATTAATTCTGCGACACCTATTATGACTTGCCCCAGATAGCAACAAGTAGGGGGATAATTTGTATGACATTTATTGACAAATATATATTTTTCAGGATCTGAGCCGCTTCTATACAGGTGTCGTGGAAGTCTTACTGTTTTTGCTTTCCTCTTTCTTTTAATTAAAAAATTAAATGAAAGCACGATATGAAATGCTAATAAAAAACTAAATTGGAAACTATGGAGTTGTGTGTGTATGATATGATATAAACAAAGGTTTGAATTAGCAAAGTAATCTGAGTCATACGCCAAAATAAAATATATATATTTTTTAAAAACTTTTTCTCTTGAAGTTCTAAAATGAATTCTTTCCCAATTCAATCCCATATTAATTTAGGAACACACAACTTATAATTTTTTTCCTAAAAGAAAATAAAATTAAATAAGAATGAATGCATGCAAAAGCAAATTAATGTATGTATGTTCTAATTTATGGATGAACATCGTGTTTTAGGCTATTGTGTTGTGATATTAAGAGTTGTAATTCAAAATTCATACGTTCTTTGGTAGAATTATACTTGAATAGGGTGTTTGAGTATAGTTTGTGTTGTAATCCATTGTATTTTCGTTTGAATTGTAAGTTTGCATAATACATTGTAGTAGGTTCTGCATTTAGCACAAGGGTGGTGCATCTTATAGGGTAGGATGCTGCATAAGGGTAGAATCAATCTTGTAGGGTTCAAGATTGAACCTTGGTTGTGTATTTGTATGTAAACTTGTTGATTGTGGTGAAATCTTTGCATAATTGTGCAAAGTAGTGGATGTAACTCTTGAGTTAGAGTGAACCAATATAAAAATTCTTGTATGACCTTCTATTCATTGTTCCATTAACATTCATGCATCATATTTGCTTGACTCACATTTTACTAGTATAAATAGCTTGTTAAATTTTTGAAACAATCGACTGTTTTTTTTTTTTGGACAGCAACTAAAACTCAACTCTAGCAATAAAACAGTTAAGTAAATTGAGTTTGTAATCAACTATTTTTCTAGAAACTTGGAGTAATTGATCTTATATTGGTTTCTTGAATAAATACTTAGTTTTATCATTCAAATAAAATCATTTTCGCTTCAAAAAGGGTGTTGTTTTTTTTTCCTGTTTTGTGATTAAAACAGTGTTGAACTGGTTTTTCTTGATAAAAAGATATTGCATCCAATTGATTTCAAAACTTGCACACTAATTTCTGAGTTTTAAACTAAATTGTGTTACATCTTTCCTTTCTGCTTTGAACAAACTGGTTTTGAATTGTATTGTGAAATTATTTTTTCACATTGGTTTGAATTTGTCACGTGTTTGGCAACAACACTGCACTACTCCTTTTCACTGCTTTGCATTAAAAACTTTTAATCAATTATTTTATAATTTTAGCAAACTATTTTCTGGAATCCTTGATCTTTTCTTTTTAAAATTAGTTATGCATAAAGCTACTTTGTGAAAGACACATACACAGGGTTTCACTGTTCTCAAATTAAAAACTACCTCTATTTAAAGATTTTAATTGATTAAAATCTAATTTTAGCTTACTATTTTTCTGCTGAAGTTGCTAAAACTTTTCTAAGTGCTGGAAAGGAAATTCTGCAAGCTATTTTGGCATTTTAGCTAACTGTGTTTTACTGCTTGTACATTCTTATTGCATTTTAACTTGTTGTTTAGTATTTTAATTGGCTATTTTGTGTATACTTTGTATTGTGATCATTATTTCATAAAAATACTCATTCTCTTGATTTTCAGAAAGGATTAATAGTTAAATTCACCCCCTCTTGAAGCTTGGCCAACATATTTTTCAACAATTGATATCTAGAGTGAGTTCTTGAAAGTTACTCAAGTTGATCCAAAATGGTTGAAAACAAACTTTTGTTTACTGATGGAGCCTCAATCAATAGGCCGCCTATGTTTTATGGATTAATCTATCAATTCTGGAAAGTTAGAATGATAATTTTTATTGAATCGGTTGATCAAGGTGTATGGGATGCTATTGTGAATGGACCTTTTGTGCCTCAAGTTTTTGTTGAAGGACAATATATTGATGAACCTTGGTGTGATTGGACTGACAGTGGGAGGAAGAAAGCTTAATATGATTTTATTGCAAAGAATATAATAACAGTCTCTTTATCTTGATGAATTTTTAGGGTATCACAATGTGCTTCTACGAAAGAAATGTGGGGTACCTTGGAAGTCACACACGAAGGAACAAGCGATGTCAAAAGAGCAAGGAAGCATGCGTTAATATAAGAGTATGAGTTATTCGGGATGAAGCCAGGGGAGACGATTGCGGACGTCCAAAAGCGATTCACTCACATTGTAAATCATCTGATACGTTTGGGAAAGGCGTTTGATAAGGAAGAGCTAAACATAAAGATTCTAAAGTGCTTGGATAGAAGTTGGCAACCAAAGGTCAGAACCATTTCAAAAACAAGAGACCTCACCACCTTGACTACTGCAGCATTATTCGGGAAGCTCAGAGAACACGAGTTAGAAATGAACAGACTGAATAAGCAAGAGCATGGTGAGAGAAAGCAAAAGGGAATAACACTCAAGTCTACGGTTCAGAAAGAAGACAGTGATGATGAGTGTTCCAGTAGCTGTTGTGAGACCGAGACCCTAACACTGCTGACTCAAAAATTCAAAATATTCTTAAAAAAACAAGGGAAAGGACAAGAGTCAAACATCAAAGAGGTATAATAAAAAGGTTGACAATTCTTTTAATTTTACATGCTTTTGTTGTGGCAAACAGTGTCACATAAAGATGGAGTGTCCGAATTAGACAAATAAAGAAACAACTCTCAAGAAGAAATATGGGAATAACAAGAAGCATAGAAGGGCAGACATCGCATGGGAGGATAATGACACTTTCTCCAGCTCTTCATTATATAAAGAAGAGGAAGCGGATCTCTGTACGATGGCTAGATATGACACTGAAAGTAGTGTAAGTTCTAACATCTCTCTAACTCATGAGAACTATAGCACTTTGCTTAATGCTTTCAAAGAAACTCATGAGGAAGTTAACCGTCTGACACTTTCAAACAATAGACTCAAGGGACTAAACAATTGGCTTGAAATTAAAGTAATACAACTAGAAGAAGAGTTATCAAATTTAAAATTGTTCTTGTAGTTGTGCTGAAGTTGTTAAAGTGACCAATTGTCATAACTGTGAAGTTTTGAAAGAAAAGGTTAAGTACTTGAGTAAAATTTTTTCTAAATTTTTAAAGAGAATTGCTAATTTGAATGCTCTGCTTGGTTCTCAAAATTGTGTTTCAATAAAGCAGGCATCGATTTTCAAGGTAGTTTTAAGAAGAAAGTAAAGAAGTTTAAAAAATTTTTTAATCAAAGTATGAAAACAACTTCACCTTTGGTCTCTTGTTTCTATTGCATGGAGATGGGTCATACGATTAGACATTATAGAGTAAGGTTACATTATTTGCCTAAAGGCCTTGTAAAGTTGGTTCCCAAGGGTACCATTAAAAAAATTGGACCCAAGTTTAACAAGGAAACAACTCTTGCAACTTAAACTATTTTGCAGGGACAGTGGACAACCAAGAAGTAACTGCGGTACTTGGGACAGTGGTTGTTCGAAGCATATGACGGGTGATGCTTCAAAGTTTGTTAACTTAAAAGATAAGATAAGAAGGCTATGTGACTTATAGAGATAACAATAGAGGAAGAATCCATGGTAGAGGTGATGTCGGGAGTCATGACTCAATAATAATCAAGGACGTGTTATTGGTGGATGGGCTAAAGCATAACTTGTTGAGTATTAGCCAGCTGTGTCATAAAGGCTACAAAGTCACATTCAAATTGGACTTGTGCCTCATATCAAATCCATCAAGTCATCAGACCTTGCTTATTGGTAAAAGAGTAAACATACTCTAGATTCACTTGGACATTATTCATTGTAGCTAAGGATCATGCATTCACAACCTTTGAACATCTCGCCAAAGTTTTACAAAATTAAAACAATTGTCATATATCTGCAATCAAATATGACCATGGGGAGTTTCAAAATGAGAGGTTTGAAAGTTTTTTGCAATAAACATGGTATAAAACATAATTTTTCCTCTCCAAGAACCCCACAGCAAAACGGAGTTGTAGAGAGGAAAAATAGATCTTAGGAAGAGATTGCACGTACTTTGTTAAATGATTCAAAACTTCCAAAGTACTTTTGGGCAGATGTTGTTAATGTTGTTTGTTATGTTTTAAATTGTGCTTTGATCTTGACTCATTTTGAAAAAGACTCCCTATGAGCTTTTTAAAGGAAAAAAATCGAATATTGGTCATTTAAAGTGTTTGGTTGCAAATATTTTATTTTAAATAATTGAAAAGATAATGTTGGCAAGTTTGATGCTAAGGGTGATGAAGGAATCTTTCTTGGTTACTCTTCTCATAGTCATGCATATGGAGTTTATAATAAAAGAACCATGATTGTAGAAGAATTTGTGCATATTGTATTTGATGTGACTAACCTTCAATTGCAAGATGTTTCTAAGAACAGTGCAGGTGTGAGAAAGATAGTGTTAGCACCAGTGGGCTGCTGTATTGATTTGATGAAGCCAACCATGTGAAGAAGTTCAAGACCATATGATCATATGTGGAATGCATGAAGATTTCATGAGAATTGAAGAGTTTGGTCTAGAACCTAGGATTGTATGTTGTGGGGTAAGTTTGAGTTCAAATCAGTGATGCATGCAATCTTAATCAAGGATAAGCTCCATAAGTATTTTCTGAATTAACAAAAGATTTGACAAATCATTAAAATCAGAAATTACATTTTAATTAACTGTTTTAACTGACTCAAGAAAAACAATCGACTGTTTGCCAAAACAATCGATTAACTTTTTAAGACAGATGTCTATAAATATTTGGCATGGTTTTTGAAAACACACAAGACACGAAATTGAAATCATTCTAAACATTTTTTGAACAAGAACATTTGAGTTTTCAAAGAGAGCAAAAGCGCCCTTGTGTCTAGTGATCAAGATCAATCAATCGTTTTCATCAAGAACTGTTTTCTCGAACTACTACTGGAGCTTTGAAGTTGATTGAGACAGTTTCTTCACTGATTTGATCATCAGACTAAGCCTTCTATACCTTTTCTTTATTACTTTTGTAATTTATTGTATAGAAGTGCTTGTATTGTTGAGACTGTGATAATTCTTTCACTATATTGAAGGTTATTCTGTTGTGAGTTACCTGGGTTGGTAATTCTGTTCTGTACAGTGAGTTACGTACAGGTTGTAACTTGCTGAGGGGATCAGCAAGGGGTGTTCTGGAATATACAGTGGAGTCTGTATAGTTTTGGGTTCTGTTGTAGGTTCAGCAGATTGTTTGTTGCGGGGAGCGGTGTTTACTTGTGGGGAGCAAGTTGTTGTTTTTCTGTAAACTGATCTAGTTTGATCTTTTTATAGTGGAAATCTTTACAGTGGTGTAAGGGACTGGACGTAGCCCTTGTGGAAGGGTGAACCTGGATAAATCTGTTGTGTCTTGAATCTCTCTTGCCCTCTCTTGATTGTTCTTGTTAAATCTTGTTGTGTTTCTTGAATTTTCAGAATCAACTGAATCTTGCTAATTGAATAACTTCATCAACTTTCTGAAACCTTTTTAATAACTTCTGAAAACATATAATCAGATTAAACATAGTCTACTCTTAACAAGTTTGAATCTATTAATAACCAGTATATGGGTTTACTGTTTATCAGTTTTTTTTCTTCAGAAAACTCAATCTTTCATAGTTATTGATTAAAGATTGTTTTTATACACTTAACATAGTTTGTATTGTTTGACAAAAATGTCTTTAATCAGTAAATCATTATAAACTAGAAGTTGATCTAATTCTTTGATTTCTTGATTCAATATTTCAAGAACTGCTTCTACAGTACACTATGTTTTAAAGAATTGTTTTCTGGCTACAGTTTACTGTATCTGGTTGATTGATATTAAGTTGAAACTGTTTTTGACCTCTGCTGTTTGTTGTACATATCATCTTGAGTAGTTTCCATAAAAATTATTCATTCTCCAAACAGTTTGCAAAAAGTTTTCAAGTGTTCAATTCACCCCGTCTTGAACTTGGCCAAAACATATTTTACAGATAGTAGTGAGCTGTTACAGAGAAATAGTCAGTTGATTCCGAAATTCAACCAACTGAATTTATCAGATAAGGAGCAAATTGATGATTTAGCTAGACAACAAGCTCCAACTCATAAAGGAGTACCACTTGCACTTGTGAACAATACAAACCTACCAAGAGAGTGGAGAATTCCTCGAGACTTATCTCTAGACAACACATTAGTCAAATAGAACATAGAGTTTCTACTAGATACACTCTTAATAATTTCAACGAAAATATGGGCGTAATTGTTAAAAACAAAGCTAGGCTGGTAGCTAAGGGCTATAACCAAGAATAATGCATTATTTTGGTGAAACTTATGCTCCTGTTGCTAGATTAAAAGTTGTTAGATTATTGCTTACCTATGCATGTTTGTGTGGTTTAAACACTTTCAAATGGATGTGAAAAATGCTTTCTTGAATGGTTTCATAGAAGAAGAACTATATGTCTCAGCCACCAGGCTTTGAGGATCACAAACATCTAGACCGTGTATACAGACTACAGAAAGCTTTGTATGGTTTAAAGCAGACCCTGAGGCAATGGTATGAAAGGTTGAGCAACTTCTTCACTTCTCTAGGCTACGAAAGAGGCAAAGTTGACAAGACTCTTTTCGTTAGAAAGATTAATAATGATATCATTTTAGCACAAGTTTATGTGGACGATATTATATTTGGTTCTATTAATAAAAATCTATGTCAAGATTTTGTGTTCACTATGCAGGGGGAATTTAAGATGTCCATGATGGGTGAATTAAACTTCTTCTTTGGATTGCAAGTGAAACAAATGAAGCATGGACCTTCCTCAGTCAATCTAAATACTGCAAAGAGTTCTTGAAGAAATTTGAGATGGACAAGTGGAAAGAATCTTAAATAAAAAATAAGTAAAACGTATAGTATATTTAAAATATATAATCATTTCACATTGCTTGTGACTTTAAAATATTCATTCACATTGTTTCTAATAAAACGATATTCATGGTCACTTGAGTCTTTAAATAATCATGCACTTTTAATAAACGAGATTTACTTCCCTTATATTTTTAATATAATAATAATATTCATTTCCATTTTTTATTTAAAAAATAATATTCATTAAAGTTTAACTAAAATCTATGAAAATTATAATTAAGGATTTAAAATTTAAAAATCTATAAAAAATTATAAAAAAATATAAATGAATATCACGTTATTAAAAATTTACAAGAAATGAGTGTTGTTTATGGATATATAATGGACGAATGTCTATTTAAAAATTACGTAAAGTGCAGGTGTCATTTTATTAAAAATATAAAGATAGTAAATATTTATTTTAAAACTGAAGAGCATGTAAATGTTATTTAATATAAATTAAGTGAATATATGTTTTCCCAAACGAAGTTTTAAACAAACAATAAAATAAAAAAGCAAGAGACAAACGGTTCTTTTGGAGTAACTCAATAATCGAAGTTAGAATTTGATAAGTATCCACTCTGAACTTTAATTCTAACTTATTTGCGTGAGATGCAATTCTAATTTTAATTAGAAAAGAAACCAAAAGTAAATGTGATTTTAAATAATTTTTTTTAAAAATTCGAATAAAATTGATCTTTTATTTTATGAAGGAATTCGTCTTTTATCAAATCTACTAATTAATTTGAATCAGTGTCTACATTATTATATTAAGGATACCCTTTGCTATTATTAAACAGAAATATGTTGAAAATAATTTAAATATTATTTTCTGTCACTGAGAAAAAAATCTGTAACTATCAAAGAGAAGAGAAACAAAGATAAATAAGCGAAGTAATTCGGGTGAGAAGTGTTTTACACTGCAAACAAAATCACATCAATAACTCAAACCATTTTGAATGCATATACTGACAATGAATAGAAGCAAAAATCAATGCACCAATAATACTAAGTTGCACGTTTGATATAAGCACCTTGCTCCCTTAACAATTTTTGTTAGAGACCAACAAGAGAGAATGTCAATTCAGAGCTCAAAGTCAAGGAAACTATCACATGGTATAATTCAATAGTAAAAATTTATTGCAGTTTAACTAAAACATATAATAAACAAATATCAATGAAAGATTATAAAAGAAAATTAAGTATAAGAACGAAAGTAAAAACGAGAAGCGTGTTTTGAGTTAAAAAAAAATGTTCATGAGATTTGCTTTTTGTTGCAACTTTTTCTTAACGATTGCATTTGATTGTAGCTGAAGTGGCAATCAGACACCATTGTCTGCGCATAAATCTTTTGTGATCGTATATGGAGTAAATATTTGTTTAGACTTTCAAAAGTCCAAAATATGTCTATCAAGGGGCATCTTTAGTTGAGAATATGTGGTTAACTTATATGTCTTCAATTAAATCTCGAATAACAATAAAAGATCTTTATTCTAATATCTATTAAAGTATTTTTACTTCAACTATACTTACAACCTCTTCATTTAAGCCTTTGCTAAGACATTTTTGCTTCATTTTTAAAATTACTTTATGACTTAAAATCCTTTGCAAAATTGTTTTACAATTTGAAATCAAAACAATTTTAAACCTTAAATTAATTTTAAAAATCTAAATATATTTTATTCAAATAGCATGAATTCATAAAATTATCTAAAAAATGATTCATTCCAAAGAGAATTAAGGTATTGAAAACGAGAGAATGATTTTGTTAAAAATATCCCATCTATTAGAGATAAGGTCAATTCATAATATATAAGTATGTGCAAACTTCACCTTACAAATTGATTTTGTAAGATTAAGTTAGACATAAAGTTTACTTTTTAAAATGATATCAGAATTTATCCTAGTAAGATTTGATAAATCTATATTATTATATGCTATGAGACACTTATTGGATCATCCATACATATCTAGTCTCACGCACGAATAAGATAACTGGTATGAGAGAGTGTGATTGAGATCCATCCATTAAAAATAAAATCAATTCATAATATATAAATGAATGCAAACCTCAACTTTATTTTAAATTCTTAAGAGACTTCACATCTTTATTTTAAACCCTTTAATTTTTATTAAAAGTAAGTTAAAAAAATATACATTATCCGGATTCTATTTCTTACTAAGAAAACAAGATTAATTTACTAATAAAGGACCAAATTCTCATGGTTTTGGAAGCATAAAATTTAACACCTCAATTTAAAACACAATTTATTGTTTTTTTTTTCTCTTAAATTAAATTATCCTTAGCTTAAATACTTTATTTGTCTCTTTTATTTTTTTCTTTTCTTTTTTCCCTTGACCCAGAACCAATAATGCGTTTCTATTATTTTATCCCTTAAGCAATAAAACGAAATGTTTACCATTTTGCAAATCACATAGTGTATTTGAATCCTATGATGGATACAAAATGTTAGGAGATATGAGAGGATATAAAACGTAGGATTGGTTCGAATCATATAGTGTATTTAAAACTGTTTTACCCGAAAACTACTACTGATCTTAAAATAACATGCCAGGTACTTGGTTTTAAAAAATTCTTATTACAATCAAACCACCCACTATGGACCTCAGAAATTAAGAATAGCTCCCACTTACACCAAGTCAATTACATATTTTTAATTAATTAAGCCACACTTTAAGATAATTACTACTAATTCCATCTGGATCAACCGAGATGTGATATACATATCCAATTTGGCAGGTTTCGTTTTATTTGAAAAATTACTGTTTTTTTCATTAATGTATCTACGCAAAAAAAAAAAATTATAATAATTCTCTAAAGACAAGTTAAACAAAAACATATTAGAATGTTTCTTTAAACACACTCATAAATTCATCCAAAGTAAAGTATGATACATGAATAAGACGCCGACTTTCCCAATCATCACTCTCATCACAGTTAACATCATCTTTTCAAACAAAAAATAGAAAGAAGAGGAAGCAACACAAGTCAAACAAGCTAAGTAAATCCATAGAGAAGTGTTTTCCACTACAAACAAACCCTAACAAAACTTCGCATGCGAGTCAAGTTTCTAAACGTACCACATAGCTTCATACCCAACATTTTTCTTATAAATCAAACGCGACATAACACTCAAACCACAACAAATCCAGCTTTTGAAAACATCAATTCTTCGACACAAACAACATTAAAAACAACCAAAATGGCTTCAACTCAACCCAACAACTTTTCCTACCCACGTTTCCCTCCACCACCCTTCCAACCCTTCAATCCTCCACCACCACCTTCACCCTTCTTCAACCCTCCACCACCTCCGTGGTCACTTTCTCCTCCTCCTCCTCCTCCACCATTTCGATCGCCACCACCGCCGCCACCACGTCAGCCATTGTCTCCTCCACCCCCAAAGGTTCGCCCACCGCCGCCACCTCGTCCCATTAGTCCTCCTCCACCGCCACCACCTGGCCCAGTTCGTCCTGCCCCACTTCCCCCTGCTCCTCCTCTACCTCCACCCCCTCCAAGCAACCCAACTGTCATAATAGTCGTGGTGGTCTCACTGGGTGGCCTCTTGTTGCTCTCAATGCTCGCTTTTGCTCTATTCTGCTGCGTTCAGAGTAGGAAGAAGAAGAAGAAGACGCAAGAAACGGAAGTCATTCACTTCGATGAGCACAAAAGCGTAAAGGAAACCATCGTGCCTGGTCCTTTCGGACGCGATACAGTGGTGGTAACAGTTGAAGATGACGTCCATATCGATGAAGAAATCAAAAAGAGTGAGAAAGTTGGTCATGGTGTGCATGCCAAATCATCTTCTCCTCCTGTAGCAGATGAAGGTACCTCTGGCAGCATTGTTGAGCTAGCAGCAACTCCTCCTGCACCTGAACACCATGATGATCATCATCACCAGCCTGAGAACAAGCCATGATTGAAACAAGTATAAGTGCACTTTCGCATGGGAATTGCATATCCTTGTCCAAACACTCCAAACAAGGATCGTGTACTTGCCCTTAACTTAATTTCAACGAATAAGTGAATATCCTTAATTTTTTCCTTTATTTGGTACCATTTCGCTTGACAAACTCCGTCATTTCTTACATCTTCTACCTTGTAAAGTTTGGAAGTTTGAATTTATCGACTATAAGAATTTAAGTTGATGCTGTTCTCTTTAGTTTTAGGCTATATTATTTTCTCTTGTTTTAGGTTATTATAAAAATTAAACTTAGCATTTAATTTAATTTAAGTAACGAAATGTAATATAGCTAAATTCCGACAAGGTTAAGTCGATTTTTATTAAAAAATGAAAAAAAATAGAATGAATCTAATTAATATTCTGTATAAATACATGGAACTTGATGTTTTAAAGAGTACATCAATTTGCATTAAATTGAAAATTGATAAGTAAATTTTTATTCATTCATATTTAATATCAATTTTTTTTATATTGTAATTGAGATAAATATATTATTTTAGATAAGATTTATCCAATCAAAATTAATTGAAACTTAATTAATATTATTTGCTAAACTTAAATTTTAAATATATTTTCTTACTTATAATCATCTTTAGAGATTTTGTACCTCTATAATAATATTTTAATTGAAGAATTCAAGTATTTCAAAGTCTGACAAGTTTTGCTGACATGGGACTAGACTGTCTTAAACCATCTTGATTATACTATTATGAAGTGGTGAGATGAGAATTTTGTGATTGTATTACTTTCTAAAGAAATAGGGACCAAATTTGATCAAATCTTTTGTGAAGATATTCTTCAGATATTCTATAATGATATTCATCTACAAAGATAATCATTTATCATCCTTACTTGATTTAGAATAAAATTTCTTTAAATCTTCTGCAATATCTCTTTAGCAGATCCCATTGTGCTAAGCATAATAAACAAAAACCAATTCACTCTGAAACTGATGAGAACCAAGACCTGAAGTTTAACCAACCTCAAGCACCTGCACAAATAAATAATTCAAAGGATGCTTTGCAAATTTCAAGTAGTCCAATCACCAGGTCAAGGGCCCACAAACTGAAAGAGGCGTTGATTGGGCTAATTCAAGACATTTTGACTGCGCAAACAAAGTCTAAGATTGAATTGAAGCCTAATCACGTTCTTAATTTGATATGGACTGATGAAGAAATTAAATGAAGGAGATTTGGGCTAAAAGCAAATCATTTGAAGAGAAGGGTCCATAGAAAATGCATCACCAGATTTAATTTAAGTGTAAATGGGTTATTTTGGGCTTAGGTTAAAATTTGAAGACTCACCCATTATTTTGTGGGCATATTTTAAATTTTTTATTTTGATGTATTTTGATTAATTTTCCATAGGGCTTAGAGTAGTCATGCTTAGTAAATTGTGTTTTTCGTTTTTCCCATTTGATGTAATAATTAGTCATCTATAAGTGTGCCAAAAAGCTGTTGTTGCATTAAATTTGGAGGCTTCTAGGCCGTTGAAGAGTTAGGTTGGCTTTTTAGAAGCTCAAAGGTGTACTTAAGTAAGAAAACACATGTAAACAACAACTTGGAATTTGAAATACGAATTTGAATCTGAAAATTTTAGAAGTGAGAGTTTCTCTCTTGGGTTCTTCATTTGGACTTGCAACTTATCAAGGGCTGATCATCCTTGTGGCGTTTACCTTACTTTAGGGTCTTTGCTGCGTTTTCTTTTCCGCAAGACAAGGGTTCTGAGTAGATCATCCTAAATCTGA
>Ga0209489_102206_pt1 | contig 39848 bp, 14 predicted proteins | sample SiratrowhiteBW_FD_187527 | JGI IMG/M metagenome (GOLD analysis project Ga0209489, IMG submission 187527) | Root nodule microbial communities of legume samples collected from California, USA - Siratro white BW (SPAdes) (version 2) | ecosystem: Host-associated > Plants > Roots > Nodule | place...
TAGAGAGAGAGAGAGAGAGAGAGAGAGAGAGAGATTTGGACATTTTACTTTTAATTGATTAATTTAATTTTAGCTTATAAGGTTATATGGTCTGGTAGACCGTAAATCTCGTTACATGTTGTGGACACAGTGTACTAAGAATTGCATATGCACAAAACACTATTAGAATACAAATAGAACACTTAGAATATTTTGTTATCATTAAAAGTTCATAAACTTCATAGATGGTTTATTAACATCATATCATCTAGTGAGGTATAAACCATCTAGAGGGTCTCAAACTATTTAGAGATATTAAAAATCCCTACATTTCATAATTAGAGTTCATAAAATTGAAAAAAAAAAAAAACATACAAGGAGAATCACATAATTTCAAAACATTGTTGTGATACCATTGTAAAAAAACATGACGATTTTCTAATAACTACACAATGTAAAAAATCGCAACACAATCTTAAATTTTACATGATTTTCACATACATTAAAAGAAAAACTTTGTGTACCTTTTTTTATAAGGTATTACTCTTGAGCGCATGCTATTAAAATTGAATTAGATGAATGACGATCCAAAAATTCACTTTTTTTGATTTGCTATTTTATTTTACTTAATTGATAAAAGACAGAAATATATATATATATATATATATATATATATATATATATATATATATATATGAACCCTATTATTATATTATTTCCATTAAATAATATTTATTATATCATCATAAATTACTCTTCATTAACTAATTATCGTTTCATATTTTATTACTAATTTATTTACTTATTTATTTCTTTAATCAATAAGTTACATAACTTCCATATTAAACACAAAAAACCTTCCAAATATATGAAAGAATCATATTAACACCAAAACATATCTGCACTGCAATTAATAATAAGTCATAACATAATAAGTTATATTTTAAAAATAGGTACAACCAAAATATTCATTATCAACTCAAATTTCCTAAACATTATATAAATTATTATTATAAAATATTCCATTATCTCTTGTTTAAATAACCCATAAAATATTAAGATACAAAAGATAGATATAATATAATTTTAATATCCGTATTTATCAGAGGAAAATCACTTCAAATTACTTTATAAAAATGAGAATTAAAACATTGTATATTATCATTTTATATAAAAAATAAAAAGGATAAAAACTAAGATGAAATGAAGTTTTATATTATTTATTCTTGTGGATATTATCACCTACAATGAAATTTTGAGGGTTTGTAAAGGAAAAATGATGAAAGCAATGTAGGGCATGGGTGTAAGGAAGGTAATATTTGTTGTGATATATTAGTAGAAGAAATTGAGAATTGTAGATTTTTTAGTACATTCAATAGCTTAAGAGTCAAAGATAAAGATAATTTAAGTAGACCTTTCTTCTTTAATCTTCTAATGTGCCTTTTAAGCAAAAAAATCATAATACAACTTCAAGTTTCAAAAGAGACAATACCTAGATAGTGATTGATTTTAACAATGTTATCTCAATGAACTTAAGATTGGAACAACCTCCATTAGGAAGGCTATGACCTAGATGGCGTATTATATAAGTGAGATATAAATTATCACAAACAAAAAAGTATGTTACGCATGAGATAGGTTGGTGACACTTGCGGGTAGTGTCCTTAACATAAAAGAGAGATTCATGAAAATTCCTTGACTATCTAGCAGTAGCAAGAACTTCAATGAAAGACAACCTTAAAGGAAGTCAAGTTATTCATTGGAGTGGTGACAACAATACTAAAACAATCACTTGGAAGAACTCAAACTTAAGGAAAAACATATGTTAGAATTAAAGGTCGGGATAAAAAAGAGGGTGAATTGAATTATCAAGAATTTTAAAAAAGAACTTTTAGAATGAATCTTTAAGAGTTAATCATTTTCATAATTTGGTTTACTTTCTTGTAATGTGTTAAAAGAAATGAACAAAAATTAAAGAACAGATTAAAATTTTGAAAAACTATAAGAGAAAAAAAAAAGATGCACAAAAGTTTTATACTAATTTACTCTTAAACAAAAATTACATCTAGTTACTTGATTACACTAGTCAACCTTTCAATAAACTTAAATTGTTTACAACAACAAAACAATACAAGAAAACACTTAGAATACCTTGAACCCTACAATAAAAGAACACTACACCAATAACACTTTGTACTAAGTTGATTTTGAAAACCTTATTTTGAGCAACAACCTTACAAAAAATGGAAAAATGCAATTGAAACAATACCACCTAAGATACCACAGGTACATAAACAAAAGAAAATTCCAGATGAACACAAACATTTCTCCATTAGCCAAGATAATTGATTCTGAAAACACCAAAAAAAAAAAAAACTCTAAAAAAATATCCTCTTCTTGGTACAAAATCTCTTGTTTTTTTAAAAAGGTACGAAAACTTAGATTTCAAAATTCGTATTAAATAAGACCAAGATGAGAGAATGATACAGAATATACTTTATTAGTTTTATAGATTAAAACACATTTTAATATGTTTATTTCACTTACAATTAAAATGACTAATTATATTCTTCTGAAAGCATAAGACAATTTTAATACGTTGAAAACTCATTTCAATATATTGAAACAAACCTCTATATTATTAAAGGTTTTTAAATGATTTCAATATATTGATTTGATAAAATAATCTATTAAAATATTAACTAGTCATATTTGATATTAGATAAAAATATTTCCATGAATTAAAATATTTTTAATAAGTTAAAATTATCTAGTCATCAAGATAAGTTATAAATTTCTTTAAATCATCTTTCTTTTAAATAAGCAAGAATAAGATGATCTGAAAAGAAAAATTTACATACGAATCAAAGATTAAACACATGCACTACTCCATATCTAGGTCTTCAATCTTCTTTTCTAAAATTTCATTGATTGAATTCTTCAAATACATCAATAACAACGACTTCAATAACAATATCTACTACTAAATCCACTCAAATACATGACATTCTTTTAATTATTTTGAGAAATTTGAATATTACCGTTTTCCATCCTTGATGCATGAGATTAGGGATCGACCAGGTAGTCATTTTACCTTGTATTTTAATTGCTTTTTTTACTATCTTAAGTATCCTTCTATGCAGATTTTATTCTTTAGGTGTTTTAGTTTGTTTTGAATTCGTAGAAGTTGCTTAAACAGAGATACTTAAATGAAGAAACAGTACTATTAAATATAGTTGTCCTTGTCCAGTAAAAGTAATATTCACATCGTTTTTTCTCAAGTAAAAATTTTAGGGATGAAATTCCCTAAAAGGGAGAGAGTTTTCCCAGTACTAAGTTTTTCATTGTAAACAAACTTCTAATTCTAACTTCCCAAAATTAAAGAAATGAATATTCATTATAGTAAGATTTAATAAGACTAAATTCAGAGTGAATGGAACAACAAAACCAACAGAGAAAAAGACAAAAAAATGGAGAAAGAAAAAAGTATATGTGAAAGATTAAATCTCAATTTATTTTGTAGAATTTGTAATTGAGTTACCTCCCGTTTTCTACCCAATATTAGAATATAGATCTAAATCTATCAAAAACGAAAAAAAAAACACCATTTTACCAAAAACATCAAATTCATTTCACACCCTCAAAACCATCAAGACATAAATACTTTTTGTTTCTAATACCCAAATGAAATGCAAACTTATCAGGAAAAAACCGTAGTAGCTAGAAATTGGTCAAACAATTTGGAATAAAAATCTCAAATTGAATAGATATTAACAAAAGGATCATTCGTCAGGAGAAAATGGAAGAGAGAAAACTTACCTATGTAAAAGCAAGAAAAGAAAAGGAAATGAGATAAATAAATGTTACAGTTTAAAAAGCTCAAACAAATAATTTCTGCACTGAAAGACAATGCTACCTACCTATGGAACAGAAGTAACAGTAGTTTGTAAAGAATTTGAGCACTGGGAAAGCACAAGGGGTGCTTCAACCTGCATCTTCATTTGACTAAACTTTAGTGCTAGTAAGGGTTTTGATAGCATCACACAAGTGCTGAAATTTTGTGCATCAGTTTTATGATCTTCAGCCACAAGGCTACAGCTTCCATGATCTTCTAAAATTTGTTCAGAGTCATCATTTGTTGAGGTGAATGATCCTGAAACCTTCAATGGCTTCAATGCTTGCACCCTATTCAATATTGAGAAGATACTTTAGACTATAGACAGAGTCAAAAGGCATAATATTGATTACTCTCTTTGTGCTTTTTGAAGTTTAAAAGAAAAAGTAACAAGTGCATACACGGTCTGAGTTTTTACATTATCATGATGAGTTTGTTAGATGATAACTATAGCAACAATGATTTATAATTGGTTGATTGTATAGAACTTTTTCAAGTGTAAGAAGTTAAATTCTAGCCTGCATTCAATCTGGCAAGAGTATTTGAGGAGGTTAGGATTATGCTCTGTAGCTCCACTGCAAAATTGAAACAAATTGATGATCATTAGTCAAGGAAAACTCAAAACTCTGGTAACATGATGTGGATATAATGGATTGCTGCACTAATTTACCTAAAACTTGGAAGTGACATTCTTATTGTTGGGCCTAACCTGTGGCCAATGCTCAAAGAAGGCACTGCAATCAACATGGTTATCATCAGTAAAGTCCTTAGGGTGTCAACTATAATTAGAGGGCAAACTATATAAATCAAACACAATGAAAAACTGTTATGAAATATATCAATTTCAGCCTCACACTATGGCAAGCCTTTTTGAATAATTCTATGCACAGAATTATAGTCTATGCTGGGGGAAATGTTTGTTAGATAGTGATCCCAAATTAGTGTACACTGAATTACTCAATAGTTGTTTCAGGAGAAGAACATTGAAGAAAATGTATACCAAGAACCATTTGATAGCAACTAAACCAAGAAGAGACATTGACATGAGTACTATAACCAAAAAATGTATCTTTTTCAAATGATATTAAGGAAACTCATTGAGGCCAGTCAAATCAAATAAAAGAATCCACTCACCAGGACTGGTGAGACTGATGTTAATATTGCATGTCTCTTCTGCATCAACACATTTGATTTTGGTTACTTGAACATTCAGGGGATCCTTTGGACTAGAGAACTTGGCTCCAATTCCAATCCTATTAAGAAATCCACTATTTCTGCCCCTTGGTTGTCTTGAGATTGCTGTAATTGTCTTTTTGAAGAATGGCCAAATTAAATATGCAAATATCCAAAGTGGCCTAGACTTAGAGAATTACCATGTTCAGTTTTATTGATTAGTACTTTATCAAGTATCATGTTATGCACACAGCTTGATTTTTAATGTCTAAACTTTAGTTTTAGATAAAATCCTCATAACTGAGATACAACATCATAAGCAATGTTCAAAAAGATTGAACTGCAATGATGCACCAGGTCAAAACAATTACCTTGGAAAACCTAGCCATCTGGCTTGGAAGCCCCACCTCCTGCAAAAAAAGTGGGAGTTACACCAAAATGGTAAAACAATATCATACTAGAATGTTACATATAGAGGGTGAAACCAAGGAAAACAGAGCATAGCAATTCATTCCATTCCAAACTATAGATGAAAATTTTTTAAGTGCAATTGTGAAAGTTAAAATCAGTAGCGATTTGTTTTTTTCACAAACCAATCATAATGAGTTTGATTTATACATGTAATATCATCATCCATGAATTATTTTGCAGAACACATAAAACTTAATTTTCCTCCTCTAGATAATGTGAAATTCAGCAATTTTCTTCTACCTTTCTTCCGTGACAACAAGCCTCATAATTGTTCACGTACACCCTCGTTGCCCATCTTTTTTGTCAAAAGAAAAATACAATTACAAGAACATGTTGATATATCAAAATGGGAAAAAAAAATACTGCATAATCGATCCAATGCAACTGCATGTTTATGCTAAATAAGTGCTTAATCTTATGCAAACAAGAATTTGGTCTAATAAACAATTCTAAAAGAAAAAATGTTTAAAAATAATGAAGAATAAGACACAGGCCTGAGTCTACTGAATCACCTCAACAAGTTCTGACATCATGGCTAATTGAAATATAATGTACCAATATTTAATGTACTCATGCAATCGTCAAGGTTTTATTATAAAGTATTTATGATCTATGAAAGTTGCTGTGTCATTTATTATATTTTAGTTAGATTAGTATATTAACATGTATAGAACACTTTGGTTAGTAGTTAAAAAACTATTAAGAAAAAGAGATAAGATGATGTGAATTATTCATTTTTAATATAAGAATGTTTATAATGTTTTAAGGAGTATTAAATACATTATTACGTGGACCTTTAAACTTAAAGGTTCATATTTTATGTTTTTGGTAGCAACTTAAAGGTAGTGCACAAACAAGTGGTTGAAGGACATTCATTAAGAAACAGGAATACAGAAATTTTTACACAGGCAAGTGTATAGATAATATTAAATATTATTTTATTTTTTATATATTTTTTATATGATCTTATTTTAATAAGAAAACACATAGCCACACATTAGAAGAACAGATGTAAGAATAAAGTTCCTCCTTTCCAAGGCATGAACCTTACCTCATCCCATCAGCTATCCATGTTCTGATTGGGCACGCTACTATAGTACAAAAACAAGGCTGAATTAATTATCAGGTACCTATATTTATCTCAATCTTTTACTTTGATTTCTATATTTAAAAGTTTAGATTTTAATTTTTAGAGTTTAGTTCTTATGTCTCTCCTGTTATACAGTTAAAAAGATTACAGTTTAATTATGTTTTTATTCTTTAAAATTTAGACTAAATTCCTTTTCTATTCCCTTCAAATTAAAATAAAGAAAGAAATTAATACCTTAAATTTACTATAAAATGATTTTAATTAACCATGTAAATATTATAATGTGCTGCCATAGGCTTGTTTGGACAACATGGCTAACACAAAACAGACCAAATTTGAGTGGGGAAGCAGTAGTAGGTAGCAGAAGCATCACATGCAGAAAGCTACAAGATCCACTTTGGTTAAAAACATCTTTTGAAATCAATTTTCATATGACTTTGGAACTAGAACCACGTTCCATTTCAGTGCTATTCTTCTCCATATTTATTAAATAATATGCAAGAATGAAGAAGTTTAAATTCAACAATATGCATAATCATCATAGATGAAAAGTGGGAACATACGCGCAGGATGTTGGGCGGTTCCATACAAGTCCTGCAATCACAACAAGCTGCTATCCATCACAAAGTTCTAATGTCAGCAACAAATTGCACCAATCAATAATTTGCGAAAATATGTTTCAAAAAACATCTGAAGCAAAAGCTGAGATTAAAATAAATATAACAGAACCTCGTCAAAGACACCAACTGGACTGTCCTCATAACTTGCTAGAAAGAAACCACCAAGAGTGTATCTGCATGTAAGAATTGAATTCAGAAATCACAAGTTTCAAAATAAACTTTTATATTACAATAGACAAAAGTCAGATACAATTTTGTCAGTGTGTGTGTGCATGAATTGAATTGAAAGCATCATGACAAGTTATGTCAACTTTTAATACAAAACTTTTTTATGGTAATTTATAATTGCTGATGTGAAACTTGAATTATGAACAGTACAAAGATATCTAGGAAACTGAATCTAAGTTTTGCCCTCTTGCAATCACCTCCACCTTACTCTTCACCCTCATTTGTGTTGAATTCTTTCATTTTTATGATTGAAAGAATTCACATTTAAATGTAATAGTTTGCAAATCCCATCAAAGTGTTGGAACTTACAAGGCATAAAATAATACACATTATAAAAAACTGAATTCTTGAAATAATTCCAACCACACAATTTTTATTACTTCCTTTGCATATGAAGTCAACTGTTTCTTCTTGAAGCCAGGAGAATATGACTAAATTAGGAAATAAAGCAGAAAATCACATGCCTTTTTAACTCACATATTGATCAATCTCAGGAGCAATTGGAAAACTAATCAGTGTTAAAATCTATTCTCCATTTTGTAGCAACCCTTCTAAAGCAATTACAAGTATACCTACCCAAAAGCTTCAACCAATTTGAATTCTCTGGGAATGTATGCACGAGCTTTCTCTGCCTTCACAAGATGGAGTTGATACCAGGCACTGATATATATCAGAAACAGAACTAGTTAGTTAAACTTAAACCCCCACTCTCAGTGACAAACAAACACAGTAACCACAGAAAAAAAAAATGTTACACTTGCCTGCCTCTAAATACCCATGGAGGTTTGCCATACCCAGAAGAAGATCTTCCCTCTACAGCTTCCATTAACACTGAATGATAAATTGACAATCAAATTGAACACAAGCTCAAATTTGTCAGAAACAGATCAGAAATTGTGATAATCGATTGCCACAGGTAAGGTAAAAACTGTTTGATATGATACAGTAATTACATTTACAATATAGTAATGAATGCATTAACATTAGGCAGCCAGAACTTACATGATTGAGTTTGGTGGCTGAGGAAATGAGTGAAGGAAGCAAAAGGGAAGGTGTGGCTATGGATGTAACCCCAAGGAATGAAGAAACACAGAGAATGAAGATGGAGAAGAGGGTAAGGTGTGGAATGGTACAAAACCAAAATATTTGGAAATGAATGGATAAACCGAAACACTTCATCCTGCGTGTCCTTTTGTATGGACATAAACTACACATGGAAAACCTTTGGCGCCAACACAAAGTAAAAAAAAAACCACCAAAAAAACACAAAGTACATGGTCAAAACCACCTTAAATATGGTCAAAGGAGGCTTTGTTCCTTTAAAAATATCTAATTAAAAAATAAGCTGTAATTTGTTGGTGGATTTATTTCATATTATGATATTTTCTTATTTTTTTAAATATATATGTGTATAGAAAACATATATATCAATAGTATTGCATTTAATATTGGGGCCACTTGCCAAAATAAAAAATTATCATTCATTTCTTTGGATAGCTATTTTTTTTCTCTTTGTTTTGTGGAGTTCTTTGCCTTTTCTTTACCTATAAGGCAATGATACGAATGGATGAGTGGATCCACAAAACGAAATCTTTGTATATTTTATTTGAAGTTACTTACTGTAATAGTCTTAGCAACATTTTTGTGCCTCTACTTTGGCACCAGAATCTAAGGAAGATCGTATTTGGGCCATTCATGTATGACGTAATCAATTTCATGCGTGCATGCCACACCACTTTACAACCAAGAATTTTCCACTTTACCATAATCTCATGAATTCTTTTTTGTGTGAACACACCATACAAACTCATTCTCATATTCTAGAAGCTTATTCACCTCTCACAAGAGTACAAGAAACTTCCACTTCCTACCTTAAGCTTTGCAAATGATGAGTTTACACAAGAGTACAACTTTTTAATTCACAAAAAAATATATACAGATACCACAACCTTATCTTATAGATTATACATTGCATTTTGGAGCTTTATTCCATGAATTATAAGAAGAAAAAAAATCCATGTATGAAATGTAATGAAACAAGATCAATTATTCATTTCAGCTCAAAATCATGGGGTATTTTTATCTTGAATCCTTGTTGATTCAATTCCCTACCAACAAGAATGGAAAATATCCAAATCCACCACCATAAATTTTTTTCCTTTCAATCATCCAAAACTACAAAGGTTAAGAGCGTGATTGGAGTGATAAGTTGAGACATGATTTAATATGTAGATCAGGTATCGTGTTTGAAAGGTTAAAATACTAAAAAGAATGGTTTGTTTTATAACTTTTAAGAATTTCATGGTTTAATGATTTTATCATGATTGGTTGGATTGGTGGAATTTGACCTGGTTTTACATTTAATTGTAACCAGTCCACCCTTACAAAATAGACGATTTAATAAAATAAATTCAATTACATATTTAATAAATTTAAAATCAATTAAATAATATTTGAAACAATTCTATGTATGAAACGCGATCAAATAAGAATTGAACCTAGGAAAATAACCCACATGAGTAAGTTATGTGATATTAGATTGTGATGATGACGTGTCTAAAACTTTACATAATTTAAACAGTTTGAGACATATAATAAACAATATTTATTTTAAATTGTTGTTTATTCCTACATAAAAAGAATTCGGATTGTATTACACGACATTGAGATTTTCGTAAATATATTATTCGTCTCTAAGATACGTGGAGATAATTATCTATAATTTAAATTATTCAGATATTCTATATATATGATAACTGATTGAATCATCAGTATTTATTATTAAATTTATTTTTAGATATTTTAATTTAAGCTCAAAAATTAATAAATACATATTGATTTTTTTTAAAAGTACTCGTTTAATTTTTTCTATTTTAATACTTATATACTCAATGATGGATTTTGATCAATAATTTTGAAGAAGGTGGGACAAAATAATATACTTAAATTAAATATAATTTTAATATTTCTAATCTTCATAAATATTGAGTTTATTTTCTATCAATTTTAAAATAGTGTTGACGAGTTTTTGTTCTTCTTACATACATAGTGTACCATCCTTACCTTGCACATGAACAAATGATATGTTCAAAAGCAGTAGATCTAACAACGAGATTGGAGGGTCAAGATTACATCTTACCCTTATAAGTTCTATCAATGCATATATTCATATCTTTAAATTTTAATTTTCCTAGTTCTTATTGACTTGAGCGTTGGAGAATCTTTTACAGGTACATCTCTATTTGGTATTTCTCAATAGCTCACTGACCATGCTTTAGAGGATCTAGCTCGAATTCTCTGAAGTCTCACTAGTTCCACCTCGTATGATTCATGCTCCTTTTAGCACTATGGGGCCAAGGTAAAACTATCCACAAACCATAAGTCCTATCGTACTTACCAATAAAAAGGCTATCACATCAACATCATCATATTTTGAGATGGATCCATCAATCATCAATGCCCTCAAAGTCCACATGGAAACTCTCCTTTTGAAAAATGAGCAAAATATCCAAAATGTAATAATGATCATGCAGGACAAATTTGACAAGGATATGAAACTCTTACAAAATTAGCATCATGTCGAGTTGCAAGTCTTCTACAAGCAACTCTCCATGTTGTACCAAGATCAGACCACACATTAATATAAGCAGAATTTGCAAGCACGAACTTAACATACGAAAATGGTCATTAAGACTCACCCAACCAGTAATAATGCATCTTCCTAGAATTATTAACCTTCTTGGCTTTCTTAAAGACTACTAACCTTAAAAATGATGTATCTTTAACACTCTTAAATATATTAGGAAAATTTATTGTATAGAGATTATATAATCTTTCACTATGCTTAAAGAACTCACTAAGTTCTTGTACGAAGGCAAGAAAGAGACCATCAAAATTATTGTTGTATCTTTATTTTTTACCTTGATGTTTATGTATCAAAGCTCCATCAAAGTTAGATTGAGCTCATGAAGATGAATCTTAGGTGGTGTACCTCCTTCACACGGACGCCAAACAACCTCCTTTTCAATAAAATCTTGTTGTAGATGAACTTTATCATAAACAACTTCTCCAACTTCAACCATAGTATTGCAAATGTCTTCTCCTATGTAACATCCTAAAGAACTTCATTTAACAATACAAAAGGATCATAAAATGACTGTTTTCCTTTATCTGTTCCATAATCTATTTCTGTATGCATGACATGCTTTTGGGAAGTGATGCCCACACCCGTTGCTTGCTTGAGCAAAACTCCCATCTTCATCTTCATTTTCTATAGATTGGAACTATTTTTCACAATGAATTTCTTGATCTTAAATGTAATACCCATCTTTCGTGCAAGAATCTTTATCATACCGATTTGGTGTGTACCTAGTGTTAGTATAATATTAATTGTAAATTATATCAACAAAAGATAATAAACACAAAACTCAAAGTAGGATACATATGAAAAAATTGTCTTGTTTATTAATTTGACTAAAAGATACTTAATTGTAACTCAACCTATCCAACTTCTTAGTATTTTTAGGCTATAAAATGAATATTTGGAATTTGTAATCATGAATATTAAAAAATTATAAGGACAAAAATCGTATTATAAATACTAAATATGAATTTCAAATATTAAAAAAATAAAACGTTTTATAGAAACTAAATCAAATTTCATTTATTTTATAAAGACTAAAAATAAGTTTGAGTTAGAGAGAGATAGTAATTTTACATTTCATTTTTTTCATCAAAGGTATCTAAGAGGTTTACTACTAGCAGTAATACCAAGTGAGGAAAAAAAATACTCACATCGTTACATTATGATCAAAGTATCACACATTATGTGAGACTGAGTACTAGGACAACGAAATAAAATAAAATAAATGCACTTTTTTCTTTGAAATATTTAGTTGAACTTGATTCTTATAATATTTTTTTTTCTATTTTCCATTTAACCATTGTTTTATTGAATATATATAATTTTGACCTTGCTATCAATTTATCCCTTACATGGTGCGACATAAATGAGTTATGTCACAAATGAAACTAATCAATGCATAGTTATTAGGTCAACTTAGCACATTAATAAAAGACTAAATCCAACCAAGTTTACAACAGTTACTCGAAAAAAAAAAAAAATATGACTGAAGGCCCTCACAATTGAAAAGGATGAATTTTATTAGGAGACCAGAAACTATTACAAGTCAACAATAAAACAATGGCAGTTACATATTTTCAGTCTTTCATGTCAGCAGGTACAGATTGTCTCCAAAATCCTGCAAGCATGCTGCCAAAGATTGCCTGAATCACACTTGAAACAGCACAAGGTACTGCAGTTAGGGGATCTCCAAAGTGTTTGGTAGCAAGAACAATTCCAAGGGCTGAGTTCTGCATTATGAAATGGAGAGATAGGTAAATTACTTTGTGCTTGAAGCAATGACCACAAAAGGGTGCATCAAACATTCTTGCAATTATACATAATAACCTGTGAATGATATTGTAATTATAGAGGGCTAACTTTACCTGCATGCCAACCTCAATGGATATGGTTCTTGATGATGACACGTCTATCCCAACCATTCTTGCAAGTACATAACCAAAGAAAAAGCCTGAAGCATGAAGAAGAGAGGAGGCTAAAATCACTTGTCCACCAGACATAAGGATGGATGAAGAGCTCTGAGCAATAGCATTTCCACATATAATTGCCACAACTGCTACAGCCATGGGTGGCATCAATGGAGAGACAAGTTTAACAAGTGGTTGGAAGTACTGATTTAGAAATGCACCAGCCAACACAGGAAAAAGCACAACCTGTTGAGAGGGAGGGGAGTGAGTGACAATGACAAGGAGCATAGAAACAAATTAGAAATGGAGAAAACTTTAATTTGAGAAGGAAAGCTTACTTGCAATGTTGAAATCAATAAGCCAGAAGCATCCACATTGACATATTTACCAGCAAGTGTGGAGGTCAGAAAAGGAGTCATGACCTGCAATGTTAATTTTTCAGCCAATGTGAGAAAAGTTTACAAATTGTCCCCTTCAAACAAACTTATGTTTAGAGCTTTCTTTCAAGAAAAATACTTATATACAATAGTAGATTTCATAGGTGTTTCTTTTTAATCAAATTTAGAGTTTTACTTTAATAATATGTTATAACCTTTAATGAAAATATTTATTATGCAAATTACCTGAAACTGTGTTCTGATTGAAAAACAAAACCAGCAACACCTATATGATGCTGTGTCTAAGTTTTATCCTTACTTTCAACTTTTATTACAATACAAGGGAGCCAAAAGACTGTGATAGAGAAACTTTTAGACTGCACAACAAACCTGAGCAGCAGCAAAATTAGCAGTCCATTTACTATCAAGATAAGACCTGATGCCATGTTTCATGCAAAATCCTATTCTTCGGAATAATTTTGTCTTAAAATGACTTATTCTAACCAACCGCTTCAGGTTAGAGAAATAGAGTTCATCAAAAGTATCATATTGAGCTTCAGAAATCTGTATAGTGCCACCTGTAATCGATTGTAATGCCTTCCACTATCTTTTGTCCTCAAATACAAGGAAATTGACAAATTCTTCATCAATTTCTCTTGGTGTTCTCATTCACCACAGTGAAGTATATATATTACAAAATATTGCTGAGAATCTTACTCTCCTAAAATCCTCCTAATCACATATTTTTACCTAAAATACAAAGACTAAATTAAGGAATAATATTCTTCAAAGATATGCATACAATACACTAACCATGGCACATATGGTGCTTGCAGCTGTCATAATCACAGAAAGCGCCACATTTCCACTAGCAAAACAAATAGTTAATCAGATTGCCTAGCTCATCAAATCCATTAAAAGCATTAATTGGAACAGCAGTTTTGAGGGCCAATATACCGGGCAAGATATGTAATGATATTACTAGCAGTGCCTGCAACCAAATAAAGACTAGTTAAAGTACGTAAAGTGTGGACAGAAAATTAATGCATATATTCACCAGATTAAAATTCATACCACCTGGACAGCACCCAACTAGTATTAAACCTGCTGCATAATGTGATGGAAGATTCAAGATTTTGCTTACAAGAAATCCTGATATTGGCATCACCTGAAAAATTGTAAGCAATTCATACAAAGATGCTTCATCAAGATGAATGGTAATGCAAATAAATAACCATTTTTTTTAGTTTGAGGAAACATTTTCTATTTTCCGCAGAAAAAGTGAAACAGAAAACATTTTTTTTTTTAAATTCTTTGACAAAGGTGATAAAGTAAAAAAAAAAAAAAAAAGAAAAAAAAAAAAAAAAAAAAAAAAAGAGAGAACAATTTCTCAAACCAAACAACCCCTTAAGTAACATGTTTGAGTACACAGATTAATCATCACACAAGAGGTTGCTTCCTATGATTTCTTTTGACAAACTTCAATATCATTGATGAAAAGAGTTTTTTATAAAGGGTCATAACTTCATAAGCCACTTTCAGAAGTTCAATAACCAGGCACTTTCAATTTTAAGTGGTAGTATGATATAATTAGTTAAAGAAAAATTCAAGGCTATTCAAAATGTCCTCCACTTGCAGATAACTACCTCAGTAAATAAAGACACTAACCGAATACTGAAGGACAAAACCCGAGAGGACTTCCTTAGGCATGGAAAGAGCCCCACGAAGATCATCAAGAGTGAGGGTCATACCCATACCAAGCATGATCATGGTGAGGCCAAAAATGTTCAATTTTGGACTGACCCAACTGAAGCAACTGGGTCGAAACAACCCCAAAACGCACCCAATTGTCACCCACAGTGGAAATGCCGTTGATATAGCCTCACCAACCTGCTCAATCCGTTCCCGAAGACCTCTACCTTCATTCCCACTGTACCCGTTCGACGAATTGCCGCACTGAAGTGGACCAACCCTGAAGCTGCTGATTCTTGATATACAGAGGTTCAGCAGCGGTTGAGGCTGAACCTTGAATCGTAGTGTGAGATTAGAAGATAATTTGGTTGAAGTCAAAGTAGAGTGAGGTTTTAAGGAAATGGTTGTTGGAACAAGGTTGGTGTGTGCTTGCACTCTCCCTTTGGCTACTCCATACAGATGTAGAGAGCATGCTACAGATGCTTGCATCTTCTCCTTCCAAAATTGCAGACAAGACAACTATGATGGTTAAGATTGATTGTAATGATTTTATATCATCATCAAACACTTTGCATAAATTTTAAAATATTTTGTTGCAGACTTTATTCTTAGTAAGCCGATTCCTATACATTTATGACCAGAAAAATGGCCAAGGGTTCATCCAAGAAATTTAAATATTTATATAAGAATACACATTTAATTACAACATACATTTTTTCCAAATGTTATGTTAACAAATCTCATGCTTTCCAAAATTAATAAAATAAAAAATATAAGCAAACTGCTTTCTAGAAATAATAATCCAATTACAACCTAATAATTGTTAATATAATTGGAACCTAATAATTGTTAATATAATTGGATAGTACACAACTAAGTAGATAATCTTGGTTGAGGTTTCTTTCTATTTACGATAGGCTCTGATACCATATCAAAAGTAGACTATAAGCATAACTTAACCTTATCAAATCAACTTATAAAGTGAGGTTTGCATCCACTTATAAACTATTGAAAGACTCTATCTCTAGTCGATGTGGGATCTTCAACAGGACCTTATAAAAAAGATCAAGTATAGTAAAACACAAGTATACGTGTCGCCTAACAATGTGACGTGTTGGATCAAAAAACAAAAGACCTTGATCAACGCTAAGCAATGACTTATTCAAGAACGAAAATACAGAATATAATTATATGATGAACATAAAACAAAGACACAAAGATTGAAACTGAGGAATAAGACAACAAAGATTAACATTCATGCTCGCATAGCATCAAGTTCTCAGACGTACCTCTTGAAGCTTCCAAAACCTTGTTCTTGTTGCTTTCTTTGTTTTGCTTCTACAATACCTTTTGAAATATTTTATTCTCTGTTAAGAAATTGTATCGATCTCTCTATGCATAATTCTCAAGTATGAATTGCTTTATGTGAAAATTACTTTGTGCAAATGTAATTCTTAGTATGAATTGTTCTCTTTGAAAGTAATTTTCGGTTTGATTCTCTCAATGTGTGTGTTTTCTGTCTGATTCTCTCTATGTGTGTTTTATGTAACCTCAAACTTTAACTCTCTTTTCTTTTTAAATACACAATTTTGACTTCAATACATTGAACTCAGGTTCAACGAACGAGAGCCTCACTATTGTTCCCAATGAGTGCAATATCGTTTATCATCAGCTAAACCGTGCACATTTTGTTTTTGATTAAATAATTGAACATTGCAACTTTCGTTTCTGTCCAAATTGAGTCACTAAAATAACCATACAATAATTATATCATGCAATAAGTGAACCATGTAATAATTATGCAATAATTATGCCATGCAATAGTGAACCATATAATAATCAAATCATGCAATTAATGAACCATGCATTCCCTTAATTTAAATTAAAATAAACTTAACAAACCTTGTTCAAAACATCACCCATTAGAAAAAGATGGTAAGAATAATGGAAAATTAGCAAATTGGGCCAACGACCCAAAAATAAATATTAGAAAGGGAGGGATGCACTTAGCAAAAAAAATCTTTTTTTTATATATTTTTTATTTCTTATTTCATCCGGACCAAATTTGATGTTATAAATATGAATACAATCTTGGAAAAATTCTCATAATGATGCAACTCTCAAGGGATGTTTTGTAGATGGATAAAAATTGTTTTAATTCTTAAAATGAGTAAATCATGTTTAAGTATTATAAAAATATTCAATATAAATATTGAAATTGGGTCTCCTATACACACAAACTTTCAATTAAGATAAATTAATAATGTTAATTAAATTAAACAAAGTGGGACAAGGGACACTATTTCATCTATTGGAAATTAAAACCATGCAAAAAGTGCACCCTTTCGATGTGATAAAATGGTGTTACCTAAATAGGAATTATCCACTTTAAGAATTAAAATTTTCTTTTACTTATTTACGAAATATTTATATACAATTGCACCATTATAGAAGAAGTTTTGCTTGTAATCTTTGTATCGTTGGATACTCCATGACATATATATCCTAATCACAAAAAGTGACTTCAATTTTAAATGAGACACAATCTCATTCATTATTGTACTTATAAGATTTATTATCTTGGTCAGTGGCAGATTCGTTACTCTACAACTTCTAAGATATTATAACTTATTTTTGGTAGGGTTCTTTCGAAAATTGATGACAGAAAATTACTTTACAAAATGTATTAAATTTTTTACAATCTCAAATAATAATTTTCAAACTTGTTGAGTTTTAACAATTTCAAAAAAGTGTTTCTAAAATGGGTTACAGATTTTAATAATTTCATGAAGTACTTTTGAAAAACATAATTTTAAATATATATATATATATATATATATATATAAGTAACGTGTATTAATAATATTGAAAAGTATAATAGCAAATACCTTATCATATTCATAGTAAATGCTTTAATTATGATAATGATTTTATTGCTTATCATTTTCATGTAATCTTATGAGTATAACATTCCACGAAATTCTTTCTAGAACAAATAGTTTTAATTAATCACAACAGGGTTCCCAGAAGAGTAATATATTAAATATCCCCTCACCAATAGACATTTTTTAACAGTTATCTTTTTCCTTTTTCTTATTTTCTTACTACCTGAAATCATGTATCATGTTTATAATCCTCCCTTTATTTCTTTAATATTTAAGTAGCATAAGCTAATCCAGGAAGGTATTTTCCCTCTTTGATTAAACATGGTCAGAGTTTCTCCAAATTTGTGCATGCATGCTGCCAATGATTGACTGACACACAGTTGAAACAGCACCAGGTACAGCAGCTTGGGGATCTCCAAAGTGCTTCATTGCCAGAACAACCCCAAGAATTGAGTTCTACAAAATGGCATGGAATAACAAGTAAATAAAATTGATGTGAAACCAATTAATAGAATCGAGATTCGAATTTGTGAATTATGTATTGGTTTTTTAATCGTGAATGAAACCAGATTTTTTTTCTCATAAGACTTTGTTTTTATTTAAAGTAAGTTTTTTTTATTTTTTTTTCTTATTTTTTTTAGTTTAACTTTTTCGTTAATTTTTGAGATTTTTTATTCTTTAATATGTGACCTTTTAATTATCATGAATCTTATATAATGGACATAAATCACGAATCACACTATTTTTATGATATAATTTTAAGACATAAAACGATACAAAAATTGATATTTATCGTGCAAACTTTTGAAACGTATTACGATAATTCATATTATTCTAACTACATGCTTTAGAATGCTTATGCAATATTATTTCTCTTATTTTTCAGATGCTACATAAAGGAACATAAACCTTACCTTCATGCCAACCTGAGTGGATATGGTTCGTGATGATGACAAATCCAGCCCAATCAATCTTGCAAACACGTAACCAAAGAAAAAGCCAGAAGCATGAAGAACAAAGGTGGCCAAAATAACTTCTCCACCACACACAAGGATTGCTGAAGAACTCTGAGCAATGGTCTTTCCACATAAAATTGCCACAGTTGTTACTGCAATGGGTGGCATCATTGGAGAGACAACCTTAACAATAGGTTGGAAAAACTGATTCAGACATGCACCAGCCAACACAGGAACAAGAACAACCTGACAAAGGAGCATTGCAAAAACAAGGTTCAAAGAAAGACAACATTGATTAAGTTGAGAGGTAAAAACTTACTTGCAATGTTGAAATCAATAAGCCATATGCATCCACTGTCACAAATTTGCCAGCAAGTTTTGCTGTCACAAAAGGAGTCATCATCTGCAACATTCCATGAATAACAACTATAATATTCAAATTTAAACATGAAACGAAATCAAATGTATCTTAAACAATTAAGTTCAAGAATTCTACAATATTCATTAACAACTAAATAAACATAAATATTAACTATACTATCAAATAGCAAATAGATTATTTTATGTGGAGTTTGAAATGTTGTTTGCATATCTGTATCGTACATAAAATAGATATATAGTGTTGTTGAGAATTCATTCCATTTCCTGTAAAATCATTATTTGTCCAAAATTTATCATTCAAATAAATGTAAGTAAAATTGTAATATATTCGAGAAAATTATAAAAAAATGCAAGTCTCTTTTTTTTGTCAAACAACAAAATTTACGAAAAAAAAAAAAACAGAAGAGCGAGGAAAAAACCGACTTCAATATTTTTTTTCATTAAAAAATTATGTTGCTTACTCTTATTAATTCCGAAAATAATATTTATAATTAATCTTTATATTTAATAAAACTGCGAAAAGTTACTTTTAGGTTTTTGTATTTTGGTATTTTTAGGTTTTGATATGATATATTTTTATAGGTATCAATTTGGTACTTCATATTTTTTATATAAGAAAAAAACGTTAGACAATGAGTCACATAGTTTTAAAAATCTCAATATGATGGTTCATGTTTTTTTTAATATTCATTTTTATTACTTTTTCTATAACGTTAATAGATTGGCATGGTTAATTCTATTAACCTATTTAATATTTTTTTAAAAATAACAAAAACAAACTTAAAAAAAAATATAAAGTATCACATTTTAAAATTTAATATAATTAAAAATAAAAACAGCAAAGCATAAAGAACTAAACAAATACATTTAACGTAATAAAAACAATACGGTTTTATAGTTTCAAGAAATTAAAAACGATTTTTTTTAAAGAGTTAATATTAATCCTTCCCGTCTAAAATCATGGAGTATAATGTATGAAAAAAGTAATGGATAGCATTTTAAGGTTATAACACATTATCTAAAGAATATCCAATCAATACAACAATTTTAGACAATTTTTTTTTTTAACTTTTATATACTTTTGTGTGTATCTTAAATATGACTAATCCTGTATTGAGCAATACTTTAAATTGTTGGGAAAATAGTTTAAAAAGAAATTATTACTTTAAATATGAGTAATCCTGCACTGATCACTTCAATCTTATAATATTTTCTATTCATAAATAACTTAAGACCCTGATCATAAATGAGGATTGTAAAATAAAATAAAAATTATTAAAATATGAGTTTTGTAATATTTTTATATCAAAATAAGAGCGATAAAAATGTTTCAAAAATATCTTGATACGATAAAAATAAAAAAATTAACTAAAACTGATAATTATTACAGTAATCTAATATTATAATATACATTTAATTTTGTAAACAAATGAATGAATTTGGTCAAAAATGGAAACCAAAGTGCAATTGTGATAACAGTACAGACCATTGCAGTTAAGGTGCTTGCAGTTGTGATTATTACAGACAGCGCCACGTTTCCACTGTCAAAACATAAACACATTAATTGCATCAATCAATTCAGCCATTAATCCATTCCAATAACTCATCCACAATTTCATAAGTAATATATATACCGTGAAAGATACGTTATGATGTTACTGGAAGCCGCTGCAATAAAAAAATTAGGAAAATTATTTCATTTTTATGAAATATCTGCTTAAATAATTTCACAATATATAAAAGGTTTTCTAATAATGAGAATTGAATATTATCTTGATTTATATATTATAAATCAAACTTTTAATTGATATAAGTTTTTTAATATATTTTCACGCCTACATATAAATATGTGATGTATAAGATTAACTATTTATAAATGATTTGACAAAATTTTAATAAATAGATAATATGATAGATCTAATAAATTTTTTTAGAATAAATTTTAATGTCATATTAATATGTAAAATTACGGTTAACTCCATAAAATTTATATGTAAAGTAAAAGAATATTTTGTTTATATATTATAAATTGATTTTATGTTATATTAATAAATGAATTTATACTTAATTTAATCTCACAAAATATAAAATGGTGATTGTCTTAACTTATATTGTTTATTTATATTATATAAATTAATTTTATATTTATGTGAAATTTTTAATACATTTTTTTATATTTATTAAAACATAAACATCTTATACGTCTAAATAATTTAAGTATTTATAGATAATTCAACAACCTAATAAAGAGATAATAGAAAAGTCTAACAAATCTTACTCAGTAGACTTTCATATTATCTTAATAAGTAGATTTATATTTAACTCCTGTTTACAAAATCAATATATAAAGTGATATTTACTCTTACTTTTTTACCTGGAAGTTGATGTTATGTACACTTAACTTGAGATTTCTAACATTTTAATACACTTAATCCGAGATCTCTAATATTTTAATTTTAGATAAATAAAAGTTCATATACCTGCTGGACAGCCACCAATTAATATTAAACCTGCTGCAAAATGTGGTGGAAGGTTGAAAATTTTGCTTATGAGAAATCCAGACAGTGGCATAACCTGAAAATTTGTTAGCAATTCACACAGACAGAACAAGACAAAGGTAAAATACCTGTTAGGTATGACGAAATATTACTTTTCTTGTTTCATGTTTTTTCTTTTTTTACAAATAAACACATTTGTGCCTATGTATTCTCCATAGGGATTTGATTTTGTGATACTTTTAATCCTTTTATGTGTTGTTAATTGAGTTTCCGTTTTTTAAAATGGACAACCGACAAAATAAAGTACACTCTAATAACCATTTTTAGGTATAATTAGCCTTTGATTAGTATTTACATAATCATAAAAAGTAAAAAGAAAAAAATTCACAGACTATATAATAATTGCATTATAAATATTTTATTGAAGTACGTAAGAGTATTCCACCATACAAATATATAGCATGTTGAGCTTGGGTTCAGTTTGATTTTACAGTAGGAATAAACATGCAATTTCTTTTGGCTTTTTTTTATGTATTTCTTAATTATTTTTTAATGATTTATACAAGGAATGAATAAAAAAAGAATTTTGTTAAACGAAAAAACCGATTGAGGCAGCTCAAATTGATAGTCAATTTTGGAGGTTCATGAAGCAATTCAATTTAGACGGTTGATGCATGAACCGATCCAATTTAATGCAAACCATAATAATTGAAGTGAAAAAAATTCGTAATAGTACAAACGTTTCTGTATTAAAAGAAAAGTCTTTTTCTGAATTAAAAACCGATATAATGCAAACCCAACTAATTATACTGTGTATTTATTTTAATAATTATTCAAGGTATGTTTTAAACTATTCACTTTTTTTTCATAATCAGACACTTTATTATATGTTTCAGAACTCGTATGAACTCTAAATTTATTTTACATTTGTTCTTTGAAAATTTATAAAATTATCTCCAAACCTGAATTTAAATCAATATTTAGAAAGATGGTGTGAATTATTTACAAAATGTAATGGTCGACCATCTTAGGCTAATTTATGAATTTTATAATTTTCTTTAACAATTATATACTCTACAAAAAAATCGAAAACCAATTTAATTGGAACTAAGCAAATAACTGAATTATAATTCATTATCAAACCGATTAGACCATTAAAAAACTAAAATCGAAATTATTGCGATATTCTGTTTCAAAACTATACAATTTGCCCCTGCTCAGTCAATTTATTTAAAAAATAAAAGAAATCAATCATTCAATATAATACATAACATAGGAAGAATGTTGGAAAAGCTTAAAACTGCAATCTTTACATATAAGTGAATTCAAAATCTCTTTTAACAGGTTAAAAGTGCAGTAATTATGAAGTGTTGTTGAAGAATTAAGTTGATAATAGTAGTTATAGTATGAAGTGATCAAACTCCAAATAACAACTTTGTAAAAATACTGACCGAATACTGAAGGGCAAAAGCATAGAGAACTTGCTTATGCATGGAAAGAGCCCCACGAAGATCATCAAGAGAGAGGGTCATGCCCATGCCAAGCATGATGATGTTGAGTCCCACAATCGTGAACTTGGGAGTGACCCAATTGAAGTAACTGGGTTTCATCAACCCCACAACACACCCAATTGAGACCCACAGTGGAAATGCTGCTGAAAGAACCTCACTAGCCACCACAAGCCACTTCCCAACACACCTATCTTCTTTTCCACCGTACGTGTTCGACGAAATGCCACACCGAAGTGGACCCGCGTTGGAACTGCACACTCTTGGTGGGCAGAGGTTTAGCAGGGGTTGAGGTTGGGAATTGCAGCTGAGTGTTATCCCAGAAGGTGATCTGGGTAGAGTGAAAGCATAGTAGGGAGGTTTGAGTCGAAGGGTTGTTTGAAGAAGATGGTTGGTGTGGGACTGGAGTGGATTAACTCCATGTACATGAGGACTGCATGCCATTGAAGCTTGCATTTTCTTTTGGTGTTGTTGGTTTCACAACCCACTAGAGGAATGTTCAGGATGATGAATAAAATGTTGCACAACAAAACTATTTAAAGTTGCCAATTAACGTTAGCAATTTAATGAATAATAAAATTGTTGAAATAGAAATATTTATGTATAATTTTGATAGTTAATACTAATTTTGATGAAAATAATTAATATTAAGTAGTATCTTTTCATTTATTATATAGTGTTATATCTAAATTCAACTGATCTTTGTTTAGTTTCGATTGTGTACTTAAATAATTAAATATAAACATAATTTTATATGTATTATGTGTCAAATGCAAATTATCTAATCTAGTCTAACATATAAAAGTTGTGTGGTTGGATAGATGCAAGTTTTATTTAAATTATGTTTTATCAAACATATGTCAAGTGTTATGCACATGTATCGTCTAATAAGTTTTTCCTTAAACAAACAATGAGTGTAATCTTGTATACCAGACACAAGTTTGAAATATTTTATAGTACATGGCAAACTTTAATAAGTATTTATTTTATGCTTACAGAGACTATATGCTTTCTTATTTTGGAAAAGAGTAGTATCAATGTTGCAGAGTCAATCAACTATGTCAAAGGGCTTTGCTCAAAAGATGGAGAGAAACTTGTTGTCTTAACCTATGAAGCTTTGGCATGCTCTCAATGCATTAAGAAGTCACACAAATTTAATGTTATGTCAAGAGCATTTAATGTGTCGCGAAGCTTTAAAGCATGCTTAGATGCAAGAAGAAGTTGTAGTAGATGATCCTCACAATCACTACAAAGAAATGCAACAACTTTTTTCTTTTTAAGCTCTATATAGTTATCGCTTTAAAAAGGCTGACGAAAGTCTTTCTACAAGAACGAGCTTAAGTTTAATGTGTCCTTAGCTTTTATAGTTATAAGGAAGAATATTGTTTGTCCAAGTACAGCCTGAAAGAGTGAACAAAATTTTGTATTCGTCGTAAGACATAACCCATCTTTTAATGAGCAATCTAGTGATTTTTTAGATCACTTTCTTTGCAAACCATTTTGTTTTTAACTATAAGTGATTGTTTGTCCAAAGAACACCCTATCTTAACCATGAATGGTTGTGTTCAATAGAATATTCAGTTTTACCCAAGTGTGGCTGCATTCCAAACAATACTCAATGAGTTAGCCGAGAGTATCTAAGTTCTAAATAATACTCAGTGAGTTAGCCGAGAGTATCTAAGTTCTATATAATACTCAGAGTTTCAGTCAGGAGTGGTTGTTGTCCAAATAATACTTAAGGTTTTACCTAGGAGTGATTATTATCCAAATATTACTTGAGTTGTAGCTAAGAGTAGATGCGTTCCAAATAATACTCGTTTATATTTTCGTAACATTAATCTGCTTAGCGAAATTTGATCAATTAATCAAGAAAAGGATGTAGTATTTGCTAACAAATAAATCAGTATAAAATTTCCTACGAAAATCTTTCTTTCCCCTTATCTCTTGTTTATTGCATTATCTCTTTACACTAACAAAAGAAAGAAAACTATATAAAATAAGTTTTAGAAAAATCTTGATAAATCATTTGTCATATAAAACTATTGGTGCATTCTTCTTTCCACGAAAATGTTTTTTTCTTATTACAAAGAACCAGATATTGATTTGACTACTTACTTTTCTTTACCTAACCATGAGTAATAATAGACTTAACAACATATATACACATAATCAATATTTTAATCCTAACACTAATAATGTTAATTATATTACATAATGATAATGATAATTTTGACAATAACATTGTTGATAATCATGATGTTGATGTTTTTTTTACCACTTACACTCGCACAAGAAAATACCCTTCTTTTTTTGAGATTCTTCTTATTTGAGATTAGTGAACATTATTTCTATACTACAATGTGAAATAGCCTATACAATCCTTTGTATCTTATGACAAATTATCTTATAACTATTGCAATACTATTCTATCTATATTTTCTCATGTTGAACCAAAGAATTATGAAGAGGTTTGAAGAATGAATGTTGAGAAAATGCCATGTGCGAGGAGCTTGCTGCTTTTGAAAACAACAAGACTTGAACTCTCACTAACCTCCCAAATAAATCTGCCATTCGATGTCGTTGGCTTTACAAGCTTACTACTCTTTGTCTGCTCCTTACCTTGGCTGCTATCAACAACTAGGTTCTCAAACAGCTAGATGTCAACAACATTTTTATAAGATATGCAGATAGTGGCATCACCTAAAAATTATCAGCAATTCACACAAACAAATAAAGCATGTCTCTCTGTGTACAACTGTAGTAAAAAGGCTATCATGTATTTTTTTTTTTTTTTAAATGAGTTTGCTATCCTTTTTCAATATAATTTTCGAGCATTTTCTTAGTATCACCAAGACTTTCTTAATCATTTTTTACATTTATATTTTAAAATATAGACATTTTTATATATTATTTTCTTAGCCTTTTTCGTTTGAATAAATTATTGCAATTTTTTAGTAGCCTTTATTTGAATTTTTTCTAATCTTTTAGTATATTACATAATAATTTAAATATTATTCGACATTTTAAAATTTGAATATTTTATTTAATTATATCTTTATATCCTTCTTACAATTTAGCCTAGCCCAATTTTTCGTTTTCTTTGCGCCTTTAAAAAATTATTTATAATTTTACCACAAAAATAAAACACAATCTAATAATAAACTGAGTCATTTGTTACCCTTAAAAATAACATTTATATTATAAACAAAAAAAATACATAATAATAATTACATCACAAAGAAACAAATACATTACAAACTAATAATATTCAATTAGTCATATAATGCCAGTGTTATAAACATAATATAGCATTACCCATATAATCATATTAAGCATTAGTTTTTGTAGACGGCCAAATAGAGATTAATGACCTGATAATATAATTATAATCAGTGGTTGAAATCATACTTAAAATGCAGTGACAAGATATTTGAAGTACTTAATACAGCTCATTTAAATAAAAAAATATTAAAATATTATAAATACAGTAAATTGAACTTATATCCTATTTATTAATTATACATGTATTTGTATTCAAATACATATATCTCTTCTCAAATAAAGTAATAGAAGATAACATCACCACAGATAATAAGCATATTTTGATAAACAAAGAGAAATCTCACTCAGACAGCAAGTACATCATTCTGACTTCATTATTGTAAAAACAAGCTTTATTTTAACATTTCTTTTTTACAGGCTTTCAATTTATTAGATTTTCATTCTTTTTGCTTAATGATTGATACAAAGTATTTAATAATCTTACTAAACTCACTAAGATTTTATTTTCAATTTCATTCCTTTTATAGAACTTGAGATTTTATTCAAAAATTTAAACCCAAAAAAGCTTTCATCGTAATAAAATAAGCACACGTACCGATAAAAAATTCTTTTAATTATACTACTTGCTCATAAAATAAACCAAACAAAATTCAAATAACCACCAGTTAGGAGAATCAAAAAACCAGAAAAGACGTGCTTAGGTATGGCAAGAACCCCACGAAAATGATCAAGAGTGAGAGTCATACCCATCCCCGGCATGATGATGTTGAGCCCCGCGATGCTCAATTTGGGAGTGACCCAATTGAAGTAATCGGGTTTCATCAACCCCAAAACACAAGCAATTGAAATCCACAACGGAAATACCGTTCAAAGGACCTCACCGGCCACCACAAGCCACTCCCCAACACTTCTACCTTCGTTTGCACCGTACCCGTTCGACGAAATGCCGCAGTGAACTGGGGCGGCATTGGAAGTGCAGATTGTTGGCGATTTTGATGTGCAGAGGTTTGGAAATGGTTGAGGTTGAGAATTGCATCTGAGTGTGATTCTAGAACTTGATTTGGATTTGATCAATGAGAAGTATAAGAAAGAGATTGCACTCTAACAACTCCTCCATATACGTTAGGAGAAAATGCTTGCATCAAACAAGCATGCCTCCCCAACATCAACCCTTCAAATACATGAAACAAAACTCCTCCATTGTTATTCCCCCCAAAACAACACCTTCTTCAACCCCCATTTCACAACTCCTCTCCACACCCAACTGGGCCCTGTTACTAAACCACCACCTCTTCCCAAACACTCTCCTCCACAACCCTCGCTCCGTCATAACCGTTTTCAACAACCAACGCAACCCCTCCCACGCCATCAAGTTTCACGCCTGGCTTTCGCATGTCAACCCCGCTCTCGCCACGCACCCCTCAGTGCAACGCGCTCTTCGGAACACTCTGCACCGTAACGGCCCCGCGCTGCTGTCGCTCGAGCTGCTTCGTGACGTTCACAATTCCGGGTTTCGGCTCACTGAGGATCTGCTCTGCGCGTTGATCGGAAGCTGGGGAAGGCTCGGTTTGGCAAATTACTGTGCTCACGTTTTCGGTCAAATCTCATTCTTGAGTCTTACCCCCTCCACCAGGTTGTACAACGCTCTTATTGACGCTTTGGTGAAATCCAATTCAGTTGACCTTGCTTATCTCAAATTCCAACAAATGCCCGCGGATAATTGCCGCCCCGATAGAATTACCTATAACACCCTCGTTCACGGGGTTTGCAAGATTGGCGTGGTGGATGAGGCGCTTCGATTAATCAGACAGATGAAAGATAAGGGACATTTTCCTAATGTGTTCACTTATACAATGCTTATTGATGGGTTTTGTAACGCCAACAGGGTTGGTGAAGCATTTGGGGTTTTTGAGACGATGAAGGAGAGTGGAGTTCGTCCAAATGAAGCCACTGTGAGAGCGTTAGTCCACGGGGTTTTTCGCTGCGTGGATCCAGGTAAGGCACTTGAGATGTTGTTATCTAAGTTTTTAGATAGGGAGGTGGAGCAGGACTGTGTTCATTTTAAGTTAGCTTGTGATACTGTTCTGTATTGCCTTGCGAATAATTTTATGGCGAAAGAGATGGTTGTGTTTCTGAGGGAGGTTCTGGGAAGAGGTTATGTCCCTGATAGCTCTGTTTTCAATGTCATCATTGCTTGTTTGGTTAAGGGAGCTGAGCTCAGAGAGTCGTGTGACATATTTGAAATTTTAAGAAAACAAGGTGTGAAGGCAAGCATTGGTACTTACCTTGTACTTGTTGAGGCATCGTACAAAAGAGGATGGAGAGAGGATGGGGACCGAGTTTCCGGACAAATGATTAGTGATGGGCTAATATCTAATGTTTTCTCATATAACATGATAATTAATTGCTTCTGCAGAGCCAAATTGATGGATAATGCTTCTGAGGCTTTCAGAGACATGCAGGCTAGAGGTTTTGTTCCCAACCTTGTTACTTTCAATACCCTTATTAATGGGCATTGCAAGGAAGGATCAATAGTTAAGGCACGGGAGCTGTTGGAGATGCTTTTAGAAACTGGGCTTAAACCTGATATCTTCACTTTTGGCTCTATAATTGATGGACTCTGTCGATTAAAGAAGACTGAGGAAGCTTTTGAATGCTTTACAGAAATGATTGAGTGGGGCATAACTCCAAATGCCGTCATTTACAATATCTTAATTCGGTCTTTTTGTGCCATTGGGGATGTTGCAAGGTCAGGGAAACTTTTAAGAAGAATGCAAAAGGAAGGAGTAAGCCCTGATACCTACTCCTATAATGCTTTGATCCAAATCTTCTGTAGGATCAATAAAGTTGATAAAGCTACAAAACTTTTTGATTCGATGTCAAGATCTGGCTTGAAGCCGGACAACTACACTTATGGTGCTTTTATAGAGGCACTCTCTGAATCTGGGAGATTAGAGGAAGCCAAGAAGATATTTTACTCAATGGAGGCAAACGGTTGCTCTCCTGATTTGTATATATGTAATTTGATTATTAAAATATTTGTTCAGCAGAACTGTATTGAAGAGGCACGGAACATCATGGAATGCAAACTTAAGGGAATATCTTAAGGTACTGGGTACGGGGCTGACGCGTCTTCGAGTTCCAGAGGCACTTTGGATGGTTTTTTGATTGTGTCGCAGAATGGTGGCGGTAACTGTGCCACCGCCCCAAACACAGACACAGTTAAGACAAATTTGGCATCAGAGATCGGTAGTTCTCCTGACAATGGACTTAATAAGAACACTGTTTTATCAGCTCAAGGGTTTGGAGATTCTGAAACTAGTGGGCCGAGTGAATTCGGGCAGGGTGGCATGAAATTCGAGCTCAAACAGTTTGCAGCTGGCTTTTTTGTCTTTCTATTGCAGGTAGTTAAATCTATCTATTTCAAAAAGGAATAGAGATTGGTGAGCACATCTAATGTAGGGGACACCTATAGGGATAATTTTATGTTTCAGAAATTGGCATGTCTCACTCACGGTACAAACCCACTCTCTTCCAATTTCCTAAGCCAGAATTCGATCAACAACTAACAGAACTTTTAATTCTGTTTACAAACTGTTATTACAGATAACGAAAGAGAAGAGAGAGAAGTGTTGGTATGATTGTTAATATGATGTTATAGGAAGGGGTTAAGATGCTTTAAATAATAGTGTTCTGTGTTTACTTATCACCACTTATAAAAAATTGTACGTATCAATGAATTGTTCAATGAGGACTGGTGTTGAGATGTTTTCTTTGTCTTTTTATATTGTTTTACTTGTGCGTGTGTTTGATTGTTAGCTTTTGAATTATGCTACTTGCAGTGAATTGCATTCAAGTGTGGATTTTCCGTCACAGATGAAAGTGGATGATCACAACAGTGACAGTTCCCTGGCAGAGGGAAATAGTTGTTTACCACAGAAGAGTAAGTACAATGCCGATGTGCCAGGTTTTGGTGTTGAAAATGTATCATTGAATGGCAGGATTGATGAAGACGTCAAGTCTGGTGTTATTGGTAAAAATACTATGGGATATGTTCCTAGCTCTTGCACGAAGGTTAAGCTCTAACTCTTAGCAGTTTGGATTTTTTTTGTAGCTAGATTGATATTTCAATTTATCATATATGTTTTGATGCTTTGGCTTCTGAGTGACAGGTTTCTGGTGGTGGTGAAACTGCTGCCTTCGAGACAGGCTTTAGAAAATGTAGTAATACACCTAAATTGTCTAGGAATATGGCTGAATACAATACACCGGGGTCTTTGATTGTTAAAGCTGAGGTTAAGGAGACTCCAAAGTCAGTACGCGGAAGCTCATCATTTTCACCTGGAGAGGCATTTTGGAATGAGGCAATTCTACTTGCTGATAGTTTGTGTGTTCCCATGGGTAATGATCCTTCTAAGGCTATGGGGGGAAGTAATGTGGTGGAAGATGGACCTGAGATGAAGAACTCATGCAATTTACAAAATTATGATGGCAAGCCAAGGAAAATATTGGATCAAAGTAAAAACAGAATCTGGAATATGGAAACAAGTACTCCTTTTGGGTCAGTTGAGATGCACACGAAAGATTCTGCGAAAGAAGCATTCAGCCTTCCTGTTAAACATTTTGATTTTTCGTTTGAGGACAACAATTTAGAAGAAAATACCATGCAAAATTGTCATGTTGGTGATCAGACAAATGCTACATGCATGGCGGGTAGACAGTATGAATCAGGTCCTACCACAGGTCATACTTGTGAAAAGAAGAATGAAGTACAAGAGAAGACTTTGGTAAATCAATTAGGAAAAAGAATTTGTCATGGTAATGTTAGTATGACATCCAACTCACCCTACAGTGAGGTTGGGACATCAATTAATGCACATGAAATTGATGAAGCCAATACTCCTTCAACTAGTCTATCATTTAATGATCATTTTCACCTAAATAGCTGGCTTCCTCCTGAAATATGTAACATATATCGGAAAAATGGAACATCAAACCTTTACAATTGGCAGGTAGTGTTATATTTTATATATGACGATGTATCTTAAGTCATCAACTTGTTATAGTGATTTACTATGTTCTGTCTATATAATTGAATGCTTATCTTGGCTGCTACCTTTTTTTTCCCTGCCAGTCTTTATCTTAGTTTCTTCTTTTCAAAAGTTGTGGCTTTGTGGTTGAGGTGGTCCTGAATTTGATAATATTCTTTTTGGTCTGGAATTCTTCTCATAGCTCCTTAGCCACAGAGTGTTGAAAGCAAACTTAAGAGAAAATACACTTTGTATTTATTATTTTGAGATCCGTTCAAGTTATGAGATTTTCTTCAGAGTAGCTTTAAATAGGCTATACAAGCTCATCTAAATGACCGGATCACTTATAACTTATAACAGCTTGATAGTGACAGCTGTGACAAACTACGAACAGAATGCAAATAATAATGATGGATGTAACTAACCAACTGTATAATAAAAGAAGTTATATACTCACTGATAAAAGGAGTTTTACACTTGCAGTCTGATACTAGTGATAGCTGGGAAGGTTCTTTAAAATGCTTTTTATTTTTTCAAATTATGGTTTCTGGCATACGTAAGTTTGAGCAGGTTATTTTGTTTTTATTTTCATTTTTTAGGTTGACTGCCTTCTAGTGGATGGTGTCCTACAGGGAAGAAATCTTGTGTATTGTGCTTCTACAAGGTCTCTCACTTTATAACAATTAATATTAACCTTATGTCATACTTCTGTCCTATTCATTTCTTTAAAGTTAAAGAATTACGTGGGGTGGGATATAAACCTTTGGACAATAGATTTCACTTTCCCTAACTAGGATTTCATTTACAGAGAGTGCTGGAGTCTCAATTTTGGTAACATATTACTGTACGACTTCATTATTTTATTTTATTTTATATTTATTTTGTTGTACTGAACCTCTCATTTTATTGCATCAATACATGGTTTTATAATTTTTTCTCTTAATGATTACTGAATTCTTTATGCTATTTTATTGTAGTTCTGCTACCAGTTGTCCGTTTTGTTTTCAGTTCATGTCATTCCCCTACTTCCTTTTTATTTTCATTTGTTATTTTACTTTGCTTTCTGTTTTTTCCCTCTGTTATTCTTGTGCTTCCTCTCTGTCTTTTATTTTGAGGAAGACATGTACTAAACGTTTCTCTTGTTGCTGCAGTGCTGGTAAAAGTTTTGTAAAATACCCATGAAAAGCTACATATTAGTTATTTCATTTTCAAACCATAGAGCTGATAAGAATATGTAGCTTTTCATGGTATTTTACAATTTAATATGTATTGAAATTTTAAATGGTTGATATCTATTTATGAAAATATAATCGAGGCATTTTAAATATTTCATTATTCAATATTCTATTTTATTGTACATGATTTAAGAAGAATACATAAATGTACTAATAATTTTTTATTGCTATATTGTATTATAGTATATATGTGTGTGTGATAAACTGATATATTCAAACTTTGTTTCTTTAGCTTTTTATTTAATTAAAAAATAATTATCTTCCATGGATTATCCATGGTTGATGATTGTTGTTTAAAGTGAATTATGTATTTTCTATAAAATGGACAAGCTTTGATTGTATAGTGTTAGTCTTTATTATTAGCTTAATTAAAAAATGTTGAAGTCTAAGAGAAAAATGGAAAGAGTGACATTTTACTTAAAACTTAAGATCCTAAAATAAAAATGTATTTATCTGAATATTATGGGAGTGAAAAACATGCTTATACTATGTGTTAAACAAAATAATGAATGTATTTAAATTATTATTTTTCAAAATTTTGATTAAATTTCTATTCATGAAAATTGGGAAAGAGTGACATGTTTACTTAAAATTTAAGATCCTTAAATAAAAATGTATTTATGAATATTATGGGAGTGAAAAACATGCTTATACCATTTGTGTTAAACAAAATAATGAATGTATTTAAATTATTATTTTTCAAAATTTTGATTAAATTTCTATTCATGAAAATTGGCTAAGTTTTTAATTATTTAACCTTTATTTGTTATGAAAATTGACTAAGTTTTTAATTATTTAACCTTTATTTGTTATAAAAAAAATAAGTAGAACTGAATTACTTATTTTTTATAATTTTGTTGATTCATATATGGCATAAAAAGAATGTTGTTGGATAAATATTGAGTCACTTGTGAGACTCATTTAAAAAAGTTTTTAAAGATGATAAACGGGAAAGGAAAGTTACTTCAATCAAAAATAAATAAATAAGTGTTATGTTATGGTAGAACCCATTTCATATGTGTAAAAAAAAGAAAAAGGGGGGCCGGGGGGAAAGGTGTTGGCTGGAAATGTCAAACACATAATTTAATATATTTATGCATTCTTATCTCGTTTTTTTACATAAAAACGTAACTTATTAAATTAATCTCAATATGTGCAAATGTTATTTAGCTTTCTAGTAATAAATATTAGTTATTAATATGTTAGTTTTTGCTGTTATTTTAATTTCTACAACGGGATTGGTTTCAAAAGTTTCTTTCATGATGAATTGTTAGATAAATCATTTTATAACTTGAATTGTAACATGAATTATATGAATCATATTCGAAGAAGCTTGCGATTGATTCAGTTTCTGTCAAGAATCACGTGAAATGAAATGAAAAATCACAAAAGACAAACAAATAAAGCGAAAAGCTCCGTGCTTATAAATTGGAAAGAACAATAAAGACGAAAAGAATAAGACCGAGGGGTGAGAATAAGTAAAACAAAGGTGTGTTTGGATTAGGGATGAGAATAAGTAAAACAAAAGTGTGTTTGGATATGAGTAAGTGGAAAAGCTAGAATTTGAGTTGAAAATAAGTAATATATATATATATATATATATATATATATATATATATATATAAAATAAGATTGAGGGATGGGAATCCATATATATTACAATTGTAAGTAGTACAAATGGAAAAACTTGCTATGACTCTCAAAAAAATTATAACAAATAAATTTAAAAGAAAATTATTGAAAGAAGTAGAAACGACACGTGTCAGCATAGTAAATACGAGACATAGCTACCTCTTTATGTAACATGTGTTCCTTTTTTTTTACACTTGTCGCACTTCCCTCATTCTCTCTCACGCCGCGCCTACATCATTCTCTCCCACTCATATTTCACATTTTCAAAATTCAAATTCACAATCTTAATTTTAGAAATCCTAATTCCATAGCACCCAAGCTCTTTCATTCTCACTGCCACATCCGCTCTCCAATTCTCACTGCCATAGCACTCTACTCTCTCATTTTCATTCTGCTCTATGCCAGATTTAAACTCCCTTCTTTTTCAAAAAAGGTTAAACCTTTCTACTCTTTCTATTCTTCCTCTCTTTTTTTGTTTTTGTTTTTTTTTTCAATTTCGATCTAAATTTTTGCTTGATGTCTCTCTGTCAGTGGAGAACGAACAAAACTTCTTGATATCACTCATGATGGTTGGCGACTGAGGTGATACTAGAAATCTATGTCCCAGCAATCGAGGCCGGTGAAGGTTGATTAAGAAAAAATGGTGGCTTATAGCGACGACTACGATGACGGATGAGGGTGGAGGTTGATGGAAATTCGTCGAAGGTTCACTTTACAGCCAAAGGTTCGACCTTTTCTCTACTTTTTAATTTTCACTTCTTTTATATTTCTATTCTGACTTTCATTTTCCTTTAAGAGGTATTTTCTTTTGGCTTTTTGTAGCTCACCAACGGATTCAATCACCTTGCTCCATAGCACTCCTCTCTCTCATTCTCATTCTGCTCCATGCCAGATTCAAACTCCGTTCTTCTTCAAAAAAGGTTAAACCTTTTCTACTCTTTATCTTCTTTCTCTCTTTTTCTCGTTTTTTTTTTCAATTTTGATCTACATTTTGGCTTGATGTCTCTCTGTCTAGCTAGAGAACGAACGAAACTTCTTGATATCACTTATGGTGGTTGGCGACTGAGGTGATGTTGAAAATTTATGTCACAACAACCGAGGTCGATGACGGTTGATTAAGAAAGAATGGTGGCTCACAGTGGCGACTGCGATGATGGGAGAGGGTGGAGGTTGATGGAACACACATCAGAGGTTCACTTTACAGCAAAAGGTTCAACATTTTCTCTACTTTTCTTCTCTTTTCTTCATTTTCACTTCTTTTATATTTCTATTATGACTTCCATTATCCTTTAAGAGGTTTTTTCTTTTGGCTTTTTTAGCTCACCAACAAAGTTCAATCACCTTGCTACAGAAGTTCCCTCTTAAAAGTATAATTTTTTCATTTCTTTTCTTTATTTTATCTCAGTTTTTGATATGTATAGTTTGCAAGTGGAGCTTTAATAAAGCTCACAGCGGAGCTAAACAACATCCAACATCCAACATACCTTGAAGGTAGCAATCTTTCACGGTTTCTCTTTTCTTTTGAATGTCCTCATTATAAATGATTTTGGTTTTTCTGAGCATTTTTCAAATTAAAAATCAATTTAGTTATTTTGGTAAATGACTTTGGTTTTTCATGAAGCGAAATATAATAGTGTTTATTCGTTTAATTTGGTTTTATCAGAAATGGATTTTTCAAAATGATATTTATAGATGAATTTTTATAGATATTGTGGTCGTGGATTTCAAAAGATTTCATTTCATTTTTTTTTAAATTAGACTGAGCTTCACTGAGTCCACAATCATTATGACTAGTTTATTAATTTTGTTGTTTTACTCATTGAGAATAATATTTTAATATAGAATTTGTATTCAGACTTTGCATGATATCTTTGGAAAGAAAGATTCAAATATATTGTTCTTCATTGTGTATTGAGAAAAGTGAAGTGCAAAGTCCTCAAAAGAAACAAATCCAAAATGTCAACCAAGATTGGTTGAGGATGGAAACAGTTTTGCAGTTTGTATCGTCTGGAGGAAGGCAACTACATTGCTTTTGAGGAAGAGCGAGACAACTTCAACAAGGACATTAAAGTTATTTCACATAATGCATGGTTATTGAATCGAGATTCGAATCATGAATCGTTTTTTAATTTTTTTAATCGTAAATTGAATCTTATTATGAATCGTAAAATACATGATTTTTAGAACTTTTACATTTTTTTATTCTTTACATACCTTCTTATAAAAACATCACATAACATGCCTTTTTTTTTTCAAAACAACACATAATATGCCTTTTTTTTTTCAAAACAGCACATAATATGCTTTTTTTTTTCAAAACTGCATCTATATACTTTTTAGAACTCCTATGTTTCTTTCTCTTTCTTAGCCTACCTACCTTCTTATGGAAACAATACCTAATATGTTTATTATTTTTTTCTTCAAAACTACACCTATATGCTTTTTAGGACTATACCTAATATATATAAAGCTACACCTATATCCTTTTTCAGAACTGTACCAGCTATCTACTCACTTACTTTTTAGAAGTTACAATTACAAGTAAGTTTACTTTTGCAACTTATATTTTAAATGGAAGTAAAGTAAGTAAAAGAGAATTTGAATGAAAGCATGAAATTGCAACTTATATTTTAAATGGAAGTAAAGTAAGCAAAATAAAATTTGAATGAAAGCATGAAAACAGATTTAGAATGAAATCTTGAAAACAGATTTTTGAACAAAAGTATGAAGCAAAGCAAATACACGAACAGAGTTTAACTTTGTAAATCCAGATCTGCTCTCCTCACAAGGTTTTCTTCGTTCAATGTAAGCGTTTTACTCTTCTTCTTCTTATTCTTATTCTTTTTTTAGTTTAACTTTTTTTTTGTTTTCGAGACTTTTCATTTTCCAGTGTGTGGCCCTTCAATCACCATGAATCGTGTACAACGGACATAAATCACGAATCACGATTCAAATGGGACATGAATCACGAATCACGATTCAAATGCGATTTATACGATTCATGGTATGATTCAAGGCATAAAACGACATAGAAATCAATATGTATCATGCAAACTGATTTTTGAAACGTATCGCGATACGTATCGTACGATTCATTCGATTCTAACTACCATGACATAATGTAATTTTTTTTTGAATAAGGACAAATTGTCTTTCAAAATAAAAAATAATTAATTACCTCATCCTACATATAAAATAACAAGTAGGATTTTTTTTCTTCTTCTAAATATAAGAATCTAACAACCAATTTTAAATGTTTTAAATGTTAATCTTTTAGTATCATTAAATTTTGACAAGCATATTGATGAAACATTTGCCTAAATATGATTTGTTGGGTCCTTAATATAAGTAATTTTCATGGATTGAAAAATTCATTCATTGAATTAAATGGTGTTATTAAATACAACTAGTACTTAAAATACGTAATTTTCTCTCTAAAGTAAAATAAAATTTACTTTTTCTTTTCAAATCATTAATTAAAACTAACTAATATTGTTAACTGTAATAGTCTATATAATTTGAGATTTTTTTTCTTTAAATTCTACAATTAAAATTGTTTTTCAGCTCCAAATCCACACGGTCTACAATATATTTCAAAATAAATTTTTTCACGTAAAATTTAATAGAAATATCTTCATATAATTATAAAATAAAGAAAATAAAGCTTCTTCATCATCCCACTTAGAAGTCACATCACATATCAAATCATATGCTAATGTATAAGACACTATCATCACAAATTTAAAAACAAAACAAACACCACAAAAAAAAAAAGAGTAAGCTAAAGAGTTTTTAAAAAATATATATTTATAAATTAAATTTTTATCTCAACCGAACTATACCAAATCATGTTTTTATAATTCATCTCATTCATCACATTGTCATTATCAATATTTACAATACTCATATCATACATATACTAACTCACATATAAAAACATTGAACTCTCTACTTCTTGAAGACTAGTGCATTAGTTAAACTTAGAGGACCGCACCTGTCATATACCCTTCTATATGTTCCGATCAGTTCTTATTTCAAACTTCAAATACAGTTCCCATATGCACAAGATTAATTCATATGTCCTATTCGGATTAACTCATATTTTAAACCTCAAACATGACCATATGAACCTCCTTCGACTCTCACTAATTGGTAATCTTCATCTATGTGAATCCAATGTATTAGGATACCTCCTTAGATCAAATCTCCAAATAATTCATATCCTAATAATCTCAAGATGTAATGCAAAATCCCCAAGCCAGAGGTACAAAACAGAAGTCGAAACGTCCATGGTAATAGAGGAAATGCTTGGGTTGTAGGATCACTTCACTCAAGCTTCAAGGAGTGACTCTTATATGAATTATGAGATGAATGTGATTTTCAAAAGTTTGTGAAAAACTCAGAAAAGAAAACAGTTAAAGAAAATGAAAGAAATAAAGATAATGCTAGAAATTATAACAACACCTTACGCCACTCAAATCTATGAGATAAGCAAGATGGTGATTCACAACTTGTGACCTAGCTCACAAGATAAGATAACCCAAGAGAAAAACTCTCTACCTACCTTTGATGAGACCTGGGTCACTCCGGGATAAGCAAAGGAGAAACAACATCTTTTGAGATATGTAACACTCAAGATTTTAAAAAAAATCTCTTAATTTCAAATCTGCCAAAATGAGTATAATATATGTCCTCTTATATAGACACAGTGGAAGATGAAGAGACAAGCTCATTCCTCCATAACTCCAAAATAAACATAAAAAACAAATAGAAAGGAAAATTACATTTTTTTTATATTTTTCAGATCACATCATCCTCCCCTCTTCAAGAAAATTCGTCCCTAATTTTAGTTGAGCTAAAAAATATTGCACATAATTAATATTATTTTTAATACTTTGGAACTGAATGTGTTGCACTCACTTTTGATTACACCAACAAATCAAAATAATATTTTGTTTCTTAATTTTTATTTTTTTATTTCTTATCTTATTTTTTATTTTTTATGCAAAATTAATTATTATTTTGATTTTTCCTTTTGAAAAAAAATTAAAATATATAATTTTTCTTGTATTTTTTTTATTTTTTATTTTTGTATACAAAATTAGTTCTTGTTTAAGAATTTTTTTATTTTAAAAAAATAGTATATATTTGTTATTGTATTTTTTATTTTTTGTTGTTTTTTCCATAAAAAATGAGTTTTTTTTAAGGATTCTGTTTATTTTATTTCTTAAAAAAAATAAAATTCAATTATTTTCAAAGAAGCAAATCATCAAGACTAGTTGGAAGAAGTTGATATCCAAGATAACAATAAAAGGAAAACATTGGAGTTATTGATGAGTTGTAATGAAAAAAAAAAAAAAAAAAAA
>Ga0209489_102207_pt1 | contig 39823 bp, 27 predicted proteins | sample SiratrowhiteBW_FD_187527 | JGI IMG/M metagenome (GOLD analysis project Ga0209489, IMG submission 187527) | Root nodule microbial communities of legume samples collected from California, USA - Siratro white BW (SPAdes) (version 2) | ecosystem: Host-associated > Plants > Roots > Nodule | place...
AATAACTGTCACATTCAATCGATTGTTTTAGAAATTCAATCGATTGAAAAACCTTTTTCCAGCAAAAACATTTTGGGTTATTTTTATTAAAAACAGTTTTAATAAAAATATTTGTGAATCTTTTTAGCACCTCAGAAGTGATGAACCATGCCACTAGTGATTAAGGACTAAGCCAATCACCAACACACAAATCCAACTAAGGACCAAGACCTAATCACCCAACTATCTTCATGTTGGCACAAAGCCTTCACTTGAACAATTCTGGTCCAGGTTGGTTCCAACAGATTCTTCATGAGGCAGTCTTCATCAGCTTTACATGCTAAGCCTTGGTGCTCACAATATTAACTTCATCAAATCACATGCTTAGCCTTGGTGCTAACATCGGTGACCATGATGGAACTCGTGAACTAGTGGACAATGCAGTGGTAATTGTACATGTTAAATATTGATTTTATGTATACGATTTTCTGAGTGAATTTCATGTTTGTAGGAAAGTCGACTCCACTATCTGTTGTGCTTGCTGTAGGGAGGTCGTCCAGGTCCTCAAATCACGATTGTGAATGCAGATGTCCCTCGTCAACCAAATCTGTGAGTATTCATGTTTGTTAAATATAGGCTAGTATATGTGTTTTACTTTGGACTAATTGATGAGGATGTGCAACTATGATTGCAGGTTGATTGTGATTAAATGTATGGAATATTGGGATGGTCTGCCTCGGTTTAATTGGAAGACCATGCCAAAATTCACCACGGTCACTATCTAATTTTTTAAGTTTACATGTGTTTTTTGTTTGGACTATGATTTTTTAATATTTTTCATTATTTTACTTCATGTATTATGCTAATTTTTTTTTTTTTTTGTGCAGAAAGAACTTCAAACATGTTGACAATATCTTGTTTGTCAATGGATCCTTCACGACAACAATGTTCGTCAACAAACTGTCTTGGAGGCTTTTAAGCTTATATGACCTGTGATGATGAATGTAGTCGATATTTTAAGAAGTTTGTACATTGTGTAGAACATTATGAAGTTCAATTTGTAAATTGTAATCAGTAGTTGGTTTAAGGTTTTACTGTGTTGAACTTTGTGTACAAATATTTCCAGCAATTAATGAGTTGATATTTTATGTGAAATTATAAATGGTCAACAAGTAATGATAAATTACACACTTAACTCCACAGGGTTATGCACATAGTACATCCAGTGCTGGCAATTGGAGATGGGAACTGTTTGATTTCTTACTTAAGGCATTGCGAGGGTGTTTTATGATGAATAACTGTCACACTGCATGACATATTAACTATTTCCTTGGTGCTCGCGAGTAATGGTCAGCAAGTAATGATAAATTACACACTTAACTCCACATGGTTATGCACATAGTATGTCCAGTGCTGGCAATTGGACATGGGGACTGTTTGATTCCTTACTTAAGGCATTGCGAGGGTGTTTTATGATGAATAGCTGTCACAGGAGTCTTAAGTGTCACACTGCATGACATATTAACTATTTCCTTGGTGCTCGCGAGTAATGCTCAGCAAGTAATGATAAATTACACACTTAACTCCACATGGTTATGCACATAGTATGTCCAGTGCTGGCAATTGGACATGGGGACTGTTTGATTCCTTACTTAAGGCATTGCCAATGTGTTTTATGATGAATAACTGTCACAGGAGTCTTAAGTGTCACACTGCATGACATTTTAACGATTTAAGTGCTTTGTGTCATTAATACAAAAAAAGTAATCATGAATTTATCACTTAAATACACAGGGATTGAAGTCTAAATAATTTAACACTTAAATGAATACCAGTTTCCGATTTCATTTCTGAATAATTCCACATAACATTACATAATATAATCATGAATTGTAAACAATACATTAACAATTACTAAGTATCCGTTGTATTATCCGGACATGGAGTTTCATCCCCTTCTGATTCATTGAACATGTCACCTAGCCATTGCACAATTGCCGCAAACTAATCCAGGGTATGACGTTTTGTTGAGCTCAGGCCAAGGTCTTGATAGGCATCATATAAACTTTGATAAATGGTAATTTGTCCCCTGTGATTTGTTACTTGCTATTGTTCGAGGTGAATGATGTAAAGTTTCAAATTATTCAGTTGTTGTTATCACAATATGTCTCTCGAGTAGCCGATGATGATGGCACAGTTCCACCCAAAATGTGGTTAAGGTCGTTTTGACCATGTTCACGTCTAATAATTGGTTCTCGTACAGTAGTGTGAGGGGTAGTGCAGTGTTTTGTAATGAACCTAGTATCAATTGGTGGCCTTATCTTCACCTGCGGGTTCACCTCGACTCCATTTGCTGCACACAATGTTGTTATTAGGGAAGGAAAGCCCAACGCCTTACTACGGTCTGGGTTCTTCGTGCAATCTTGAGTGACAAAGTGATGAATATGAGCACTTATCAAGCTTGCAACATCGATCTCGTACTGCTTAAGTAAGCAGTATATGATGTGGCATCTTGCCATATTCAAATCTGAACTGTGTTTAAGTGGGACAATATTTGCCAACAAGAAAGATGTCCATATCTGAGCCAATGTAGTCATATTACATCTAAGTATACGGCATGCTTTGCCTGCTTGATTTGTCTCAAATGTTCTCCCTGATATACACATTGCCTCAGCTGTTTTGTTATCTCTAAACCACGTAAAATTCAAACCTCTTTTAATTCGTTCATACTTGCATAACTCTCCTTCATCCAAGTCCAATGGATTACCCAAAAAGTCGTTGATTGTGTTGCGATCATAGGATATCCACGTGCCCCTGACCTTGGACTTCAATTCGTTACTTTTACGTTCTGTTGGCCAAGCATTGGCATAGAATTCCCTAACCACCTCTTCGTCAAATTTAGGCAATGGTTGTGCAAGTTTAGTCCACTACCTCCTAGCTATCTCAGAAGTAAAATAAGCAAATTGTCCATCGTCTAGTTCAACCCATCTTTCAGTGATGAAGGTCCAATTTTTGATCTTTTGGTATCTCTGTCTGCAAACATCATCTCTAAATACCTTTGTTATTGGACTTTTTTTGTCGACGTTGTACCATTTTTTGATGGTTCACAATTCCTTGTGGCCATCTGCACATAGGGTGAGTATTAAGTTCATGAAGACAGCAAAAATTGATGTAATATTCACTTGGTCATTTTGTCAAACACGTTGCATGCATAACGTGTTGTGTATTGGTGGTGCTAAATTTGTTTGTGTGTGTAACGAAATCAGAAAATGCAGAACACAGATATTATAATGACACAATTTCAATTACAAAAATACCCAAAACATAGACATGTACTTCATTCGGTTAAACCCTAACGTATGATTTAGAGATTCACATTAAGCAAACCTGTTGGTGTACCTTTGCAAAGAACTTCACACCTGCTGTAATGACACGATAACATAAACACAACAACACAATCTTGGTTCAGTGGTCACTAGATACGAAATGGATGGATGGAACGAGAGCAATATAGGTTGTCTTTTGCGTTGACGGAACGAGAGACCACTTCCCAGTCATTTGTTAGAGGCCTTTTGATGTTGGAGAAGACTAAACTGCTCAAACATTACATTGCTTGCCTAAGCGATATGTAGACATAGGCTTCTAGTTGTGCATGTCTCGTTTTCTCCCTACCATTTCAAAGTCCTCTCATCATGTTTCGCTTAAACATTTTCAGTTGGCCTAAATGAAATTTCTGCACCGAACTGAAGGGTCTTTTGAAACCTCTTTGGCTCTATTTCGCTCAGACTTTATATTTCGACTGAGCGAAATTTGTCCTGAGTACTGCAGTATGAAATGAAACGTCTCTGGCCCTGTTTCGCTCACACTAACGACCTGTAGCTCTTATTTTTACCCGCACACCAACTTCATCAGTTATATCAAGTGTCCTCTTCACCTGAAGATTGATTTGTCTATTGCCACGAAACAACCTTGATTTTGTTGGGCTTAACTCGTGAGAGTGCTGGTCTCTAACCAACATAATAAACCATTTGCCATTTTTTCCCAACTGTTATGTGTGCAACACATTAAACTGACTGAGTGGGTTTTGTAGCCACCTCTGGTGGAATCGATGAAACATATGTCCCTGCTCTTGCACACACTAACAATAAGTACCTAAGTTCCTTGTCAGGTCCTTTTTTTGAAGTCCTTGTCCTTATTCCACAGCCCTTTTGAATGTCGTACTTGCGATAAAAATTTCTTGCATCATCTGCACTATTAAAACACATTTCAAAAGCAGGTTCAACTTCTATACCATCATTGGAAAGGTTAATAGGAAGTTCATTTGTGTCGTCCTCATAATGATTTGAAGAAATATATGGTAGTGGATAAAACTCATCATGACTTAGTGGAACTGCTGAGATGGAAAAGTCCATTGCCCGAAAAAAAAATTGATTTTCATATTCAACGATCCTAGAATGAGTAAAGTACATTTAATGCATAATTTAGGTATGCACAGTATATTGGTAATGGACATTCCAACCAAAAATGTTAAAGCATACAGTTTTGGTTAAATGAAAATCACACAACTAGTACAACAAAAATGTTAAAGAACTGTATTCTATGTAAATAACAACCATTTATTAACATCATTGGTATTGTTCTATTATTAAAAGCATTTATTACAAATGTTACCGAATCACCAATGCCATTTGTTAGATTCATATTGTCATTACAAGCGCAATAAATACATACTAACCTATTGTCCTTGGTTGGTTGAGATCAATGTTGGTTGTGGTTGCTTTAACTCGTGGTGTGTTGTGGCTGACCTTAGTATTGAATGAACTTAATGGTCCTTGGTGTGGGTTTGGTGAGAATAAGAACAACACCTAATGCAGGCACTGAACCTGCGTTGGTGAACTGCAAATGGCGAGAAGAAAAATAGGTTACATAACAGGCATTTGGTTGAGATGTTTGATCTGACAATACATCAGTATGGGATACAAGGGCGGGAAGGTAAAGCAACCCATCCATTATGATTATATTTCATTGAAAGTCTAAGGATTCCAACGGACAACAAAGGTGACGGTGAATAGTGAACAATGATGCCTTAGCAAAACAAGGTCATTTTGGTAATTTAAATAGGATTTCATTAAATGCACTTAAACAAGGACATAAAAAAGAGATTGTTTACATTCTGCCTCACGTAAAGCATTAAATGTTGTACAGGTCATACACCAATAAGGATTGACAAACCTAAATAGGTGAGATGTTGCAAGATGCTGGTAAACCCAAAACGATCATTCATATCCCTCACACGTCAACCCTAAATCAATTGAATAAGACCAACTTCTTGCCCTGAAATCACCCAGCCATAGTCAATGGAAAATTTTAAGAAGCTTGATATAGACACAAGAGATCTTGAAAACTTCATTCAACGCTGTAACTCTAAGACTCCCCTCATTCCAGGACCTGCTGGAAATGTACAAGCTGTTTTCCTAAATCGAAGTTCAAATGATGGAATGAACACACAACAATTTCTCAAGGAATTAGGTGACCAAACCCATCGTCGAGACTTTGGGACGAACGCTTGGGAATGGGTTGAAAAGTTCATTCTCTTCCATGGTAATTTCTTAACCGACAACAGTAAAACCAGATTTGGATCTCATTTCGGTTCATTTTCTTCTCAGAGTTGGTGGATGGGGAGACGACAATGCAAGTTACACCCTTAGCTAAAGGCAAAATGTCAATGGAACTGTCACTACTCCCTTGCATTGTCAAAGCCTGTCAACCAAACGGGTTAGGGGACATGAAAATCACAGTGAAGGTTAACATTCCATATTATATATAGCATAAGTTTTGTTAACCATGACTATACAAAATTTTAATGTTTGTGAACCATACAGGACCTTACTACAACTGCTAAAGCCCGTTTTCATCGCAAGGTGTCACAACATCCTAAATTTGGAAGTGACATAGCTGTTGGATCTGTCTTGCACTTAAAAAATGTACTTGTCTTTGTAAGTAATTCATATTCATAATGTCATATTATTTGGTACTTACTGGGGTAGTTCTTGCTTTCTCATAGGTCAATGTTTACAGCCCCAATCGAAGGGTTTTTTTTATCTCAATATAACTGTCAATAACATTGTGAAGGTACACCTTTCAAATAATAAACATATTCATGCCAAATCATGTCTTACTTAGGCTAAAAATGTTATGCCTGGTGTGCATTAACAATGCTTTTTAGGTATTCAGATCTGACATTGGCCCTCTTAATGATGAACTATTGAGAGCTTCACACCCCGTCATTCGGATAGGACCAGTTGTAGGTATATTGAGCATTTTTACCTTATTATGGGTCTCAATTAGTATGAAAGATTACTACATTATTTTTTCACATACATATCAATTATGTCTTTCTTTATTTTTTATCCAGATCCAAAGCATTTGGAATTGCTGGAGAACATTGAAAATGTAACAAATGGAAATTGACATAAGTCAACGATCGTGAAGTCCTTGTCTTTGCATTTTGGAAGAACTTTACTTCATTTCAATGTAATTTCCTCGATGTATGTCTAAAACCTTGAATTTTGGTAATCACTCATGTTAGCGGATTTCGGAAATTGTATTTCCAAACTCTTAACTTTGGTCATGAATATTGTAAGGCTAAGTTATTAACGAACATGGTTATTATGTTTAAAGCATAAATTGGTATCTAATTAAGTTAGAGACTAATTTAGAATCTAATGGTATAGATCACTAAAACCTTGGTAGCTAATGTTAGATACTAATTATTTGACTTAATTGGTCACTAAATTCAATCATTACTTCTATGTTGTAGTTATTTAGTAACTAAAATCTAATTTGGTAACTATTTTAATCATAATTAATAATTATTTTATTTGGTAGCTAAAAATTGATCTTTAAATAATATTTTTTTTTTTTAGTGATAAGGAACTCAAGAATGGTAAAGGCACGTGAGGCTCAAAGATGAAGGGACTGGATGTTGCTTTCAAAATAAAAATATTGAAGATATTTTTAGTATTTTAAAAAATCGTATAACAGGTCATAATTTATATAGTAGAAATTCACAATTGCTTTCTGCATCCATCAATTTTCACTATTATGCCTTTATGAATTTGGGGTGTATGAGATATTTTAGAAAATAATTTCCTGAATGTATTTCATGAAAATATTTTCCGAAATTATTTTTCGAAAATATGTTTCAGAAAAATAATTTCGAAGTATATTATAGAAATTCTTTTTCAGAAAAATGTTTTAGAAATACGTACTAACACGATCTTTATGGAAATGTGTTACGGAATTTCTTTTCTAGAATTCTAGAGTTTCTTTTCTGGAAATCTTTTGAAATCGCATTTTTAGAATGTTAAAAAATTTTGTGAACCTATCACTTCTAGAGTTTGCCGCATTACTCTAGACTGTCGCCGTTCACCTAAAATTGCTGCCAATCAATCATCGAACAACATTTAATAGAAATCCTAAGCAATGAAACATTTCTTCATCAAAATAAAACTGAAATCAATCCTAAATCAAACTCAATTTAAACACAAAATATCTCACAATTTTCAAATATAAAGACACATAATGAGGACAGAATCTCACCTACGAAAAAGACGACTCGGTTCCTCCAACTCTGGCAACCGTACCACCTCCGACCAAAATTCGTCGCTATCTAAAACCACCAAGTTTTTATATATATTTACAGGGACACCCAAGTCTTTTCCGTCAATGATTGGGTGCAGAAAATAAATAATGGGGTGCATAAAATAATTAGCACAACCTTTTTATTTTTACTTAAATTTGGGCCTATCTGTTTTTTCTTTTGCCCATTCTTTCAACTGGCCCTCTTTTATATATAATTTTGTTATTTATATTAAATAGTATTTAAAATTATATGAATTTAGTTCTGTTTTCTCAAATGCGTAGTTTATAGGAACTTTATGCTAAAGAGTTGTTTTGGTATATGTATGGGCACATGTGTCGTCTTATTCTTATTAATGTTTTATATGTATGATAAATAAAATAGTTTTTTTACAACCTTAAATAAATTTTAAATATTTATATGATCGCATGAGTTATTTCATAATATTTAATTATCTAAGAATAAAAAATAAAATCATAAGAGTAAAATATAAATAAAAAAAGTTATCAAGTATTTTTATGATAGTACACATCATCTTATACTTTGACAAAAATTAAAAATGTTTTATCCTCAATAAAATCCATGCAACAGTTTACAATATTAATGTATATTTTATACTTTCTTCATCTAATATACAATTTATAAAAATATCAAGTATAGATGTTCGCAATCTATTATACTTTAAAGAACCTTAATTATAAAAACCTAAAATGTTAAAAATATTAAATTTTCAAAATTAAAAATAAACACATAAAAAATTATGCAAAAAAAAATAAGTATCCTATTTTTTTTTTATTGTGAATGAAAATGCGTAAGAGTAAGATTAATCTTTGTAAAATAAAAATAAATAATTTCATATTTATTTTATTTATTTCAAAGAATAAAAAAAAGTTTTTACATATATTATTGTTTGAATTTTGGGAAAAAAATAAACATCTAAAAAATTACACTCGCACATTTTAATAAGGGACAAACATAATAGGTTATTAATACATTCCTACATGTAATTGACTTTTGGATTTAAATATTGGTTTCGAAGATGTTTTATTTTTGAAAATTTTCTTATATAATTTCTCTTAATAAACTGTGGTGACGACTCGTTTCAACACTCACAATATATTTCATATATCATAACTAAGGAAATATGGATTTGATCTAAGTCATATTACAAAATCTAATTTAGTGTAAGTAAAAAAAATCTATCTTTTGAAGTTAGGAAGTTAGAATTTTAAATTCTCCTATAAAGCAACTTCGTGGTAAGAATATCATTATGGTCAAAGTGTTAAGAGAACCACATCCTAATATTTTTTCTTGATAAGATAATTTTTTAGGATGAAATTTTTTATTGTTGGATATAATTGTAAAACCCACTCTCACTCTTCTCTCTCCTTGATAAGAAAAATTTCTTCTCTCTCTAGAATTTCCCTCCACCTTCTGTCCAATTTCATTTCTCAAAATCTCATTTCTTTTGAGATTTGGTCACACCTCACAGTAGTTAAGGAGTTAAATATATTTTCAATCTGTTTGTTTTCAATCAGAGTAAGATTTTGTTTGCTGTGATGATTCTTTATTTTATTTTATTTTTTGGATTTGTCATCAATCTTGGTAAAGTTGGTTGAAAAAGTGATTCTCTAAACTTGGTTAAGTTTATCTTGAAATTTTGTAATGTTTGTGTACTTTGTTCTAGTCTTTTGATTTTGTAATGTTGGAAGTTACTTTAGATTAAAAAAAAATTACAGGTAAACAAAGCTATTTAAGTTTTACATAGAATCTTAGGATAGATGATTTGGATATAAAGATGACTTGTCACTCTATCTTGACTTATATCCAGGCTTTATGTTTTATTTTAAGAAATAATTGAATTTTTGAACATTAAGTGAGAATATTTTGAGTCTAAGTTCGATGCAATTTCGAGTTTGAGTTAGTAAGTGTTTGGTTTAGTGCACTTTTAACTTAATACTCTTGTTGAGATATTGATACAGTGGCAAGATTATACGTGTTAAATTAAAGAGTTTCTTATACTGGGTTTTAAATATAATTTAGATTATTAAAGTTAATTTCCTATAGTTTTCTATATACTAGTTCATGAGTTTAATGTGAATGAAAATATATATTGGGTTTGAATGATCATTGTTAAATTGAAATAAGTGAAACATTATATTTGAGCACATTATGATTGTATTGATCATTTTGAATTTGTTCAGAAGTTGTATTTGTTAAAGTCGTTTTGAGTAAAACTTTTGAAAAAAAAAATTGGTTTTATTGCATGAAGTTTATTTTTTGATATTTTTGTTCAAACTAAGGATCTTCACTCAAGCAAAAATAAAGTTGAAACACAACCTTTGTTTTCGATTCCACTTTCACTCAAGCGAAGGATTTATCGCTCGAGAAAAAATAGAGCTACAACTCGACCTTGCTCTCGTCTAAACTTTCGCTCAAATGAAGAAATTTTCACCCGAGCTAATTTTTTTTCTTTTTGTCTCTATAATGGATTCATGAGTGTTTAATATAAATGTAAAATGAATAATTAATTCGTGATTTTGTTTGAATGAGTTATATTGTATGGTAATGGTTGTTGAGAATGATAATAATTGTATGAATTTGGGGTCACAAATTTGATATAACATGTGTAGATGTACGGCTTGGGTTGTAATGAACTTACCCATATCCATCACTCATGAGTCAATTTGTTAGTATAAATCTTAGATTGGATCAGATGTACTATTTTCAGGTAGGACATACTTAATAGAAATCTTCTAGAAGACATCAATTGATTTTTTTTATCGACAAAAAAGAATAATATAACTTGGAACACTTGGAGTGTCCCAACCCATATACGTAGAGAAATTGTTCCAATTACTGGAAAACCAAAAAATAATATAAATTGTTCCACAATTATGACTAAAAACCTAGATAACATGCCCTTAAAAGATGGAGTTGTTTTACATAGGCTCTACACATCATATCTCACTTTTGCAAAAATCACTTTATGCTCACACTTAATATTTCCTCTGTGTTTACTCTCATAATTCAATTAGATGCCCAATATGATTTATTTGATTGTGTCACTCTACATAAGGCTTAATTTAATTAATTAGTGATATTGTGTCCTTTGGGCTAAATAGGTACAGTCGTGAATTGATAGTTCATTTGTTAAATATCTTTCGTTATATAAATCCATGTGTGGTTTATATGACTTTTGTATCTTTGTGTTTGATGGAATTGAATTGTTTGTGGATTGCTAATTAAAATACTTCTTTTTAATTTTATACATTTTTTTCATGTTGAAAACTTGTTTAATGACTTATGTATGTGTTGATTATTTGATGATTTCTTGCAAATATATGTATGGTTGTAAAAACAATATCGAGAAGAAATTAAAGATATATTTTTTTTATGTGTGTGTGGGGGGGGGGGGGGGGGTTGGGGGCCAGGGCCGTTTTGATATTCAATTTGATAAAAGGACAGTTTGGGAAAGGATATTGACGCCACACTCAAGAAAGATGAGAAGGTGAGTCAACCTGGGTTCTTGTAAATCAGAACACCATAAATTTCTCAAAGAGAAAACTCAATTTTATTTAAAAATTCATCTCCCATTACATTTCTGAGTACAACTTTTTATAGACCAAAATAACTAAGACCTTTCTAGATTCTATACTAATCCTGACATGCCAACATAACTAATATATTAATCCTAACATGTTAAAATACCTAAGAGTTTCTAGATTCTATATTAATCCTAATACCCACTAGTAATTAATCTTCATTAGTTGTTTTTATTTCCCACTGAATGTACTGAATGTATCATTATTTTCCACATGAGAATATAAATGATTCTTCTTGTAGTCTTCTTTTTCCATGTGACCCATTCAACCACTTAATTAAAATACATAATAAAAAATTACAAACAAAATCGTAAATTATTATTTATCCCCTGAAGATCATGTCATTCCCTCCTTCTTCAAGGACATTCATCCTTGAATGTCATGAGTACACTTCTTTCTAGAGAAACATAATTCCAGGATCAAAGATCATCTTTTTGTTAATTTCCCATTCCAAAACAAGAATCCTTGCAAACATGACTGATTGGTTGATACAAAATGACGTGTTATTGATATTTTTCATTAAAAACTCTTCCCCACATTGTTGAATGGATGAAACAACACAATCATAAAAAAATAATTATAATTATTTTTTCTTCCTTTTTCTTGATCACTTTTTTTCATTTATTTCTCCTTTTCTCTTTTCTTTTGTATTTTTCTCTTAATTTCTTTTTCTTTCAACTCCTTCTCTTTATTTTCTTTCTCTCTCAACTCCTTCTCTTTATTTTCTTTTTCTCTCAACTCCTTCTCTTTATTTTATTTTTCACTAATTTTCTTTTCTATTAGCTCTTTGTTTTTCTTTTTCTCCATCTCTCTTTCTCTTTCTCTCATCACAATAATAGCATGTCTCTTCCAATACTCATTTTCCTCTCCATTTGTGAAACAAAATCATCAATAAACAATTTATGACTTGCATTGAATTGAGGAGTAACTTTAGCATTAGTACCTGCCATAAATAAATAGAAAATAATTTAAAAGTAGAAAGAAATGTCACTAAATATCAAGAGTCGAAGCTCTGATACCAACTGATGAGGAAAATATAGGGGGCAAGACCGTTTTGATATTCAGTTTGATAAAAGGACAGTTTGGGAAAGGATATTGACGCCACACTCAAGAAAGATGAGAAGGTAAGTGATAAGTCATAGGGTTGATCGCCATAGGATAACCTGATAAGATCAATTTTATTTCAAAATTCATCTCCCATTACATTTCTGAGTACATCTTTTTATAGGCCAAAATAACTAAGACCTTTCTAAATTCTATACTAATCCTGACATGCCAAAACAACTAATATATTAATCCTAACATGCCAAAATACCTAAGACCTTCTAGATTCTATATTAATCCTAATATCCACTAGTAATTAATCTTCATTAGTTATTTTTATTTTCTACTGAATATATCATTATTTTTCACATGAGAGTATGAATGATTCATCTTCTTGTAGTCTTCTTTTTCCATGTGACCCATTCAACCACTTAATTAAAATACATAATAAAAATTACAAACAAAATCCTAAATTATTATTTATCCCCTGAAGATCATATAAGGACATACACTTTGTTAGGTTTATTTTTTGAAGGTGTTAAGTAAAAATATATTTTTAAAAACTATAACTATATTTCTTATAATAAATAATTATTCTATAATTTTAAAAATCAAATATTTGAAATCTAAATTAAATGGTGAACCTTCCACCATAGGGATGGTGCAAAAAGAGGAATTGATTAGGCAAAGAATTTAAGAGCATGTATTGTCGTTGACATAATTGATGAAACTCCATTTCTGGATTATAATAATGTGGAATGACTTGAAAGTGAAACTAGCTAGGGTGCATGTGGTTCATTTCAACTAAGAGATTAGGTACGCACTCACTCAACCTAACCTTTGCTTTATATTCACTTATGAACTAGTCAAAGTTGGATCATATACTAAATAAGAACCAAGAAGGAATAGAGCAATAAGTGCACAAATAACGGAACCATATTTTTAGGTCATCATCAACATTCAACCTTAGAGAAAGTACATTGTGGGAAAAATTTGTAGATATAACATATTATCTGGGAACTATAGGAGCAATTTATTCAACCATAAACATTGCAATTTTGGACATATAAGATTTTCTATGGGAATGTACTAGCATAAGATAAAAAATAAGATAGAGTTTTAAATAAGATCAAGATTTTAGTCATAAGAATAAAATTTATGTTTCTATTTTAAAAATATATATTCACTCACAACTAAATGAAACATTAATAAGCATGTAAGTTTTATAAAACTGCTGCGTTGAGAAGTAAAAAAAAAAAAAAAAAAAAAAAAAAAAAAGTCCTAAAAGTAAAGTGGCATAGTAAAACTCACGAAAATTATATAAAATATCATATAATAACTTTTGGAATAGAGATGTACTAAAAACTAATAATTATAGAAAACCAATGACAATTAATTCGCAATACAGTTAGTACTTACAAATATTCTTCGTGAAAAGCTTTTAATAATGTCATTTTGACTTTTTCTTAAAAATAGAAACTAATCTAAAGTGTTTATTTAATTTCTTTTTATATCATAGACTCAAATTTGTCATTGTTAAAAAGTATTATTCTGCACGGTTGGAACTTATATTCAGAATGTGAAAAAAAAAAAAATCATGTATATTTGATTTCTTTTATGTATATTTTTTCTTTAATATTATTTAATTCCCAAGGAGCTAGGTTAAACTATTAAGTTTTCAATACGATATGAAAAATATCAAGTTTCAACAAAATAATTTTACTAATTCTGTTGAAATTCATTTAAAATGAATTTGAGTTTTTTTTTAGGATTGATACGTTACCAAGTGGGAGACGTGAAACCATTTGGATGAATTTGGTTTTCAAGATACACAAAAATTCTTCATATAAAAAGCTCCTCAAGACCCACACAAATAAAAAGTTTTATATATCATAGGTCTTAAAAAATTTAATACTAATATATTATTATAAAATTAAAAAATATTTATTATTAAAATTATACTTAAAAATAATTTTTATTAAAATTTTAAAATGTCTTAATTGACTTTAAATTTATATTAATATTATAAATATTTTTTTAATGACTTTAAATGTATTTTTTAATGACTTTAAATTTATAATGGTACTATAAATATTATTTAATAAATAATATATTTTTAATTTTCTCTTAATAAATAAATAATATTTTTTAAAAGAGACATTAAATAATCAAGGAATTCTAAATATTAAAACTTTCTAATTTTTTATCTTTTTTCACTATTCTATCATATTGACATCGGCTTATCCTTCCTTTTTATAACTCTTTCACTTACCTCCTTTCTTTCGCTGACTTTTTCACACTTATCTTCTTCTTTTTCTTAACTCTTTCGTTAGTTCTTCCATATTATTGCTTCAATTTGAGTGTTTGATTGTTATTAAGCCATTATCCAATTCCAAATTTGTTTCATCATTCTATATTGTAGATTTATGTGTGTGTCACTATTTCAAAGCTTAGAGCGGTAGATTGAGGAATTGAAGTTTGTATTAGGTTTTGCTTCTTTTCAATGCATAAATATAAGGTAAAAATCAATATCAGATTTTTAATTAATTTCAAAATAATATGTGCAGGTTCAAGGAAGAAAATTAAAAATTTAGAATTTATAAATTAAATTTAAACACTTATCAAGGGACAAGACGAAAAATAAAAGGAGACTTAACACTTCAAGACAACATAATACAATCAAGTTCATTGTTTTGGCAATCAGGTCTTATTCTTTTAAATTAGTCTCGCTTTTTTTTGGGTTGGTTCTCTTCTTGTAAGACCCAACCCTATTAGTTTTTGGTATGTCCATGACACATGACAGATCCAATATCATGTATCCACATTATAATTAGGGTAAAAGGCTAACCCTAAGGGTGTGCATCCATCCATGAAGCAGTGGTGTGTGTGGAGAAGTGTGTGAGCAGTCGCTTCAAAGAAAAGAGATAGAGACAAACTCAACTCCCAACTACTCCCTACAATAACTTGTGTTGGTTGTTTTGAAGATCTAATTGTGAAACCTTGTCTGATCAAGCTACAATCTTTATTAAAGATTCTACACTCATATTTCTTCAATCTGAACGGTGAGATTGTTTACTGGAGGTTAATAGAATCGTCAAGAATTTTGTGAAGAGTTGTTGTCCACAAAAAATTCTTATTACCATCAGTCTCGGTTTTTTCAAAAATCCAATGATGAAATATTTCCAATTGCTCTGAAATAAATTTTTACTGGAGTCTTATCACTTACAGTAATTCATTTTGGACGATTGGATTTGAAATTGGAGCTATAATTTGTTTCCAGAAAATTTGTGAACAATGGCAATTTTTCTGGTGATGAGATTCTTAAACTCTTGCTTGTTAAATTTTAATTTGTTGATATTTTGGGCCATTGTTGGTGACCATTTGAGGATTAGGAAGAGTTATAGTGATATGCTCTTTGATTAGTTTTTGTGAGACTCATTGTACCTTTGTTTTGGTATGATTGGAGTATTTACTGCTCTGTGGATTTTTTTTATCTCTATTGAGATGGTTTTTCCCATGTTAATTATTGGTGTTAGTTTAATCTTTTGTTCTCGATTGCATATTGGTTTTTCTTATTAGATCGATTGATTGCGTTCAGAGTATTTCCATATTGTTTTGATAACAGTGAATCTTATTGCTTCTACTGCCTGACTCCATTAGTTGTATATACTTATAAGTTATATTCAATATTATATATATATTACAGTTTTTAATTTTATATCAAAAAATATAAATATGTCAACTAGAAGATATGAATCAGATTATTCAAAACTTCAAGAAAAGAGAAGAGTTGAGCTTTCTGTTGAGTTACAAAAAGGGACCATGGATAAATTTATAAAAATAAAAAATGAATTAGAAAATACAGGTAAGTGCTCTTTGAATGTAGAAGAAGGTCTATTGAGAGACTTATTAGTCAAGTGAAAAATGCCTAAACCTTGGATCTGTCATTGAATGTAATATGATGTAAAAAAAATGTCTAGAGTATTTATCCTTTTGGAAAATCTATATCATTAATCATAATAAGATATTTTTCTACTAATAAGTCTCTCAATTTCATATCAATGTTCTCCCATTGATTGAAAGAAAAATGCTTAAACCTTGAAAAATACTTTAAACATGATAATTTGTTTTATCTTGATGACTTAGATTTATTTTCTCAAAAATTAAATATCTTAAAATAGATAATAGGAGTAGAAAATGACAAACCAATTGACGTTCTTAATTATATAAAAATAATAAATTATTTTCCAAATACATATATAACATATAGAATAATGGTAATAATTTCAGTATCGTTGCTTCTTGAAAGATATTTCGAAAACTTGAACTAATAAAATTTTATTTAAGATTAATAATGTCTCAACAAAAGTTAAAAGGATTAGCTTTATTGTCTATTGAAAAATATATTTTAAATAAAACTAATTATGATAATTTAATAGATAATTTTACATCACAAAAAATTCAAAAAACAATTTCAAACTTAAAAATATCCTAATTTTAATTATTTTATTAATTTAAAAAAAGTTTATTTTTTTAATTTACTTTAACTTAATTTGCTTTAGGTTCTTGAGTAGCCCAGATGAAAAATTGTAATATTGATATTAGGATGACAATTTTGATGTAAATAGTTTCATTGCATAATCATAAAAATTACGCATAACATGTGATTGTAATTCATAACGCACGATTTAAACATTATTAATATTATAGAATAATAATAAACTTTTTCCTTCTCTGCCACTCCAATCTTTCATGCAATTACGCATGTTTAACGTAACTTCGTTTTAGGATTAACCTGGTAACGTTTCCTCAATGAATACATGAAATGTCTAATGTAAAACTAATGAGTGTCGGAAGAAAAATAATATAAGAAAAAAAAAGTCAATTATTATTTTATATTATTTTTCATTGTGGTAAGAAAGCAACTATGGTTGGGTATACATACTGCGAATCTCAAAGATAACAAACCTTTTTTTTTTTTTTAATTTTCATAATTATATTAAATTTACAATTTCGGTTTTGCAAGCTTACTAAATTTGCAAGCTAACCCAGAGATTTGAAACTACAACATTTTAAACAGGAAAATTACACAAGTTATCGACGAAAATAAGCCTAATCTAATGAAAAAAGAAAAAGATAATTTCATTTACTGGGTATATTTTAATGTAATAGATTTTATTTGGACAAATAAAAAGGAAAATAAATTAATATTTTGTTCATATTATTATTTGGATTCACAGGTTTATTTAGATGTGAAATTTATGGATCAAATATAAACTTACGAAATAGAATATTTATTTAGTAAAATATACTTATTCAACTTATTTTAAACGTGAATTGAGTCTTAGATAAAATTGATCCACTAATCCATCTCTACTAGTAACAATATTATATGTAATGTATATCTAATTAGTTCTCAATCAAACACTTAACACTTGAATCTAACATTTTGTAACAATATTAGATAATACAAAATAATGAGAAAGGACTTAAATTTGTTGATAGCTTGTAATTTTAAAAATTATTTTACTATTTTTCTGATTTCAGGATTCAATTTAACTAAGTATATACAATTTTAATAAACCAAATATTAATAATTTACAATTTTAAGAAACTATTTTTTAGTAATATACAAATTTAAGAACTATTTTACTATTTTATTAATTTTTAACATCAGTTTAACTTCCTATTTTAATTTCTCAGGTTTTTATGTTATCTCCTAAAATTGAACCCATACACTGAACATACTCAGGTTTTTATGTTATCTCCTAAAAAGAAGTTATCATATTAACTAGACAACCACTTTCTTCACAACTGAAACATGATAATCAGTGGTCCTTTACCCGAAAAAGTTAAATCAAATAAACTGTAGAGATATACATGCATGGAGATAAAAGTTCATGATCAATGAGTTCAAAAGAAAAGAACCAAAAACAAAACTGAAAAAACCATGCAACGTGCCTTTCAATTTCTGGATATAATTTGACATTTATAGTTAAGTGGACTCTTTCAGTGTATAAATTCACGTAATTGAAGCAGAAACGCCATCACCTTGTCCTCACGGATTAAACTAAGTTAATGAATCACATTAATACACCATTAATCAAGATTTTGTTATTATCGTGTCTAATCATTAATCAATGTTTTTTTTTTTTGTGTCGTTACCTTCTGAATAATCCCAATACCCAATTTACACTCCCTTTCGGTATGGTATTTTTATCTTATAGTCAATATTCATATCATATTTTTAGCAAAATGGCCGTTTTGAATTGTCATTGGATGTTTGATTTTGTTTGTGTTGGTGGATAATCTTCTCACGTTTTATTATTACAAGCGTGTCGTACATTAACCGTATAACATCACATCAACATGTAGAAATTGGAAAGTTGTTGTTATAGGATAGGGTTTTTTTGCTTCCAATGAACTTGGAAACATATAGAAGTAAGCATGGGGATTTTTTTTTTCAAGTTTTAATTGATTATTATTGCATTTAAGGTAGCTATATAACAATATTAAAAAATTCATTACCCGTTTATAATTTAGAGTTAAATACATTTTTAAATTTAATATTTTTTTTTACCTTTATTCCTGGATTTTTGTATTTATTCGATAAAACTTGAAACCATCCTGTTTAATCCACATAAAAAATGGATAAATTTAGGTTTAAGCTTTTATATATTTTTATTTTTCTAAAAATTTATATTATTATTTTTATCATTAATATTTATTTAAAAATAAAAATGATATTACATATATATATATATATATATATATATATCTTCTATTTTTTTATGTATAAATATAATTATGTATGACGCATACAAAATATATATAATTATTTTCTACATAAAAAAATAGAAAATATATCAAAATGGAGGAGTTTGGTTTTTAAGTTTTGTTTTTGTAAGTGAATGAAGAGTGTGATAATCTATTATATTTATAATATATATTTATTTATATACACTTATCTTGTTATTATTAAATAAAGAGTTTTATCTATTTATAATATTTTTTTTACAATTACATTTATATTATTGGGATAACATATTGATTATGGGACTAATGATCAATATTAAACAATAAAATATTTAAATTATCTAATAATAATAATATGTTTTAAATCATTATATTAGATAATGTGGTATAAATAATTTTCAAATGTTATAAAAAATGATAATCATGTTAGGTTCAAAAATACGTAACTGAATATATAAAATATTATAATATGTGCTAAGAAAAACATAACCGTATGAGTAAAATATTATGTTATATTATCTTATTTTGTTTTTATTTTTTATTTTCTTTAATTTTTATTTCTTATTTGTATCCTATTTTTTATTCCTTTTGTCTTCTTACTTATCTAACTTTTATTTCTTTTCTTTATTAATTTTCATCAAATTTATACTCTTAAAGAATATGAAATTTACTTTAAAAATATTTAAAATTAGATTTTAATTTTACTTCAATCTTATAAAATTTGTGTAAAAATTTAGAATGTATTTTATAAAATTAGGATTGAACTTAATTAAACCTTAAAGAAATGTTTATATGTCATAATATAAATACATAGTGTTTTTTTTAAATATCTTTATATTAATTTTTTTTTAAAAGTTAAAGAAAATAAACTTAAACTACTTAAGAAGGGTATGAGGGAAGATAAAATTAAGATAAAGTGTTTAATAGAAAATAAAATAAAAAATTATTTAAAGAGTGTTATTAAAACTCAATACACTATTTATATTTATATTTGAATGTGAAAGAAAATTCCTTTATATTTATTTTCATATATCTCATTATATCTTTATTATTCAACGTATCATTCCTAATCTATTTGTGCTCTTTCTCATTTGAAAAAGAAAAGACAAACTTAAATGAGTGAAAAGATAAATATTTTATTTGAGATATTTTGCATATATATATATATATATATATATATATATATATATAGTTACTTTTTTATAAATGTATATTATTTTTAAATCATAAAAAAGTAATTATTTAACATATGGAAAATAAAAATTCTGAATAATTCATATAAAAGTAGGAAAATTAATAAAAGTATATTTGTTTTAAATACATACTTTATTGTATTTTTTTGCAAATCTACAAAATTATGAGTACCAACTCCTTGAACGAAGAGTGCAATTCACCCAAATTTATAAGGTTTGACAATAATGAAAAAAATATATCAATATCATTTGTCAATAAGAAAGAAGACATATAACATCTATATCAGTGCTTGCCTGCATGCTTCCATCTCTTAATTTCTTGACAGGTTATAATTAATTATAATAAGGAAAGAAAAAGTATTTGGGGAGAGAAAAGGGAAAAAGAATGATGAGGGGTAGTTAGGGCAATTGGCACTTCTCGTACTTTACAGCTTTGAGTTTGACATTTGAGATTTTGGAACGTTGATGGATAGTTGTGCCCTTTCTTTCTCTCTCACCGACAGTGAGATTGAGGGATTACGTATACCCATAATTGACCCAAAAAATAAAGAAAGAAAGAAGGGTTGGAGTAGTGGGTCTCACATAGCCACAGAGAAGAGTTGTGTTCAGACTAACATTCTTTTCACCCAAATCTAGTGGGACGCGTGTCATTCTCTTTCTCACTCCCACGTCTCTCACCGCCGTCAGACATACGCTTTTCTCCATGCCTAATGTTGCATCAAGACATTTCTGAAGTACATGTAGAAATTGTTTATTATATGGGCATTTGAGTTGTGTGTACTTTTTGTTTAGGTCACGGGTGAAGATTTATGATAGTTTGTAGAGAAAATTATGGCAGAAAGAATGAGATAATGAGAATATGGGAATTATTTAATAAATTATTAATTTATCTTTGCATGTAATATATGATTTTTTTAATTTTCGTAATTGTTATTAAAATTAATAGACACTATTTTAAACAATTTATATTTTTAAGATATAATTTAGTTTCATTTTTAATTATTTTGAAAAAATTTAATTAAGTTTTAACACTGAAAAAAACTTTTTTGTGACTAATTCTTACTGTGTCATTTGTTTTTATGATCAAATTATTGTTAGGCGGTGCATTTTCGTTTCAAACTGCGATGCATTTTGGATTTTTGGATTTTAGAAGGGTTTGGTGCATCGGGTCTGTCGATTTGTCTCTTAGATAATCTCATTTACCTTTTTTCTTTTATCTGTTTTCCTGACCCGTAAATAATCCATTTTTTTTAGGTGAGGATTCCTCTTCTTCCATTGTTATTCTGAATTTGGTATCATCGGCATGCAACTGAGAGGGAAAAAAGTATCGTGAACCAGCACTTTCCTCTCATGAACTAGTTAGTAATTTATTTATAGTTATAAATCTATTTGTAACTGAATCTTTTAAATGGGAGGTGTACATATGCCAGGATCTTCGAGTTACACTGGTACAATAAACAAAAGAGTTAGAGCCGAGGGGAATTGGGTCACTGACCTCAGATGTATCCTTTTATTTTTTTTTTCCTTTTTAATTTTGGTTTTATTATTAGTTGAGTGATGTTTGACTTCTCTTATTTATTTATTATTCAAAGCGTAACAATATTATGATAAATTAAATAGCCTCGTATGTATTTATGAGTATTTGTGTCTCTTACTAGTTCTTCCTCTCGAATTGATATTGAATATTCAAATCGATGCGGTATTCAAAACTCATTAGTAGTAATCTCGCTATAGCAATTTTGTAGTCGATAGTCATGCGATGTTATTTAGGATCAATAATTATGCTTATAGGAGTACTTTTGTTTTAAGTTTGCTTCAATGGGTTTGGGTCTTAATGGCACTTTAAAGTAGTTCTTAATATGAATTTCTTCAAAACTCAGTATATCCAGACACGATAATATTGTGAAATGTGGTACACATTAGCGAATCACAGATATTGGTATAGAGAAACGAACACGGACAAATATGTTTGATGATAGCTTCTTCATATCCTTATGTACATCCAATCAATTCTGGTGACAATAGCATCCCTTTCACACCGATTCCACAATATGGCTAAATAAGCACTTTTACTTTGATTGAGACGTCGGACCTATCTCAACACTTTTAAATCAAGGTAAATTTGTCAGCACTACCTTTTTTTTTTTTTTTTAATTTATATAGTCTTCTATGTCATACTATGCCCTAAAAGGTGTTTGTAGAGGGTTTTGAGTCATTGCACTGTCGGTAAAATCTATTCCTTGTCCCGATGATCATAGGATCTAGTTGTGGATGTAACCTCTCCACTCAATAGGATCAAGGCTGAATATATTTGATATTTCCAATTCCTTCCTAATTTTTTTATAAGAGCCAAAAAGGTGTATTATTACTTAGGTTAGCTTAAGTTTTTATAACTCCCATATAATGTGCAGGAAGTTAGTAATATTGTACTTAATTGGATTTAGTGAAATTTTGTTTTTTTATAAAATCTAACACCCTTCCTACATGTCTTATCTTGCCTTCAAACAATTTGAACAACACTTTAAGCTTAAAATCTTTTAAGAAAATATTGAGAGCATGACTCAATTTATATGATATTGTTTCAATTTAACCTATTGCCTCATAATTGACTTTTAAGTATACAATTAGGATGAAAGCTGAAAAGAAAATTTTGACATCTATATTGTGGTCTATAAAAAGAAGTTATAAGAAAGGTGAGTTTGTGCCGTCTGGAACATGCATATGCAGAAAATTGAGGCCTTTCTTTTTCCTTCCCACTCATAAAAGAATGTTTATCCAACAAATACGTAGTTTTCTATCATGGCTTAATGAAGTATGTTGCAGATTGAAAGAAAAAGATTCATACTACCATATATGCCATATATTAATTTCAAGATAAATGTAAAGCTGAAAAATTAAATTAAGTCCTAAGGTCTTAAAACTAACAAATTCAACATTCATTTTCACAAAATAAATTTATTTTGCAAGCAAGTTATACAAATTACGGCCAAATGATGGTCAAATGGTACCAAATTAAGACAAAGTCACTCTTGTTTTGGTTTTGTGGATTTGTCTTGTTTTTGCAGATTTTACTTATAATAGTATGAAAATTAGACATATAAATTAAGAAATAATAGGAGAGTACATAACAATATTTATTACTTTTATGACTTAATATTGCCTACCAATTTTAATATTATTTAATTTCACTAAGTTCTAAAATAGGTTTCTATATTGACATTACAAGTCAATGAAATAAAGACACTAATGATTTTTTTGTTTTTTTTTTTTATATTGACATTACAAATGAGACGAAGACAATAATGATTGAAGAATGTTATTTAGTTTTTCATTTTGTTTAATTTTATGAGTGAGAATAAATGATACTATAATATTTTATTAGTTTTAACCTTTAAACTTTGTTGTTTACATTATTTTACCTTAAAGTTGTATATTTTATTGATTGTTCCTTTCATGAATGTTATATTCAATTATAAATACCAAAAATTTAAAATATTTTCCTTTTATCATTTTTTAGTTGATTCAAAATTTATATATGAATTATATAAAATACATCACATTAAAAAAATACATTAGATGAAATTAATGGGATTAAGATACCTAGTAGGAGCAAGGGTTCAACAACCGTTATCAGTAGCAGGGGTTTTGGAAACCGCTAGCAGTAACGAGGTTTTGGAAACTGCTGGTAGTAGCGGATATTTTGAAAACCGCTGGAAGTAGCGAGAGTTTTGAAAACCAACGATACTAGTAGGGGTTTTGAAAATTGCTAGCAATAGTAGGGATTTCAAGAACTATGACAAAGTTATTGTCATTCCAAGGTTTAGTAGAAATTGTCATTATTCTGTTAGCTACCTGGATCTTCAAAAAAAAAAAAAACAAACCACAAGTAACATACTTAGTAAGAGTTAAAAATGTTGAAATAACTAAATATAACCCCAGTTAAAATTAATTTTTGTTGTAGTCTAAGTTATCAATGTTTTAATTGAGTTTTTATTAAAATTTTCATTTTATAAAATATTTGAACTTTTTATATTTTTAATTAAGTTTTTTTTTTATGATTTGCTACCTGGAATGACTTTTGATGTTACTTTTTATTATTATTATTAGTCATTTAATTAAGTTTTAAGTATTTCATTTAAATATTTTAATTAAATTTTTATTATAAATTTTAATTCTATTGAGTATTCTAAATTGTAATTTTTAATTGTGTCTTCACTCTTAATTAGGGTGACCTGACCGTTTAATTTTGCGGTCACATGAAGAACACCACAAATTTGGATAGTAAAAAAATGAAGTTTTACAACCTTATTTTTATTATAAAAAAATATTTTTCTTATTATTTAAGTTTGTAGTGTTATATTTGAATTTGCAAAATCAAAGCATGTCACTTCAATTGATGACTCAATAAAAAAATATATAATTTTGGACTCTCAAAAGAACCAAACTTTTATCATAAAATTAATTAAAGATATTCAAAATTTATGAGAGTCTTAAAAATTCATTAACCTACTTTTTTATTTTCAGTATCCATACATACACAATAATAATATGCAAAGTAAAAATCATGTCAGCCTAGTTAAAAATAAGATTAATCACAAAACCTAAATTAAAAAAAATTATAAAATCTTAAATACTAAATAAAATATTCTGTTTATAGAAATTCAGTTAAAAATAATCATATTCATAAGAAATTTAAAACTTAACTAAACCTTTTAAAAACCTAAGAAAAAATTTAACATTATAATAAAATAATCTTCCAACATTTGTTAATTTAATCAAATCAATAACATGTAATCAAGTCCATTATCTTTTCGTTAAGGAAACCACTTCATTTTCAATTCACCTTTTCTCTTAATCACTTATGTTCTTACGAGACTTGGAGGGTATTCGGTCTTAGCTGCAGTCTTCGGCTCTTGAGGTAGTTCTCGTTCTCAGTGATCACTTCAACTCCAACATTGTCCTTGCTCTCTAGTGGGCAGTAGGAGGACACCTGCAAAAGGTGCTTTAATGCCAAAGTTAGTACACGAATGTCAGACAGGCAAAGTAGGAATTGGAATTGCGTACTTTTATGGGTCCACTCACATGGTATTTATAAGGGTCAAATCTGTATGACAGTGTTATAATTGGTCGAGGTTCTAGGGTATAACAACTTTTACAGACTGTTCTTTTTAGTGGTTGTCTGCTGAGTTGCCATTTCAGAGTTGAGTGACTGAGTGGATGACACCTCGGTCTTAACCGTGTACTATTCTGTGTAAATTGAACACCATTCGGCCATATTCCTAAACACTACTCGGCTGTCACTTGTACACTAGCCCCCCAAGCTTGAGAGTGTGGCACGAGAGGCTATTTTTGGTGATGCATGCTGCTAGGAGTGTTCCCTTCCTTGTTACAGGCAACACGCTTGCCTCCTAGGCTCAAGGTCCCAACGAGAGACTTATCCATGCTCACTACCTACAGTATGGTGCTTCAATCCGGACACTTGACGGTTTGAAGTCCTGACAAGTTGGATGAGGTCTTGGTGGATCACGTATGCATCCCTCAAGATATGTGTCATGTTTGATGGGTGGTAGGGAAGGCGAAACATCACCTGATGTGAGCGTTGGGTTCGTTCCCCACTTCATTTTCAATTCACCTCTGGGTCTAGGGTGCGAGGGGATTGCGATGACGCGGCCGCTCGGTTAGCTACGGAGGTTGCTAAGGATAATCTCCCTCGCCGAACGGGGTATGATTGGGCGAGTTACCACATCACTCGTCAGTTTACTAAGTAGCGCTGGTCATCGATGGTGGAAAGCTACTCAGTAGTGTATCGCGTTTTTGCTGAGTATACCAAAAGGGGCGCTTTCTATAGATCGATGTTGGGCCATCGATAATGTGTGTCATAGGCGAGAAGGTGACAAGACCAATTTCTTCTTGATGTACGCGTGCCTCTTCACAGATTCACATGTCCGGATCCCTTTCGACGAGTTCACCATGGGCATATTGCGTACCCCGAATGTAGCTCCTACCCAACTGCACCCCAACTCCTGGGCGTCTCTTCGCGTCTTTCACATATTGGCGGAGATGTTTCGATTGAAACCATCTCCCTATGTATTTTTACACTTTTACAACTCTCGCCTTGCTTGGTCGGTTAGGTGATTATCACTAATAAGCCAATCAGGGGTTGCCCTCTTTACGTCTTTTTGTTTATCTTACAAATATTTTAAGAATGTTTTTTTCAAAATAATCATCTCACCTGGCGGGAGGCATTATTTCTTTAACGGGGATACGCGTAAGTTCCCCTTGTATTGGACCCGAGATTCTGTCCATTATCTTTCTTGGTCGAGGTCATTTGTGACCGGGAATGACAAGAAGATATTTGATATCCTGGATCAGTTTCCATGGCGGCTTCCTATTTCGAATATACTTAAGCTTTTTCTTTCTTCACAGCGTTAGATGGATTTAAAGAGTATGTGTTTTCGCTTTGACCGATTAGTGTCCGGTTTTAACTCTGTTGAATCACTTATTGTTTTTCAGGGATCATGGCTCAAAAAGGTGTTGAATTTTTGGAGAGGTTGAAGAAGCTCAAGGCGGAGAGGATGTCGTAAACCAACAAGGCGGGAGCATTTGGCACTCCTCCATCCGTCCTTTGCCCAAGTATGTTAATGTTGCTCCGCCTATGGTCGATGATAAGAAGAGCAAGAGGAAAGATCATGGGAAGAAGCCTTTGTACTCTCATCATTCGCCAAAGAAGGCCCGACAAGAAGGTCCTAGAGCGGGATTGAGCAATGTCGAGTAGCTCTTCACCCCTGACTTGGCATTCTATGAAGGAATCAACTTCTCACTCTCTTTAGCCGAAAGAGGTGTGGGAACAATGCCTCTATTGAGGAGATAGAAAATGTGTATCTCGATATGCAAAGTCGTACCCTTGCTTTTGCCAAAGTGTTACATGCCTAGTGGTTGAAGCGGTCCTCCTCAGAGATGGCCAGACTGACAAAAGAGTTGGCTTCCTCAAGTGATTCATTGAAGGTGGCCTTGGATGCCAACTTTGTACAAGGAAAGGCATTGAGGAAAGCTAAGGCAGAGCGAGAAACCCTTAGAGTCAAGTTAGAAGCATCCGAGAGGAAGGTAAGGGAGCTCACCGCCGAGCTCAAGAAATCTGAGGATAACTTTGTTGAGGGCACCTCAGCCCATGATAAGGTTATTTCCGAGAAGACTTGATTGGAGATGGAGCTAAACGATCTTAAAGACTATGTGTTGAAGGTTCACTCCCAGTCCTTTAAACAAGCCTCTGCCAAGCAGTCCTGTTGTATGGCGTCCCTGGGCAGAACGAAATGGATGAAGACAAGAACGTGTTCAATGGGCGCCTAGTACTAATCAAGGAAATCCCTACTTCTACCGCACTCAAGGCCACTGCCGTTATTGAGAAGGACTCGTTTGATTGAAGAGAGGATGTCTTAAGTCCCTCGGTTGGGTTTTGGTTTGTTTTTTGTGAAGTCGATGTGGACGACTACGCTGTCGGATTTTTTGTTGACTACTTTTGTCAATTTTTTGGACAAGTCTTCTTGAACGACACTTAGATAGGCTTTATGTACATTTTGAAAGCCCATTATGACTCTTATTAAATACAATATGTTATTACTCAAGTTTTGATTGCTCTACTTATCGCCTAGATGCTTGATAGATATCGGCTTGACGTTTTTCTTTTCCTATCTTGAATTCATTAAGTATTCAAACGTACTTGCCTCCCATGAACCTTTGTTTACCTCCCAGGTGTATACACTCTTAACATCTGACTGTCGTGGCGTCGCACCTAGGTGAGTAGTTGTCATGAGAGATTGACTCTTGGGCGACATGATTGTAATTTTGGCGAAAAGGTCCAATAGTCGCCCCATTGCGAATGACTGTGAGAAATCAAAATGAAGTAATTAGTTTTTCTTTGAGTTGCGTAGAATTGCTGTCAGGCAACTAGTTCCCTTCGAGACTCTATGTAGTTGTCCACCTAATGGGCTACCTGTGAGATATTATGATAGGGTAACTTGTTCACCACCTCGTAATCATGGGAGGTCGCTGTGGGGCGACATGCTCCCCAAGCCTATAAAGGGTTATGGTCACCTCTGGGTGAGACGTTCCCCATACTAGGGTTATGGGAGGTCACCTTTGGACGACACATTCCCCATTTTGGGATTGTGGGAGGTCGCCTTTGGGCGACCCGTTCCCCATGCTAGAGGTTATGGGAGGTTACCTTTAGGCGACACATTCCCCATTTTGGGATTGTGGGAGGTCGCCTTTGGACGACATGTTCCCCATGCTAGGGGTTATGGGAAGTCGCCTTTGGGCGACACATTCCCCATTTTGGGATTGTGAGAGGTCGCCTTTAGGCAACACGTTCCCCATGCTGGGGGCTATGGGAGGACGCCTTTGGGTGATGCATTCCCCATGCCATGTTCTCGCCCCCTACACCTGCAATTCTCAACAGTTTTAGATCAAATCTCGAGCAAAGTCTATTTCATTAACATAACTGCGGCATGGTGAATACTTGGTAAGAAATTTAACTAAAGTAAAACTTTAAGTATGTGGCGTTCCATGTTCTGGGTATGAGCTTGCCAGTTAGGCTTTCCAGATGGTAAGTCGCCTTTCCAGCTAGGCTTATAATGCGGAAGGGTCCCTCCTAATTAGACGAGAACTTCCCTTCATCTTTTCTTGCGTTGCTTCACATCCTCCACACTAGGTCACCCAGTTTAAAACATCATGGATTCACCTTTGAATTGTATCTCCTTGCCGCCCTCAGCTTTCTAGCCTCGTCCCTTATTCTTGCTTTATCTCGGAGCTCGCTGATGAGGTCAAGATTGGCCGCTAAGCTTTCATTGTTCATTAATAGATCCGCGAGTTGTCGGCGTAATGTGAGGACTCCAACTTCCACAAGAATCATGGCATCAGTGCCATAAGTTAAACTGTATGGCGTTTCTTGAGTTGAAAACTGTGGGGTGCATTTGTATGCCCAAAGTACTTCAAGTAGCTCCTCAAGCCACCTTCCTTTAGCCACACCTAGCCGTTTCTTTAATTCGTTGAGGATGACTTTATTGGCGGCCTTGGCCTGTCCATTGGTTTGGGGATGCTCCACTAAGCTAGTTATATGCCGAATACCCAGTCTTTCATAGAAGTTGATAAGTCCTCGATCTGTAAATTGTCTTCCGTTGTCGGTTACGATGTTATGTGGTACACCAAAGCGGCAAACAATGCTTTTCTAAACAAAGTCTTGGACTTTTCTCGCGGTGATGTCAGCTAATAACTCAACTTCAATCCACTTGGTGAAGTAATCCACACCCACTGGTACGAATTTGCATTGGCCTTTCCCTGCGGGGAAAGGTCCAATTATGTCCATTCCCAACATGGCAAAGGGCCATGGGGCGTGATGCTGTGCAAGACTTCGGGTCGGGCATGTAGGAGGTTCCCGTACTCCTGGCAGTTATTGTCCTAGTCGAAGCGTGAAGTCTTCTTAAGTAGGTTGATTATGGGTTTCATCTTTTTGGCCATTCAGGGCATGAATCTTGACAACGTCGTTATCCTCCCGATCAGCCGCTGCACCTCCTTGATATTCCTTGGGCTTTGCATCTTAATGATAGCCTTACATTTTTCAGGGTTAGCTTTAATGTCGCAGTGCGCTAGCATAAAACACATTTTTCTGGGTTCAACCGCATTCCTACCGCTCTTAAGATAGTGAATATCTCTTACAAGTCTTAAATGTGCACGTTACGAGATTCAGACTTTACAACCACATCATCCACACAGACCTCAACATTCCGCCCTATGAGGCCTTTGAAAACTTTGTCCATAAGCCTCTGGTATATCGCCCCAGCGTTCTTCAGCCCGAATGACATTACCTCGTAAAAGTAATTGGCTTCATCCGTCATGAGCGCTATCTTCAGCTTGTCTCTCGGATGCATACTGATATGGTTGTAGCCCGAGTAGGCATCCAAAAAACTCAACAACTTGTTTCCCGAGGCACCATCGACTAAGAGCATGTTCGACAGTGGATAGGCATCCTTCGGACATGCCTTGTTCAGATCGGTGTAGTCTGCACACATCCTCCACTTGCCATTCAGCTTCTTAACCATGATAATGTTGGCTAGCCATATGGTGTAGTGTGCTTCTTAAATGAATCCAGCTTTAGCAGCTTCTCAACTTCTCGCGCAACTTCTAATTTTTTTGTTCTACTGGCTTGGCTTCCTTACATATTGAAAGCTTATGGACAATAATGTTAGGGTCAATGCCTGACATATCAGTCGTTGTCCATGCAAACATGTTGACATTAGCATGTAGAGGGCCAATCAACTTCTCATTTTGGTCCTCTGATAAGGAAACCCCAATCTTCGTGGTGTGTTCGGAATCTTTCAGCGGAATGACGCATACCTCCTTGCTTGGTTCCACCCAGATATCATCTATCCTTGGGTCCAAATCAACCACAACGACCAGATGTTCTCGCCCTGGGGTTCTCTCCCTGAGACATTCTTGTGGCTTACCTTCCTTTCGCCCTTGGCTTGTAGGATAAATCCTTAAGCTGGCGACATAACACTCCCTTGCCGCCTTTTGGTTGATGTGTATCATGATTACGTCGCCGAAAAGTGACAGAAACTTCATTGTCAAATGAGGGATTGATACTATAGCCCCCAACTTGTTTAGGGAAGGTCGTTCTAACATCACATTGTGTTGATATCAACTAGGAGGTATCTAATTTTTATGATTTTGCTCTCCGCCCTTCCTTCTCTAAACTTGGTGTACAAATCAATATATCCATGCGTGTTTACCCGTTCTCTTGAGAAACCTACGATCTGGTCCTTATAATGTTAGTCGTCAGATTCTGGAATCTGAAGTTTCTTGAAGGTTTTCCAATACAAGATGTCGACCGAGCTTCCTTGGTCGACAAGGGTTTTCATCACAGCAAAGTTCTCGATCTCGACAGTAATGACCATAGGGTCATCTTGGGTGGGGTCAATTCCTTTAATATCAGCATCAATAAAGGTGATGGAGGGCATCCTCCTATGCAAGGGAGTGGTGACAACATTCACGACCTGCACCGCTCTTAGGTGTTTCTTTCTAGTCATTGTGGTTGACCCCCCTCTTGCAAATCCGTCGACAATGGTGTTGATGACTCCTCTAAGAGTTGAGTCTTGTGGTCTTCGTTGGGCATCGTTGTCGATCTACTGTCGCCAAACTGGTCTTTCATCTGCTCGGGCTCTCTCCTGGTTCTCCCGAGAACCTCTATTTTATGGGGTCCTTTCTCTTTGTCTTGAAGTTTTCACGAATCACTTTGGATGTTCAGCTTGAATGAGCTCCTCTATCTTATCCTTAAGCGCCATACACTCCTCCGTATTGTGGCCGTAGTTTTGGTGAAAATGGCAATGCTTAGTTGTATCGGCGTTCTGTGGAATGGGCACTTTCTTGGGGTGTGAAGGAGCGTGGCATGTAAGGCTTCCTCAAGTATTCGCCTCCTGTTCACATTAAGAGGCGTGTATTGTGTGAACCTCGACAACCTAATGTCTCTCTGCTTGGCATATGGTGGTGGAGGGGGTCTGTTGTTTTCTTTAGGTTTAGCCTTTTCTGTAGTGGGCTTGGTCCTGACATGGTTTCTAAATTCCCTTAACTCTTCGAGTTACATGAATTTGATAGCTCTCCTCCTCAACTCATCTAAATTGGACGCCGGTTCCATGTAAAGATTGTCTATGAACGGTCCCGACCTAAGGATAGTCACCAAGTGGTGAAGGACTACCTCAAGATTGAGATTTCAAATCTGCAGTAGTAACTTTTCGAATCTCTTCATGAATACCTGTAGAGTTTCGCCTTTCTCCTGCCTAATGTTGACGAGTGTCAGGAACGTTAGGTAAGTTGAGTGACTAAGTTAGATGACACCTCAATCGTAACCGTGTATTATTCTGTGTAAACCGAACACCATTCGACCATATTCCCGAACACTATCGGCTATGCTAATGTGACCCACTCATGATAGCCTTGTATTGGCACTAGTCGGCCGTCACCTGTATAACTTTAAATCAATTCTCCACTGTCCACACCCCTTATCAAATATTCACAAAATTATTGTACCGATATTACTTATTAATAACATCTTTTATATTTTATTATGATTTTTATTTTCCAAATAAATTTTGTATATTGATAACAACTTCGATTCAATAATTTCTTTTTTATCACACATCAAATAATCTCGTCCTTTTTTTATTAAATTTGTGAATTTAGGTAAACTAACAATAGTTTCGATCATAAATAACTAAATATTATACCCTTGTTACCTCGTTAGTTCGAGATTGAAATTCTATATCCCTGAAATATTGAGTTAAGATAAGGTGGTTTTTTTCACAGAATTTAGATTATCTCATCTAAATAAGTTTAAATGATAGTTGATGGACATTGTATTGTGTGTACTTTGAGGTGTTTCATGTGCCTCGTTATTCATTCTAACTGAATAAAGACCATTATTTGAAATTATAACACCATGAACATCATGATATAATGAAAATTGCGACATAGCATAGAGTTTCAAAGAATAATCTCTTAACAATAATTTGCTATCTTTCTGTTACGGTTGTCACATTTATTTATTTCTGTTACGTTTTTTTATGCTTTGATGTAACTTTCTTACATAAATATATATTAATAAAGTAAGATAATTTTTGTTTTTTTCTCTTTTTTTCTTTTTTTTTTATTCTTTCGTGATGGTAGTAGGAGTTCTTTTTGAAGAGGTCTTCTACCTACTCACTCTTCATTTATCTTTTCTATCAAAATGAGTAGTGATTTTTGATAGATTTATATTATATGATATTTTTTATTTATCTTCACAAATCATGATGAAATCAACTCTTTCTAATCTTAAAACATGCTAAATCTCATGCTTTTATCTCTTTTTACAAATAAGTTATTCTTATTATAAATAATTTTACTTGAGTTCTTAATCTAATTTTACTCTAAATCCCATTAATTTTGTCAAATGAATAAATAGAAAGCATTTAGAAAATATTTACTTGTTTTAATTTTATTATTTTACATAACATTTTAATCATGGGTTATTTCTTGAGTCTAAATTTATTATAATCATTTAAATTGTTTTGTGTATTGCACTTAGGTGAGAACTATATATTTATTACTTGCTACATTTGTGACTAATGCACTTGCTATCATAGGAAAAATAACTAACGAATTTGATGTCCAAAACTTTCTACATCTACACTAAAATGAAAATAATATAATTGTTCTTGTTTTTCATGTACTTGATTCTTCAAATTATTATTTGTGGAGCATATATATGATAATTGTATTAAGTACTAAAAATAAAGTGGAGTTATAAATGAGGTTTTTTCTACCAAAATGGTGCAGTTTTGCCTGAAATACATCGATTTGGATAAATTTTTTAAAAATTACAAGATTGGGTCTACTCGTCCATGGGATGCCGACTTTGAAAAGTGAAATCGTCTTACTTAAACCGACTTTAGTTTGATAGTGTATTTTTTTTCTGTTTTATTACAAGTCGTGCGATAAATAACGATTTTTTTTAATTAAAGTCGTGTTACCTAGCACGACTCTAATGTACTGACGCAACTTTTTATGATGGATGTATATTCATAATCATTGTTTGGTTTCCTTGCATACATAACAAACTTATATCATACAACTAAATTAATTCTTTTGGTAATTGTCTCTCTCTTTGTTACATACATGCATACTAAGTCCATCATCTGATTATCCAAATTAATCATTCCTATTTCCTAACCCAAATTAATCATTCCCATTTCCTAACCCTTTTATGTACCTACAATTTAACAGTAGCTTGTATACAAAATAAATAACAAACTATATTTTATCATGAGTATTTTAACTAATAGTATTATATATAATGTTAATTTTAACTAGATTTCTTTTATATGGTAATATTTTAATCAATCACTTCGAAGTGATGATTAAAATATATATTTAATTGAATAAAAAAGGAAAGTGAAAAACTGTAAATCAATTAAGAACATGAGTTTTTTTTTTTTAATTATCTTATAGGTACTTGATGACTAATAGTTTTAGATTAATGAGGTAAGTATTATTAGTTATGGAGATGATGACAGTCTTGATGGACAATTGTTTTGTGTATGATACAAATTGCTTTATGTACTAATTAAATTTTTAGTATACTAATAATATTTTTATTATATTTATTTTAAACTTAAGTATTAAATATTTTTTCTTTTTTTTCACACTCACAGCTGAGTCACTCTTCTCCTAAATAAATGCTAATTAAGAAAAAAATATTAGCATCTCTTTTTAAAAAGTTGTTATAAACAAAGTTTGTTAATATTTATAAAAAAAACTATTATGAAAAATTGTTAAAAATTTGTTATCAAAATTGTTAAAAAATTTTATCAAAAAAGTTTGTTAATATTTATTAAAAAAACTAATATAGAAGATTAACAATAAAAGATTATTTATAAAAAAAATTGTTAATAAAACATTGTTTTTTATTAGAATGTGAGAAAGATAAACCATAAAAAAAATAAAAATTACCGACGAGACAAGTCCACCGGAAATACCCAAAATATGTTGGTAAATTGATTGCGTGTAAATTTATCGATGGAGTCTGAGTCTGTCGATAATTACCGACAGATTTTCAACGAATTTTTGAATCCGTCGATAATTATCGACAGATTTGAATAAATTTGTCGGTAAATTCATCGATAATTACTGACAGACTCAGAAATCTATCGATAAAATCGTTGATAACGATATTTTACTGACGAATAAAGTTTCGTCGATAATTTAACTTTTTCTTGTAATGAATGTAAGAAAAAAAATTATTTAATACTTAAATTTTAAAATAAAAATAATACAAACATTGTTGGTATACTAAAAATTTATTTAGTACAAGAAATAATTTGTATCACGAAAATCTTAATTATATGTTTAAAATAATCATGAAAATATGCAGTTTGACTTTTGATTTTTTTTTATTGGTTATATGTCTCTTGTTTTCTTTTAAATCATTTTAATCTTTTTAGTATTCTTTTAATTTGTTAAGATAATATAACAGAAGTTAAATATATGTAATATAATTTTTTAAATAAATATATGTTGTAAATAAAATTAGATAATTTTTAGAATGAAGTTTGTTCTCATGTAATTAGACATGGTGAAAATCAAAATGCAGTAATCAACAACTAACCAAGTAACCATAAGAAAACTTATGTATGTGATTGATTTACAGTTTTTCACTTTCTTGTTTTATTCAATTAAATATATATTTTAATCATCATTTCGAAGTGATTGACTAAAATATTACCATATAAAATAAATCTAGTTACAACTAACATCATATATAATATTATTAGTTAAAATACCCATGATAAAATACATTTTGTTATTTATTTTGTATACAAGCCACTGTTAAATTGCAAGTACATAAAAGGGTTAAGAAATAGGGATGATTAATTTGCATAATTAGATGATGGACTTAGCATGTGTGCATATATGTAACAAAGAGATAGACAATTACTGAAAGAATTAGATTAGCTGTATGATCTAAGTTTGTTGTATATACAAGGAGAGCAAGTAGTAATTATGAATATACATCCATCATAAAAAACTTGCGTCAATTCAGTATACTAGAGTCGTGCTAGGTAGCAGGACTTCAATTAAAAAAAAGTCTTTATTCGTCGCACGACTTTTAATAAAACAGAAAAAAATACACTATCAAAATAAAGTCGGTTTAGGTAAGACGACTTCACTTGTCAAAGTTGTTATCCCATGGATGACTAGACCCAATCTTGTAATTTTTTAAAAATTTCCCCAAATCAGTCTATTTTAGGCAAAACTGCACCATTTTAGTAAAAAAACCTATACATGATGGTGCTCATCAACCATTCCCAATTGATAATATGTACAGTACTTGAAAGAGGTGTAACAATATGATGATATCATGGATAGTATACCTTGTTTCTATTTCGATTCGCGAGAGCATTATTTAGATGGATACAATTAGAGGCATTTGGCTTGACCTTAAGAATCATTATTCACCAGGTGATTTACTTTGTATTTTTGATTTATAATAAGAAGCATCTTCCATTAAATAGGATTATTTTTCAGTTATTGACTATTTCTAAAAGCGTTATATCATATGGGATGAGCTAAAATATTTTTGTCCAAATTCTATTTGCACATGTACTGTATGTTAGAGCAAAAGTCCAACACCTTGTGATTTTGACTAAGTGTTCAAATTAACAAAGCATGAATCATGATGCAACTACATCTAATAGACGTTAAAGGAAAAGAAGCAAATCACACATGTACAAGTACTTCGTTTGATAGATAATAATACCACCTGCAACCCTATATACTTTGCTGATAGATGATTAATGATCATCAGACAACAAGTACAAACAAAACTCTAAGCTGACATGAACTTAAAGAATATTCCTAAAGCTTAAGCATATAATGTAAAGACTGTATTTACCATCTATCAAAAAAGAGGTTCCCCCAAATATAAGCTTCATTCAAGTATCTCTTGGGAATTAAGCTAAAGTTGCAATCTCCACCAATTATCCTCACACAAACAATATTCAACTCTTGCTTAGCTCTTGAATTGTATATTTAAATGTTTTAAAGTTTTTGTAAACCAGTGTCTAATAAACGTGATTAGATGAAGTTTTAACTTAACAAACACTTTGTCAAGCAGGCTTTTCAAAACTTATTTTAGCAACACTTTCCTTCTTTAGTTAGTTGTAGATTAATAATATGAAATTCAAAGAGATGAGGATATAAAGAGATTTACACTAGGTATTCTTATATTGATTCATCTGAAAACCCAAACTAAATCCATTTCTTGATCAACATGTTCAAGTTCCACTAGCGGGCTAGTATTGCAAGCTACAATGCAAGTAATTTTTTGACCTCAGCCACTTGGATAAACACAAAGTATTATTTGAACCACAACCACTTTTGGCTAAACATTGAGTGTTCTTTAAATATGCAACCACATCTAGCTAAAACCTAAGTATTCTTTGGACCCAAACACTCCTGGCTAAACACTTTGATTATACAAAGAGTGTGATATAAGTAACCACAATTTCATTAACTAAAAGAGAGATAACATCCTAAAATGTATACAAGATTAAGAAAACCCTTCGAGGTTGCCAATGAACACAATAGTGTTCTTATTCACAAACTAAGATTTTGAGGATTGCTAAAGATTTCAAAAGCTATTATTGTTTTCGTTGTGTTTAAAATATCTTCTATATATAAAGATTGAGAAGAAAAGAGTCATTACAAGTCCTTTTGAAGTCATTGTGTGGTCTTGTAAAGTTCTTTTTCTTCTATCTGTCCACTTCAAGCTTGAACATGTATTAAATGTTCTTCATACAACATCAAATGCATATATCTTCTTTACGCAACTCTTTAATACATGACATGACTTATCAAACCTATGTTAGATAGTTTTTTTTTCCAAAATTAGATTAAAGCGTATGACCTAACAAGGTTAATTATCTTTATATGACCAATATTCCACCTTTTTAGAAAATTTGTTTGTGTGGAGCAACTTTAGGCACATTCTTCAAGAGATGTTTGATGTAAACACTTCATTGTGAAATTCTCTTGTAAGAAACAAAGAGATGAACATTCTTTGCAAGTATAGAATAAAAATTTATAAGTATTCAACGTGTACCATGAAATGCTTCAGACTACATGTACTTATCATTTGTCCAAGCAAAAATTTATCAAATGAAGTTATATAAGTAAAATGTTATGTATTTTTTGACCAAATGAAGCACTCATGTCTATCGAGATCTATTGCTTATAAAATTATGTTTTATACTTTGTTGTTAAGCACTTAATCAAAAACCATATAGTATTTGTTGAACTTTGCTCTAGCATTCTCCCACTCTTCAATCTACTAATCCTCTTATTCTATATCAGTCCACTTGTCATATATGGTAACTTTCATACCTACAAGGTTTTCATTGTACTCTCACATTAACTTCAACCAATGTTTATCCAGGTATTAACTATCCCGTTCAAAGTTATGTTTGTTATGGACATTTCTTACCTTCTTTTCTTCATTTCGTATCTTTAATTTCTATTGTTCTTGAGCCTACTTCTTATGTTGAGGCTGCAAAAAGTGATTGTTGGCTTAAAGCTATGATAGTTGAGATCGATGCCCTTTAAGCAAATAAAACTTGGATTCTCACTAATCTTCCTCTCAGAAAACTAATATTGGATGTCACTAGGTTTACAAATTCAAATACAATGTTAATGAAATTGTTGAACTCTACAAAGCTACGCTTGTTGCCAAAGGATACTAAACTCTCAGGTTTGGATTATCTTGAATTTTTTTCAGCAAGTTGCTAAACTCACAATAATTAATCTTCTTCTTGCTCTAGTTGTTATCCACTCATGACATCCCAAACAACTACACATTAACAACACTTTTCTTCATGGTAAATTACATGAAGAAGTTTACATGCAATTGATTACCTTCTGACCTCTTTGCTCATCCTAACCAAGTTTGTAATTGTCATTCTTTATATGGTTTAAAATAGGCTAGTCAACAATGGTGTGCTCTCTCTTCATCATGGCTATCATTATAGTTCATCTCATGATTCATTGTTTCTCAAATTCTTAGATTCAATAACTACAATTTTACTTGTTTTATGTTGAAAACGTTGTCCTTGCCAACAATCATCTTGGTGAAATATAACACATCACCAAACTTCTAAACGACACTTTTAAAATCAAAGACTTAAGTGATCTTAAATACTTTTTGAGTCTTTCAAATAGCTCAAAATTAATCTAATATTCAAAAACAAATATAGTTTGATCATCTCCACGAATGTGGTATGCTTGCATCACAACTTGTTTCAACTCCCATAGATTATTATTACATTCGACTTAGTTCAACTACATGTATTTTTCTTCATGATACCACACCTTCAACTACTTAAAGGTGCTTACAATGTGGAATGATTTGTTTTTTTTTTTTTTTTTTTTTTTTACATTCAAACCAAACTTAAAAGTTATACACAATTTAGTTTGGTTTGGTTTGAAAGAAAAAAAATCTAAACGAAGCCAAACTAATTTGTGCAATTTGATTTGAATTGGTTTTTTCTTTTGCAGTTTTTAATTTTTAATTCTAATTTTTTTCTTCTATTATTAAATGTACTCTTTCTTTTTATTTTTTAAATTAAATAATAATAATATTATTATTATGTTACTCAAATTTTGATAAATAAATTGATGATAAACTAATAAAATCATAAGATAAAATATTAATATTATTAAAAGCTAAAATAATATGTTATTATAGTCTAACACCAACAAATATGAAATAAAATTTTATGATCAACTTAAAGAATCAAAAATATAATATAAGGTAAATATGACAAATTTAACCAAGTTACCGAATATTCAAAAATATAAAAATACGATATAATTAAGATAAATATGATAAGTTTGGCAAGCATATCAAATTGTCATATCAACTATCAAATGTCCATATAGTTGCAATCTAAAAAATAAAACATTATCACTTAAACTTTAATTGCAACATTTTCTTTCATTTAAAATATATATATATATATATA
>Ga0209489_102208_pt1 | contig 39815 bp, 11 predicted proteins | sample SiratrowhiteBW_FD_187527 | JGI IMG/M metagenome (GOLD analysis project Ga0209489, IMG submission 187527) | Root nodule microbial communities of legume samples collected from California, USA - Siratro white BW (SPAdes) (version 2) | ecosystem: Host-associated > Plants > Roots > Nodule | place...
TATATATATATATATATATATATATATATATTTGAACTGGTACAAAAAAATGATAGATAAATATAAGTAAGCTAAATTTGGAAATAAATATTAATATAACATTTAACATTATATTTAATATATATTTAAAATTTACTTTTTTAAATTATTAGAGATTATGAAAATGGTTTATAAAATATTTTTAAAAAATTAAATTTTCAAATATTTATTAGTATTAATAATTATAAAACAATCCTACTGTATCTCTTATTTTCTGTTCTTAATTATTACTTTAAATAAGTTGCGTCCAATCGTTTTCAAATTTTCAATATATTTAAAAAAAATATTTTTAATTATTACATACATTTTAAAATAACCATGCTAGAGTTACACTCTTCGTATAAGTTAAAAATACTTCTTAAAAAAAACTAAAAAGTGCTTCAAATATATATGTATAAAAGGTGCTTTACAGACTTAACATACATAAAATAGTTTTAACTTTTTAAAAGTTTATTTAAACAAAAGCATACATTGTTATTTTTAAATCTCATCCAAATCTACCATAAAGTACTTGTAAGGTTCACGTGGGTCACAGATGAGAAAGGCAAAATACAGAGTATTTTTAAGTAACATGGAAACATCCCTACTCAAAAGTCATTCTAACACATGACAACTAAGCAGTTTTATGTACAAGGTAAAGAAGTAATTCATTGTGCTACAGTTAAGCAGAGCATAATGCTAGCAGAATCACTTTGGTGAGTAAATTAACAGGCTTCCCATGGCTGGCATACTAAATGATGATTAATGGTAAGCATAAGGAAACTTTGGAATATATTCCAAATTAAACAAATGCATAAGATGACCTTAATGTAACCTTTGCTAGTAGTCACAGCAGCTACATCAAGATCACACCAGTTTCATGTTGAGTGTATCTGCTTGAAGACTGAAAAAACTAGTAAGTACATCAAAGGGAATGAAACAAAAAGAGCTCAAAATACCAGTGCCTCACCACCCAAACCTCATACTTCAAGCAAGTCAGAGAAATACACTATCAGCATCCAGTATAAGGTTGTCACAAACTTTGTACAGCAATAACAGAAAGGACAATGAAAGTTACTAGTAAACAGAACATACCTAGTTGTCATTGGAGCGAGAATGACGTCTCCGGGATCTGCAAATTGAACAGCTTAACGAATTAACATATAATGATATTACTTTTACTTGAGCACAACAAAGTTGTCAGTGTAATTTGAAGTATCAAAAGAACACACAATTCCTCTGGTAAGTTTACTCCAACAGTCATTCTCAAATCTCAATATCACATTGAATTCTGGAAAATGATACCGTGTGTAATCACTTAAATTCAGTTGAAATTTCATCCTTAAAGGCTATAAGAAATTATCCATTATAGATTGGTAGCTTCTAATATCAACATCCAAAAAGAAAAGACGGTATAAAGAGACCACTGTTATCGGCAGATACAATAGGATAGAAAGTACATAACTATCTAATAACAAAAAATGGGTATGATGAAATGCACAGTTATAACAACACAAACCAGATTGCTTATAATTAATAAATGATTGAGATCATGTTTGATTTTCAACGTTAATATGCTTTAGAGATATGTGTAATAATATATCCTCTCAAGATGTTAAATCAGATTATTAACATTTAAAGGTCTAAATATAGACTCTATAGAGAATATTATTCTCGATAGCTGAAGATAGATAGACATGCCATGGAGATCTTGAATACAAAAGCAAAGAAAAAAAGTCATTTGCTTGGGATGTTAGAGAAGCAAAGCTTCACATAAATTCATTTTAGCCTTAAAATCTCATAAATATTAAACAGAAAGACAAGCATAGAAATGTCAAAACTGAAAAAGAAAAAAAAAATAAGGAACAGTACTACCCACCTGCGAAAACCACTGCCACCCCTCAAGGGGTCAATTGTACTAACATAATCATCATCAATCTCGTCTAGCCTAAACTCGCCATACTCTACAGATGCTACAGAACCTTCGTCAGAATTTGAAGTATCAGAGCTTAAAGGGCGATTACCCCTACTAGGATCACCAGCTCTTGCCCTTCTTCTGTTTCTAGAACTTCTAAAGTTATTGAAGGCATGATACAAAATACAAGAGGTCCACCAGTTACCTTCATCTCCAGGGAAGTCCTCAAACTCATCTGCACTATCATCATCCCCATATTCAATCACATAATCTCCCAAAACCACTCCACGTGGAATTTCTGAATGTATAGTGCTCAAAACATCTACGATCTCAGATGACTGCTGAAAATTTTCCCAATCAAGCTGCCTGGCAGGATCAATTTTCGATGGACAAGCATGAGGGTGCTCCAATTGAGCATGTTTTTGTAGCTCGGAGTAATTCCCAATAAATGCACATTGCTGCTCATCACAACAACGCTTCTTCTCATCAAGATGCACACGAGCTTTATCAACTATAATCCACCCAGAAACATCACCTCTGCACAAGGGACAACTCAAATTGTATTGACAATCAGATACAACTGACTCACTATTTGCCATGGAATTTACATCGGACATTTGTGTTCTTTTAAAACGATCTAAACAATTTGAGTGCAATTGACTTGTGTCACATACAAAAGGACGGCACCCCTTATCATAAGATGAACACTGAAGGAGCACACTGTTATGAGGAACTTCCAAGCATATGGGACAGATTACATCTTCCCAACTGGTATCCAACAGAATATCCTCCATGCGGACTACCATATGATGGACACTTAGACTACCCTGTCACAAAATCTGAAACCAAGCACAAGTCATTAACATCAAATAAATAATCAGTAGTGCGTCTGCATTAGTCTTTTGAATGGTCCTTACTATTCTCTTGTCAGTTATGTAGATGCAAACTTGGTAACCTAAGTAGCAATCCTGGATTTCAGATCAAACCTAAGAAAAGAAGACAAATTTTGAATTTAGCTTAAAACCAACAACACATAAGTATATTCTGAACACAGTTTATAAATTTTAAATGCAGAGAAAACATAAACCCAATAAAAATATTATTTGTAATAGTAATATAGTCTTTGGATAGAGGACAATGGAAGGGATGGGAAGGGAAATTGTTAGGACTTAAGTCCAAGAGGAAAACTCAATCCAAAATTAGTTCATTAGGTGAGAGAGCCTCAAGGCTTAAGTACCACATCAAGTAGTTTATCTTATTCAATGTGGGAGTCCTTAAATTGTCACACCAATCAGTATTCAGTTTACACCTTAATGTAGCCCATTCCATAACCCAATTCTTAATGAAATACAATTTTTTAGGACTTAAGCAAAAGAAGAGAGTTTAACCCAAAAGACTAATCTATTATATATGAGAATCTCAAGGCGCATCAAGTAATTAATCTTATTGAATTTGGGACTTCTAACCGCAATAAGGGGGGCCAAAATCTATTTTTGCCTTCCCTTCAAATATAGGGATTTAAAGGGGAGGAAAAATACTAAAAGTTTGTTGACTGTATAAACTAATTGTCCTTAGCTTAGATACTTGAGTTTGATGATTTTATTTGTGAGATGTGAGTGAATAATAAGAAATTATTCATTTTTCCTCCTTTCCTCTCTTTGGTGCTATGGTTAGAGAGTTGCTTCCATCTGACTGAGAGATGTCTTGCAAATGCAAGGCAGCCTACACTAAATCCACAAAGAGTCTGACCCTTCCATAGAGTTCACCATCGTGGGAGCTTTATAGCACCTGGAAGCAAGGAGCCCGTTGTCCACTCTATCAAGGATTTCCACTTTTTTATACATACAATCCTAAATTATCAACACAACAAAAAAATGTGTGACCTGATTTAGATGCTCGCACTAGGTAGAAGAAGTGCACAGGAAAGGCTATTTCCAGGAATGTAATTGGTCCAAACTCAAAAATTCAGAAGAAAATGTGGTCAACAGGAGGCACTCTAATACTAACTGATAAACAAAACCTGATCTATACACAATCCCAAAACCTTATCTAGAGCTGATAAGGTACAATAGAAATATCACCCACTTCTGATAAAGAAAAACACCAACAAGAATGATACCCACATCCCTGCCATGTTGACACCAACAACTCAGTGGATGATTAACGAAATATCTATCTCAAATAACATAATCAGATCCCCAAATTAACAAGACAAAAATAACTCGGTAGACCAACTTAACAATAATAAGTCAAAAAAAAAAAAAATTATCATCAGGATTGACCACGAATAACCAAGTTGACCAATCCGAAACAGAGAATATTGCCGATAAATCATAGAACTGGGAGATTAAAATGAATGAAATGGCAGCACAATAGTTGTATATTAGAGGGCAAAGAAAAGGTCAATTGGGTAAACATAAATTGAAGAAGAAGAAAAAAAAAAAAAGTAAAAGTGAGATTGAGAAGAGGTAGAAGGTAACCTGATATTGATGTGTGAGTTGAGTCAAAGTGCAGAGGTTGTTATGATCGTAGCTTAGGTTGGTGCAAATGCAGGGAAGTATAAAAGGTTTGGTGGTGAGATGAACATTGGACTCTTTCTTCCCTCTGCAAATTCCAACAACGAAACTTGGTAAAGCTTTTCCTCTGCATTCAAGCCAATGGACATAAATGCCCTTTTCAGCGGTGCCGTCAAGGGGATATAACCTTGTACTATCTATGATCACTCAAGATTTTGATTATTTGGAATAAATATGATAAATTTTAAATATAAGAAATAATTTCGTATTTAACAAAATTTAAATAAATCAATTTTTTTATCTCGTAGTTTGTGTGATATACTATTCAGTAGATATCTATAAAATTTTAATTATACGTTTGATGTTTAGTTTTTCAAAATTAAACATTTATGTTTTAGTGAAAAGATTAGGCTAATAGTTTTTTATTCACATATAGTATTGTTGTAATCACTCATCATTAATATATTTATCTTTGCTAGTAATAATTGTTTCTTGGGAAAATAGATGAATGCATCAAAGATGCAATTGCTATCTCTAGATCTAAAAATTCTTAATTGGTTGGTTTAAATAGTCCGGATTGTCGAATAAAGGAGTATTTCAAACCTACATGCATGGAGACATTGACAGTGATTTTTAAATATAAAATATAATGGGATACGATTATAATAAAATATAATAGAAAAAAATACAAAGAAAATGAGAAGTTTTTTATCATTTTATGTTAGTTTAATTTATTGATAATCATTTTGTTTTATAATATTATTATTTTTCTAATCAACTGCATTTATATATTAAATATTAAGTAATTATACTTAAGGAATGAGTGTCTAAGTGAATATTTAAATATTAGTTATTTAATTTGACTTTCAAATTATTATTCATAATACTTTATAGATATTGGTTTTAATAATCTTAACAAAATTTTATTACTGTTTAGTAAATTTATTGGGTTCACATTTTTTATAAAATAGAGTTAACGTCCTAACAAAAGATTAATAGCCTCATACAACTGACTTTTCTTTAAATAAAAGAGTTTTACTTTGCATTTTTATTTTTACTAAGTACACACCCCAGGTATACAAAGAATGGTAATAACAATGTTCATTAATAATTTTCAACATCCGTTAGAACTAAAAATATTAATTATAGAATGGACTAATATTTGATTAAATTTGTTTAATTTTTAAAAATTGAAGGACCAAATGTGATGTTAAACTTTTATTGGATCAGAATTTCACATTAACGAAATTTAAATTAAAAAATGTGTTGCATAAATTATACACATCTTATATGAAAATATAATAAAAAAATTAATTACACATTGAGTGTAACATGATTTAACATTATTCTGTAATTTAAATATATATATATATATATATATATATATATATATATATATATATTTAAATTACTTTAATAGAATAATGTTAGAACTCTAATGCTCTTTTTATACTTCGGTATTAAATTAGATTAAAAGACTCAAGAATTTATTGTCTTAAATATATCATTAACTTGTAATTGTGAGAGTAATATCTTTAAATTATAACTTTTGAATTGGTATCTTCTTTAAATAAAAAAATGAATTCTACGTCTATTATTAATTATAAATTTTAATATAGTATTAATAAGTGTTTAATTCAACAATATTAAGTCAATTTTATAAGTTTAATTTTCAACGAAGTAATTGATAAGAAAAAAATTATTATAAATGAAATCAATTATTTTCTGATAAAAATCAAATAAATCAAGTCATAAATTATTTATATTACTTAAACTAATATATTCTTAAGTAGAACAAGTTAATGTTTCAACTTCTAATTATAACTTTATTTTCCTAATATTTACATATTTAGTCCAACATTCATATCTCCATCAATCTCTTTAAATTGATCACTGATAATCAATTTATCATATTGGTTTTAACTACATCTGTTAAAAAAATATTCGATAACTCTCATTGTTTTCAACATAATTTTGTTATGCGGAAATGAATTCTATTTACCCACACCATGTTAAGATTTATGTGAAATTAAAAAAAATCATAATATTTTTTTTTCAAAAATTAAAAAAATGTATAATTTATTTATTCTTTTTCATTATTTATTGTTAAAAAATAGAGAAATTACAATAACGAATTCGTGAATTGGAATTTAATTAATTTTTATTTTATTTTTGCAAATTAATCACACAGTTTGATTTAATAAAACACTTTCCTAACTACAAAGTTCAAAAAATAAAAACACATGATTGCTTGTTTTTGTGTTACGATATAAGGAAGGAAGTCACTTATTTTGTATTCCTTTTTCTTTTGGGTTAATAATCAAGATGTTCATTCAACAAAATAAAACATTAAATAATATCATCATACTATCTATAAAAGAATTGCTTTTAATGATGTCATGTGCAGAAAATATTAATATATTTTTCCTGACATTTTTATGTTAATATTTGGAAAATCACACTGTCTCTGTCTTCTTCTTTTCTTTATGATGCAGAGAAGACATACCATATGTAGAAAGTTCAGGCTATAACATTTTAATATGTCCATTCAGACTTTTCTCTTTTACTGTAGTTTACTTTTTTATTTACCCTTTTTATTTTTCTTCAAAAATAAAGTGAAAATAATATATGCCTATCATTTTTTATTTGTATCTTTTAATTTTCTTTTGTCTAATTTTTTAAAGCAAAATAAAATTATTTAACTCTGCTTCCTTCATATATTGTATGAAATAATAAAGAATTATAACCTTTATTACTTAAAATATCTTTTATTAACTTGTTTTCTAACTACTTTGTCAATTATATTTGACTCTTTACAAGTTTTTTTTCTTTTCAATTTTATATTAAAATAAATAAAACCAATAATGCATATGTTATTATTATATAAATTAGGGAATTTAATAAATGTGTAGAATTCCCAATCCTTTGTTTTAATTGTTTATATTTAATTTCATTTTAAAACTACAATCCCTATTTTTATATAAAAAAAAATATCCCTTCTAAAATTTCGTGATATAGTAACTAAGCACAATACTTATTTATTATGCGACATATCATTAATTTCATTACTCCGGTTCTGTTATTATAATTAAACATATTATTATTTCACATAAATAAAAAGTATATTTATGTTACTTTTTAAGTGATGTATTATATAATACAAAAAATACTTAAACAATTGTAAAGTCTTTAAAATTTAAAAATAAAACATAGATAAGAAAATTTGGAAAATTAGAATAAAAATTAAAAAGTAGGGAGTGTCAATAACCCCACTCTTTGTGAAAAATGTAAAATGAAAAAATTAGTGTTCTGTTGGTTTAGAATTTTGTCACTCTATTTTGGATAAATTAGATTTTCAATTGAATATGATAAAAATGTGCATCTGAATGTCATTATTTTTTTAGGGACTAACAGCACGGGTGGTAACTATTACACTATCTAATCCAATTACACTATCTTAAATCACATATTTATATTAAAAATTAAAAAACTTGCTAAAATTGAACACATTAATTACATTAAAAACCAGAAAAAATAGAAACATTTCGTTTTCATATATGACTCATTGAAACGTGGCAGAGCCCAAACTGATAGTGACCATGGCCCACGATCAATCCGCTTCACGTGAGTGGTGACCTTCACTTTCATCCATAAAAAAAATAAAATTGACATATGAATTAAAAACATTATATTTTTTTCATAAATTATACAATTAATTACTTTTTGCAAAGAGAATATGTTAATTCATAATGTTTAGTAATATAAAAAAATTAAAAAAGGTAGAATGTTCCATTTATTATCATCCCAATTCTTATCGCTCACAAAATTAATAATAATTAAAAATACTATTAAAATACTTTTAAACTATATTTTATTTGTTTAATATCATTTCCGGATATATATTAATATTAAAATATTAAATATTTGAAATTATTTATTTTTAATTTTTAATATTTCTTCCGTGTCACTCTATCTATTAATCCACGTCTAGGAAATATACCAAATAAGAGAGAGTGACCAGAACGAAAAGGGTGTGTGATAAGTGCGTATTTATTTTATCAAATATTTTAATTAAAAAATTTTCAAATTATCTGTAATCTGGTTTTCAAAAAATTTATACAAAACAGAGAAAAAAAAACAAAAAAGTTTTTGGCATCCAAAATATTATTTCCTGGTGATTTGTCCTATACGTTTCAACGAGGTAAAGAAATAGATGGTTTATAAATTATTGTTGATCTAGATTCCTAAATGATGTGTGAAATTAATAAATATATCATACGAGTCTCATACTAAGAATAAATAATGATGTGAGTCGTCTTTTTCAGGTACTAATATTCTGAATGCAGATACTAAACTAGTTCCAAATTCATGGGACTAAAGTGTACATGCATAGAATTCTTAAAACCAAACAAAACTATTTACAACGAAGTTCACGTGTAGTATTTTACCCTCTCCCATGATAATAATGAACCATTCTTAAGAAAGATGTCACGTGTAGTATTTTACCCTTTCTCAAATACACGTGCGAAACTGAAGGAGTTAGATATTATAAACTATCTTACATATGTACAATTCTTAAGGATAAAAAGAAAAATACACGTAGTTGTAAGAAGCAAATAATAAGAGTATTGGGTCACTTATCCCTTACATGGAAGACATTAGGGTTCTTGATGACTATATCATACATATAGACAGAGGTGAACTTGGAGAAGTCCTTAGGAAGGGAAATTAGGTCAGTGGAAGAATGCTTGTGGAATTGGTACAATTCAAGGTCTCTTCCAAAGTACCTCTCCCACCCTAAATTGGTCAAGATTTGCTCCAATGAACTGTAGGAAGACACCACTTCACCACTTGGCAAGTAAACCAACACCTTTTTGTTTAAAATACATGTCTCTGCTTGACGATTTTCCATCAAACGAAACCCATCTTTCTTGAATACCCAAACCCCAGACATGTTTTAAGGTGCCGAGAGAAGGAAGAGAAAACAAAAGGGGGAATATATGTTTTCTTGTCGAGGAAAACTGAGGTGGAAACGCTAGATATATACACATTCACATGTTTATATATATACACATACACATGTTTGTGTCAAAGGATATATTCTCAGTAGTGTTGGACCACCAATTAATTTTTGTATGATATAGTAAATGAATTTATATAGAAATTTAGACAAAAATATGATATTTTGATATTACTATTTATTTTTGATATTATTTAATACTTATATATATTATTATTTTATTTATATATAATATTTTATTAACAAAATGTAATGTCAAAAAAAGTATAATATAAACAGCATTAAATTAGTATTTTTCTTTACGGTAAATCGTTCTTAAAAATTTTTTTGAAGACGGGGTCTTAGAACTTGTAAAGTTCAAGACAAGCCTAGGATTTGTCCATATTGATACCCTTAATGAAATATGGATATTGTGAATAATTCCTTGTGTGTTGGAGGAGGCATTGCTGGCTGATAGTGGCTGTTTTGTTTTTTTTTAAGGAATGCAATGCTTTTTTATGGATATGTACTCAACGTTCAGAGTTGGATTCGACACATAAGACTAATCTGTTTATTAAAATTTGTGAAACAAGTTAAATGGTTCAAAATATAAGTATGTTAGTATAGTTAGTTTATTTTATAAACTCGTTTTGCCAAGTATTAATATAAAAAAATTATATTTAAATTTGCAAATTGGAATGTGAATGGGTTGACGATTAAGTATATTTTGGTATCTCCTATTTTCTTCCTTTAAAGAATGTTAATATTGTTTGGCAATGAGAGTAGATTGGTCCATGGGCAATGACAGTTACTCGAAAGATATTCCTTCAATTTTCTTTCACCACTCAAACCTCATCATCAATAAACCTCGTTTTCATAGGATGTCCCTTCAGAAGCATTCCCCTGCTTCAAACCATCACAAGGTTTTCGTTGCTCCTCATATCAGACAGAAAACCTCCACTTTTCCTTAAAACGATATGTTGCTCACGTGCCATCACGTGGCCTTTGTGTGCTTCATGGTCCAGCCCGACAACCACAGAATTACTAAGTAGTTGTCAAATCTGCCATTACTTCTCTTTGGATGTTTGTCTTTGTATCGTTGTCTCCTTCGCAGACTCAACGGTTTCTTAAATATCGTTAGTCCATTGAAACGGAACTGTAACTTAAATGGATGTTTTGTGCATTTAGTTAAGAAGATGTTTGCATCAGTTCTTAAAAATAATAAATTTATAGATATTAAAAATTTTAAATCTAGATGTTAAATTAACAAAAATTATGGATAATGAATTAAAACTTGAACATGTTTCTACATGTATTCCTTCTTATTTGATTCTTCATGCACCTTAACATCTACTCCTAAATAATATTAGGGACTATTGAGTGCAAAAGATTATAGAACTATGGAGTATACCAGAATATAATTAAAATTAAGAAATTGATATTACAGAAAAAATAGAAATCAAAAGTTGAACATTTTATAAAATATAGGGACCAAAATTAAAATAAATCTAAAAAATAAAAATAAGTTATAAAATACTATTTATTTATAACTCGTAACATATGCAATTGTTTCTAATATTGTGGTAGTCACCATCAAAATTGAAACCTTAATCAGTGTTGCAAGGACCAGCATGTCACTCATTGATATATCAAATTGTTGGTAACATTGTAATTATCATTATAATTACTTAGTTATTCTTCTTCTTACTATGACCAATTTTATTGTTATTATGGATATAAATGCACTGAAGCAACCTTAATTTCTTATTTATTATACACTTTTTAATTAAGGTCTTTTTAAGGATAAAATTATATTTTTGATGAACTAAATTTCTTTTGGATGTGTGAACACATTAACATTATAGTTGTAACATAAATAAACACACGGGATCATTTATCTTGAAGGGAAACAAAATATACAATTTATTCAATTTAATAACTAAATATTATAATATTAAATACATTAATCATATTAATAAAAGCTATCAAACAATCATACTTCAATCACAGACTTTACTAGCAAAATAAGTATTAAGTAGATACACATTAACATTCATAATAACTCACATGCAATCGGATTTAGTTTCTTATACATACTATGTACATGTTGTATGAAAAAAAAATATTTCACATCTTCAAACACAATTTAAATCACCAATTGATATAAATTATAAAATCTTACAACATTATAATATAAAGATACAACATAATAATCATTAAATAATATTAAAAAAAACACTTATTTTATATAAGTCTATTTTATGTAATTTTTGAGCTTGTGAAATTTCAACATAATGATTTTTCTTATTTCATCCTTTAATACTCCCTCACTCTTACGAACTATAGAATTTTAAAATAAAATTATTAAAATCACAATTTAAATTGTTTATTAATTTTATTTCATTTAGTAAAAATAATTTTAAATGAAATTAATATTACAAAGTTTGCTAATAACGTTGACACATCTATTTGAATCATCATACTGCTTGTAATTTATATTTAAAGATTTTTAGGTTTAATTAATTTTTTAATCTTATTATTTATAAATTAAACATTTTTTCAAGTTTATTATTTTATAAATGTGTAACAATGTGACCATTTTTTTCAATTGATTAGCGATGTAATCCTTATTTGATGTAATTTATAATTAATGCATAGTGATAGTTTATAAATAAATAAAATGACAATTTTTACTTACAAAAATGTCACATTGTTATATTTAAAAAAAATGATACTTTTGATTGAATATGAAAAAAAAGTCACATTTCTACATTTTAAAATTAAATAACTTAATAGAACATTTTATTATAAGAGAACCAAATGAAATAAATAAATAACAGAAAAAAAATAATCATTTGTTTATTGGTTATTTATAAAATTTCCTATAAATGCCTGGTAAAATAGATAGTCTTTTGTGAGGTAATTTTTGTTTCATGTTTTGTAGATAAGCATAAATAGTTTTTTTTTTTTTTTTTTACAATGGAGTAAATCGTATATAGATAGCACCATTTTAATATTAATTTCGGTATTGTTTTATCAATTAAAATTAATTTTATACAATACTTTCCCAGCCCCCTTTGTAATTTCAATTTCACCCAATATTTCAATTCCCATAATTTCATTCATATTTATTTTAGTATTATTACTGAAATCAATCTGCAGGAGTCTGAGGGTTTCTATAAGATGTCATCTACAATAAATTAAGCAAAATCATATAGAGAAAAGATGACTTCAAAATTAATATATGGTATACTTTCAAGATTTCATCTTCTAAAGACAGAATGGTACAATAAAAATACGATTTCTTTTCATACTAAAATCATACCATTTTTTTTTTTGTCTATTTACAAAATATGATATAAAAAATTCTTTTCTGACATTGTAAGACACACATTCTCTAAATACAAACTTTATATGATAAAGTTTAAAACTTCAGTGTCCTAATCTCCTTCTACTTGAACAAGAATGACTATTTCAAAAATATCTTTTTGTGATTTTCATACATTGATTTTAAAAGTTTTATTTTTTTCTCCTATTTTAAAATATTATTTTAATATTTTCTGTATATCTTTTTGATAAGTTTTTGTTTTCATCTTTGTTTCCAAATTGAATTTTAATGTTTTTAAAATCACTAATGGACACTTCTCATATATAACATAAATTTCTTAATACAAATATAAAATAAAATTTAATTTATATATCAAATATATTCACACTTTTTTTATATTATTATATATCTTAGCATGATTGTCTTAAAGTTACGTGCGTGAAGAAAGATGGTGATATTACAATTTGATTATTGAAATATGGCCCTCTCAATGAAGGTGATATTGTTGGGTTTATCCACATATGATTTCCATTAATATAAATGCTCGATTGCGATAGTTAGGCTTTATTATTTGGATGGTGGTCCTAAACTTTCCAAAATTGACAAATTAGAATAGTAAACTAAAACATGCTTAAAGGATCACTCTGTAGTCCTTTTTGCGTACCACCAATTCCTCCAATCAACTTTTATTTAAAAGGAAACAGATAATAAATATATAATAAATAAAATAAAAATGGGTAAAAAATAGAATAAAATAAATAATAAAATATTATCTCTGTTCACTCTATTTTGAAACCTAAAAAACACGATGTTTTTATTATTTATGTTCTTCAATCTCTTGCGTGAATCTTTTAAGTACTAGATAATAGGGCTATGGATGATTTGGGGATTAGGTTGACCTTTTCTTGAGAATTTTAAGTATAGATTAATAAAAATCAATTTAGATTGATTATAAGTTTATACTGGAAGCCACAAGAAATAATAATATCGAATTTATGAAGATAATGCGTTGGGTTTTGTAATTATTATTAATTAATTTAATTTAAGGGATGCAAGATTTGCATCTGATTAAGATGAATTGAATTAATTTTTATTCGTGTGGTATTCATTTTCAATTAAACTAGTTAAGGTACATATGGAAATTCATCTGTTCATTTAACGATTAAACTCATTGTCGTGATTTAATATTGAAGGCTCTCTTATAGGTCTAATTAGGTACACCTCTCACGTCTCTTAGATTTTTTTTTTTAAATGTTTGTGATTATATACAAAATTATATGTATTTAAGTTATATAATAGATTCTATCATTTGAAATATATTAAATTTTATTAATATGGTATATTCTGAAATATAATTTTATATTTAGAAATGTTTTTTAAATTATATAATTTAAATTATATTAAACTTTTAAAAATATATTTTAGATAGTGGAATTTGAAAATTTTTAAAAATCCAATTTGGAGTGAAATATTAAACATTATCAATGAATTATAAGTTTAAAAAATTAACTTTATAATAGTGACTTTGACAAGACATTTGATAGAAGTAATGAATTTCAACACTTTATTTGGTTGAGAGAATAGATTTAAGAATAAAATATATAGAAAGTTAGGTTATTTGGACGAAGGGTAAGAAAAGAAGAAAAAATTTATAAAATTTTGTGAGTGATGTGATAGGCATAATTAATAAAATAGTTTTTTATAGATAAATTATAACTAAAATTAATTTAATATAAAATATAATTAATTTATTAGATATGATTGATAAATAATTATTTTAATTGATGAAATTATAAAAGGTATCAATTATTTTAAAATTTAAAATTAAAATAAAAAAATTAAGTTATTATTATTAATAATATTATTATTTTGTAAATTTATTTTAATTATTATTATTTTTATTATCATTTTTTAATTTTATTATTTTTATTATTATAATTATTATTTATGATTTTGTTATTATTTTTAATTTTTAATATTAATATTATTGATATTATATTTTTTTAATTATTTTATTTTTATTAATATTTCATAATTTATTATTTCTTATTTTTATTAGTATTTTAGTATTATTATTATTATATAATTTTATTAAATTCATTATTATATTAATTATTGTTATTATTATTTATTATTAATTATATAAAAATATAATAGAAAAACAGCTTTCTTGGCAAATTCATCCTGTGTAGCTAAGAAAGTTTAGATTTGGTGGTGCGAAAATGGTGGAGGAAGGACCTGGAGCATCCGCGGGAGACTGAGAGTGAAAAAATGGTGAAAAAGCCAACTGATACGGTAAGAAATTACACTATTATTCTTACGTTTTCTACATAATCTTAATACGATCTAAGCATGTAAGATTCCTAATTTGTTCGTTTGACAATGGGTGCCTTTTACATTCTTATTGTGAAGTAGTTGTAATTGTTGCTTTTCCTTGTATTTGCAATTTCTTCTTCTTCTCTAACTTATCTTTATCTCTTGTAGTTCAATTGGTTCATTTACTTTAATAAGTCCCTAACAAATATATTTTTTCTTCAATTGAATTTTTTATCTAATTGTGGTTAGAGAAAACTAGGCAAGTCAAATGTGTTAGTTTATGGCACAATTCCTGTAGGGTTAATCCTAAATAGATCCATGAAATCACGCAAGTGCAAAAATATTGGCCGCAGGACAATTGAATTTATATATGGAGTTCGTAACCTTGAAAATTAGAGTACTTATATTGAAAAGTGAGATACAAACCTAGAAAAGTGAAAATATTAACTTAACCCGGTAAAGATAAAATGTGAGTTTCTTTTTATTCAGCTACAATTTCCCAGTAATTAGAGATGCTGCAAACAACTAAGATGAAAATATAAGATTTAGAGATTAATCAAATTTATTTAATCAAATTTATTTAGTTTATTTATTCATGATACATATCAGTTATAATTACTAATTAAAAGCACACATAAAGTTCAAGAACCCAAATTGAGAAAAATATATTTTAGGACTCTAAAGGAAAATTGTTAAATTGTACAAGAACTTAAAGGGTGGCTCGAAATTGAATATAAAGTTCCAACAAAATTCAGCATTTTCAGACTGAAAACATGTATGCTCAATAAAACAAAGTTTACTCCTTTCTTTCTTAAAAAAAATAAAAAAAAATCAAAGTCACGAAGCAGTAGCAAATTTGAAAAGGATGCAGTTTTCAGATGGAAGTTCTCACTAACTTCCGAGAAGAAATCTTTAGATGACAAAAATAACACTAAATTTGAACTTAAGATGTCATACAAATTAACTATTCAAGTATGTATCTTTCTATGATAAAATCATTAACTTTGTTTAAATTTAAAATAACGGGTAATGAACACTTCTTAAAATAATTACTTATAATAAACTTTTGTATGAAAATAAATCAATTTAAATATATTTTATTTATTTTACTAAATAATCACTCTCATCTTAATTACATAATTAAAAAGAGCCTTCCCCAGCCTATTTGTTATAATTGAAATTTAAAGCACAAAATTATAATTTTGTGTATCAATAATATATATATATATACACACATTTATTTTGTTAGAAAGCTCTCTAGAGGCAATTAGCATTTACCACATTTAAAATAATTTTGCAAAGCCGATCAATATTTGTTAAGAAAAAATCCCTTAGATGCTCTTAAATTGCTCCGAAAAGGAAAAAAAAAAAAAAAACTATTAACTGGTGAGTATTCTCTCTATTTTATATAAATATAAATATAAAAGATTTTATCTCCTCCTATTGTTATTCTTATTCAGGTAAACGAAAAAAGAAAAAAAAAAAACGTTTACTATCAATTTACGACGGAGGAGTATTAATTAAACAAACGCCACGATAATATAAACAGCAAACGCAAGTATAAACAGAAGAGAGAGAGAGAGAGAGACTGTAAGAGGTGATATGTATATATCAATCGTGTTTTTTTTTTTCTTTTTTTAATTAAATAATTTCCCGAAACGCGTCGTTTAGAGGGCAAGGATGAAGGCGGCGGAAGCGGAAGCTGCGGCGAGGAGCCCCATGCAGAGGCGTGAAGCGTCGCTGGTGGGAGCGGGAGCCAAAGCCGAAGGAGGCACTGCATTCTTAGCGTTCAACGCGGCAGTCGGAAGCTTAACGTTGGAGAACAAATTCTCGATTCCAGGGACAACAATGGGCTTGTTCACCTCAAGAACCGAAAGCACTTCGGGTTGGTTGGCCACGGCGAGCACCAGCACGACATCGAAGATTGTGCCGATACTTTCGGCGGCGGATCCCACGGCGACGTCGCCTTCGTTGATGACCTGCACCTGGACGTATCCCTGGTTGCCCTTGGCAAGGCCGGAGGATTGGAAGAGAGTCTCGATCGGAGTCTGAGGTCCAGAAGTTTCCACCAGCTTGACTTCGTCGTAGTAGCCGACAAGGACGTGCGTGCTGATGGTGGCCTTGACGAATTCGGGGGACTTGCCGGCGAGGGAAGCCATGGCGGCGTTGGAGAGGGGGAGGACGGTGACGGCGTTAAGGGCGTTAATTTTGTCAACCAGATTGGCTTCGGTTAGGGCTTTGCTGAACAGCGCGTACTTGGGATTGCTGAGCACCTTGAGCACGTCCAAGGCATGGGTGGTTGTTGAGCAGAGGAGGAGAACAAGAGCCAGGGAGAGAAGAGAAGAGCTTGCGGAAGCCATAGCTTTTTGTTCTCTTCTTTCTTTTCTCTTGTTCTTGATAGATTTCGAAGCCGAATCTGGTTGATGTAGTGAAGGGCGTTGTGAAGGGTTTATAGGGTTTGTTTTCCGTTGCTTCTAATACTATGTATTAGGTTGTTCCTCTTCCCGTGGTCGTGCATGGTTTGCGTCGAGAAACGCGGCGAGGGGTAAACGCCTGTTCTTATTTATAGACACCATTGCTGGTAAATATCTAACCGAAAATTTGTGTTTACTACAATTCGAATTTCTAGATGCTGTCTAATTATGTAACATGAATAATTTAACATGTAAAAATAATTTTTTTAATTTAATTAATTAAGCATATTCATTAATTCGCCGAAGCTTAACAAATATTTTCATAATTAAATATATTTTTAATATATATAGAAAACTAACTACCAACCCATAGCGTCTTCCCTAACAGTAAAAATCGTAGTCTCCAGCTCTCCGGACACTTTCAATTTTGGCTAAAATTTCCTTGCGTTTGAGAATATTTCACTCTGATTCTAATCCTAACTAACACATAAAAATGATGCGGCTGTTAAGTTTATAAGGTCTTCCAAATATCAAGATTGTTCCTATGGAAAAGAGAATGAGGTTGAACTTGAGATTATATGAATTTTTTAAACTGTACACCGATACCCAATTTCGAATTCATTCCGTAATATTTGTCTTTTTAGTCATAAATTCCTATGTATTTAACATAAGTCTATTTACTTTATGAATTTTTAGAGAATAGTTCATTTTCACACAAAAAATATAACATTTCAGGTTAAAATATATTATTCTGAATTATTAAAAATATTAAAATTTAAAGAGTTGTAATTTATTTATTTTTCATATTTTGTGTTCCTGCAAAGCATATTAAGTTGATGAAAAAAGATTTTATCTTCAATGTAGAACTGATTTTTACTTCTGGAAATGTTTTCTCTTATTCGGTTGTCCCAGTTAATATTTTCGATTACAAAATTAACTTGGAGTAAAAGGATTAATTATTAATATGGTACAGGGGTTCTCCAAGGATCGAACTCATCACAATCCTAATTATAATCTTCATTTTAATTAGCTAGTTGTTGTAAGCGTGAATTTCATGATGCTTTTGTTAATGGCTCGTTTTGTTGTCCAAAACGATTCACTCTAGAAAGATAATGTGATCTTCCATTATCACTACCACCTCTGCGCTGTTCATTCCTTTCCATATTCTGCACCTTCCGTCTATCCTGCACTTTATGGCTCTGTGGATCACATCAGTATATTACAAACAACAGTAATACAGAATTAAAGTAGGTAACACACATACTAATGCAAGATAATCAATTTAACCAAACATCAGTAATAAATTTTCTAAAATTTAACCAAACACAAATGAAAATCATATTTAGTAACTAGAGCAAACTAAATGCAAACGCAAACAGTAGAGAAACATGACATATAATCAAGGTTAAGAAATAATGTACCTTTTCACATAGCTATGAATCAATTGTCCATCATCTAAAGTTTCATGTTTATCTGCATTCTATGTAATTTCTCTATTTTGAAGTTCATGATTAAGACATCAAGAAATACTTCCAGTTTAGAAAAAGTGGCAGACTTTTAGCTTGAAATAATTTTTATGATTCCAAGGTTGTTTTGCTAAAATTAAATATTGTTATAGTGACAAAAGTTGTGTTCTACAAATATTGTTATAGTGACAAAAATTGTGTTGTTAAGAAACGAAAATTCACAATGATTTTATTTATTTTTGATAAAAAAATTAAATTATGAAAAATAACTCTTTATAAATATGATTTTCCTCGTGTTGGGTTAGACAAATTTTGTGAATCACGTCATAAATTAAATAATATTTTTTATTCATTTATCTAACCTCATACTTTAAGATGATGTATTCTGTATTTTATTCATATATAAATTTTGATTAATTTAAAACTTTAGAACATTCAAATTTTCTTTTACTTTTGTAGGCGCATTATCCATATTACTTTATTAATTTAATTATTATAAATTAGATTAGAAATTTTGGAATGACTTAATTAAACAACTCTCGAACTAACTGAAAAGCAATATAAACTCATGGATATCCTAAAGAACTCCATTATCTAATTCCACCGTTTTTACAAATGAAGAAAAAACTATAAAGTCATTCTGTTAATATACAATAATTGTACATCCGAGTCAACTAATCTAGCACATGCTTTTTAAGTATATTATTGACGGAGCATGTTGCACTAAGATTTGTGAGATCTATAAGAGAATTGGCACATGCAAGAAGATCTTTAGTTTGGATCATGTCAAAACTTTCAAGAAAATCATACATTTTTTTTTGTCATAAGCCAGATTTTCAAATTTCATTTTGAGGATGAATCAAAATACAGAAATAGTTTGGATTGTTTTCGAAATTTACTCGACATCTTGAATAAATTAGCTTTCAAATTATATGTAACTTAATTATTTCATGTTCGGTCACACATTATTATTGCGAATTTTCTTGTCCAAAAACAAACATTTCAAAAGAATCTAACAAATTAAAGAGATATTTCTAAAAACACTGTCTTAATGGTGAGCAAATATTGAGTAAGTCATACCAATCATCGTATGACTAACAACAATTACAAATGATGAAATATTGAGATAACAAGTTTTTAGTTTGTGAAATAAAGATTTATATTGTTAATTTTTTAGCTTTTGATTATTTTGAAATGTGTATTTTATACAAGAAAAATTTGGTTTGGTGACCGAAGACAAAATAAATAAGTTATATATGATTTTGAAGTCAGTTTGTTTAAGCTGTCGAGTCAATAACAAAGACAACTCAAACTGTTTCTGTTTTTTGGTTTCTCCTCAAAATATAACTTGAAAATCTAACTTATAACAAAAGATGTCTGATTTTCTTAGAAGTCTTGACTATGATCCAACTAAGGATCTTCGCCCATGTCTTACAGGTCTCACGAATCTTGGTGCAACTTGGTCTCACGAATCTTGGTGCAACTTGTTGGCATAGTAGTATACTTCATACTTCAGTTCTTTCGAGAGGACATCTATTATCTAAAACAAGAAATGTCTTGGAACAACGGCCTATTGCTGGATCAGCTGACTTGCAACTTTTAGTTGCATATTATCAGAATGACTTTTCTAGATTCTTTCTCCTTTTGTAAAAACCTTGGAATTAGATAATGGAATTCAACAGGATAACTATGAGTTCCTGACAGTGCTTCTCTCTTAACTTAACTCAGAGGGTTGTTTAAGTCATTACAAAATTTCTAATCTAAAATAACTTTATTCTTTTTTACATAAGAAGTTTCTAACTTATGATAATTAGATTAATTAAGTAATATGAATAATGCATGCACGTAAAAAAAAGTAAAAAGTAATTTAAATGTTCTAAAGTTTTAAATGAATCAAAACTTATGTATAAAAAATAGTAGTTATTACTTAAAATACATAGTGCATAATCTTAAAGTATTATATATTAAAAAGAATTTCTGATTTTTCGTGTATTATATATTTTATAGTTTTCATTTAACATCATTTATATTCATAGACTTATTGAAAACTTAAACTGTAAACTATTTTTTTATCTAAGAATTGTCAGATCAAGGACAGTTGTTCATCTAGGATAATTGGACAAACTGACCTTATTCACGGCCTTATACTACATAAATGAGTTTTCTGACCTCAAAAAGAGAATGACTATTCTGTAAATATTGTCTTAATTGTAAAGAAATTGATGTTGATATTTGGCACTGTCAACTAGCATACCCAGGGAAAAGAATTCTTGAACATAACTGCAATAATTTTCCTTATGTACAGTCTAGCTTAAAATTTGTCTGTGATTTATGTCATCTTTCTAAACAACATAAACTTTCTTTCCCAAAAGTGAGACTGTTTCTTTGAATGTTTTTGATCTAATTCATACTGATATATGAGGTCCTATTAATATTCTTTCTGTTCACGGCCATAGATATTTTCTAACTATTGTTGATGACTACACTAGACATGCATGAATTTTATATTTTTTTTTCTTCTAAAAATCATTTTGGTCGAAATATTAAAATTATCAAGTTTGATAATGGAAAGGAGTTCATTTTTAGCAATGTTTATGACAAATTTGGGATTCTACATCAAAGGACCTGTGTGGAAACCCCTCAGAATTCTGTTATTGTATACTTAATATCACCTGTAGTCTTATGATTCAATCTGGTTTACCCAAGGACTACTGGTATTTTGCTGTTGCCCGTGTTGTTTACCTTATAAATAGACTACCCTCTACTGTTATTAACTATAAAACTCTCTATGAGTTAATATACAAATCACCTCCCACATATCTAAATTTGAAAACTTTCGGTTCTCTATGTTTTGCATCTACACTTGATAGCAACAGAACTAAACTTGAACCTAGGGCTAGAAAATGTATTTTTCTTGGTTACAAGAATGGGATTAAAGAATACATTGTTCTTGATACTAATAATAGAGAAATATTTTTCAACAAAAATGTTATCTTTTGTGAAAAAGTATTTTCATATAAAATGACTCAACTATGCTTTTGATAATCAAGAACAAGATGAAAACTTTGTACAAAGAGATTTTGACTTTCTTGAGGAACCTTTAGATCACAACATTGACAACAACAACATAGAAACTAAGATTGACAAGAGTATAAATAAAAATCAAGAAAGTTTCAGACAACAAGAAGATAACTACGCACAATGAGGAATAACTGGACAATGATCATGTTCCAATCAACTAGAACTAAAAGAATTCTAACATTTTAGTGAATTCTGAAATTAACTATCACAAATTAATCAATCAATTCCAATTATTTAATTAATTTATACACAAATTTTAATTAATTTAAAAGTTTAGAACATTCAAATTAGTTTTTACTTTTGCAGGCAAATCTGTACGTGCATTATTCATATTATTTTATTAATTTTGGAATGACTTAAACAACTCTAAAAGAAGAGCAATGTGAGGAAATGACTATCTTATTGAACTCTATTATCTAATTCCAACTTGTTATAGATAGAGAAAAAAATATGAAAGTTACTCTATTAATATAAAATAAATGTAAAAAAATTCAACTAATCTAACACATGCTTTTGAAGTATATTATTAACATAGCATGTTGCATTTGTGAGACTTACAAGAGATGGATGAAAATCCTTAGTTGGATCATAGCCAAGACTTTTAAGAAAATCATACATTTTTTGTCATAAGCCAGATTTTTGAATTTTATTTTGAAGATGAACCAAAGTACAAAAGCAGTTTGGGTTGTCTTTAATATTGACTCGACAGTCTGAATAAACTGACTTCCATATCATATATAATTTATTTCGTGCTTGGTCATCACATTATTACTGTGAATTTTCTTGTTCAAAAGCAGACATTTCAAAACAATCAACAAATGAAAGAACTATCTCTAAAAATGCTGTCACAAGGTTTTAATGGTGAGCAAAGAGTAAGTCATACAAATCCTCGTATGACCAATAGCAAGCAAATGTTGAAATATGGAGATACCAACTTTTTTAGTTTGTGAAATGAATGTCTATACTACTAGCTTTTTAGCTTTTGATTATTTTGAAATGTCTGTTCCATATAAGAAAAAATTACAACACTGGTGTGGTGACCAAGGACGAAATAAACAAATTATATATGATTTGAAAGTCAGTTCGTTCAGGATGTCGAGTCAATAACAAAAGGCAATCCAAACTGTTTTTGCTCTTTGGTTCCTCCTCAAAACGTAACCCAAAAATCTCGCTTATAACAAAAGATGTCTGATTTTCTTGAAAGTCTTGGCTATGATCCAATTAAGGATCTTCGTGCATCACCTGCAAGTCTCACAAATCTTGGTACAAGCTGCTATGCCAACTGTATACTTCAATTTTTTTCTTATATGTTAAGCTTCTTAATGGTTCTTCTGTTAAAGCCTAGCCTTTCATGCTGGAACTGTTCAATTTTCAAAAGAATTTGTAATTTTTCATGTATTATATATTCTAGATTTTTCATTTAATATCATTTCTGTTCACAGACACTTAAACTGTAAACTAATTTTTTGTTCTAAAAATTGACAGATCAAGGACAACCATTCATCTAAGATGATTGGACAAGTTGACCTCATTCACAGTCTTATCCTACATAAATGAGTTTTCTGACCTCAAAGAAAATGGCTATTCTATAAATACTGTGCTTAATGGTAAAGACACTGACGTTGATATTTGGCATTGTCGACTAGGACACCCAGGAAATAAAATTCTTGAACATATTTTCAATAATTTTTCTTATGTACAGTCTAGCTTAAAATCTGTCTGTGATTTACGTCATCTTTCTAAACAACATAAACTTTCTTTTTTCAAAAGTGACATTGTTTCTTTAACTGCTTTTTATCTAATTAATAGTGATATATGGAGCCCCATTAGTATTCCTTCTATTCACGACCATAAATATTTTCTAACTATTGTGAATGACTATACTAGACATACATGGATATACCTTATAAAAGCTAAATCTGAAACTCGACCTCTATTGTATAATTTTGTAATTTTTTCTAAAAATCAGTTTGGCCGAAATATTAAAATTATCACTTCTGATAATGGAAAGGAGTTCATTTTAGCAATGTTTATGACAAATTTGGGATTCTAAATCAAAGAAACTGTGTGAAAAACCCTCAACAAAACTCTGTTGTTGAGAGAAAACATCAACATATAATAATTAATATCACCCATAATCTTATGATTCAATCTGGTTTGCCCAAGGCCTATTGGTCTTATGTTGTTACCCATACTATTTACCTTATAGATAGACTATCATCTTCTGTTATTAACTATAAAACTCCCTATGATTTAATATACAAATCACCTCCCACATCTAAATTTGAAAACTTTCGATTCTCTATGTTTTGCATCTACACTTGACAACAACAGGACTAAACTTGAATCTAGGGTTAGAAAATGTATTTTTCTTGGTTACAAGAATGGGATTAAAGGATACACTCTTTTTGATACTAATAATAGAAAAATATTTATCAACAGAAATGTCATCTTTTATGAAAAAAATATTTTCATATAAAATGGCTCATAACTATGCTTTTGATAATCAAGAGAAAGATGAAAACATCGTACAAAGAGATCTTGACTTTCTTAAGAAGTCTTTAGATCACAACATTGACAACAACAACATAGAAACTGAGATTGACAGAATATAGATGAATATCAGAGAGATTCAGACAACAGGGAGATAATTACACACAATGAGGAACAGCTGAACAATGATTATGTTCTTAAAAGATCAACTGAACTAAAAGAATTTCAACATTTTAGTGGATTTTGAAATCAATTATCACAAATTAATCAACCAACCCCAATCATTTAACCTTAATAGCAACAATTATTCAATCTCTGACAAAATCACCAAAACCCTAGACGCAATCCCAAACCCTCAAATCGAAAATAAAACTCTAACCCAAAATGCAATCCCATTGCTCACTGATAGGAATCGCAATCATTTACTCCTTTAGACTTCAACTTACACAATTGTATTCATGCTCAAATAACAATAGCAGTCCAAAATCCAAATCAGAAATCATAGAAAAAATAAACAAATATAGTCGAAAACTAATGGAACAGTATATACCTGACTGTATTCCATCAACCACTTCCATCAACCACTGTCCCTCAATTCTACTTTCTCCACCCACACATTGACCCTTTCTTATCTACACGATTGGATTCCACTAACCACAATTACATCTCAACCTTTGACAACGTAAATAGGTCTCTCGCTCAATCCCTCGCCTCCCCAACACCTCAACACACTCAGAAGTTCAACTTTCAACTTTTAAATTTGTTTACCTACTTAGCAAAAACCTAATTCTACCCTTATCTACGTAAGCAATGATATCACCTCAGCTATTAGCATACTGTTGTCATCCACTGAAAGCATATTTTTTCTATTAATAAATATACTGTTATGGCAACTATCATGATTAATATTTATTTTTTGTTCCTGGTTATAAGAGTAAAAAAGTATAAATAAGTTTAAATATAAATAGAGTGAAATCAAATACTCCCAAAACATTCAATATAAATATATGTGCTATTATTTATTAATTTAAATCATGGTAATATTATGTTACCCTAGTTTTAATGTTTAAATTATCTTAAATATAATTATGTATTTTTTATGTCTTAAAAATAGAAAAAAAATATGTTGAGATGTTTTTCTTAATGATTAAAATAATTTTGGTATTCTAAATTAATAGAAATAATTAATTTTATGTTTAGTTAAGATTTATTTGAAAATTTTGCATTATAAATATTATCTCTTTTAAACTTCTATTATTAATTAGATTTATATTTATTATAAAAATAAATTAAATAATATTTGTTTTTATTTATCTAACTTCATACTTTGAGATTATGCATTCAGTATTTTAAGTAATAACTATTATTTTTCTATACATTAAATAACTTTTTACTTTTATATGTAAAATATAAATTATGCAAAGCACCACAAGTTACAACCCTCCATTCTTTCATCATGCTTAGTACCACAAGTTACATTCCTCCCATTTTCATCAACATTATCTTTTGTATGTTTAAGATGGTACAACAACATCTCGGCATCACTAGAAAAAAATGTCTCCACAAGTCAAGATTGTGAAAATGAAAGGCATTCAAATCATTTTCATTACTGTGAGCTATTATCGCTTTAGGACTATCAGAATAAACTGCATCAAATTTTGATGGATTTATGGTTTGAACTCGAAGACCCTTCTCCAAATAGATGAGCAATGTAATGATCATTATTAGTACCTGAGACAAGCGAAAATGAGAAAAGAAGTAAGTTTCCTCTTTGTTGTAGTCTGTCAACACAAATAAATAAACAAATACACTGTCAAAACACAAATGAATTGTAAAAAAAATCAAACATTACAGCATAGCATATATAGGGAAACAACATTAAAAACCACTATTTTAAGAAAGAAATACACCAAGTTGAACATTGATGTCTTGAGAAAAAAATTGTAAAATGTTTTTACTTTATAAAATAAAAATTATATTATAAAATTCAATCATTATAAATAAAAAATTTAGAATAATTTATTTTTACTCTGTACGAAAGAGGAAGGTAAATAAAAAATAAAAAAGTCATTTATTTTTTATATTAATGTAAGGATACATAATTATAAATAGAAAGACTCATGATGAAAAGTAAACTAAGAATAATTCTGAGATTCTCTCACCATGTTCCATTCTTACAGAAATAACCACCAAATAACTTGTCTTTTAATAATAACCACAAGAGAAGCATGATCATAATTTACTACAATACTCAAACATTCTAAAATTTGACCAGCTTTTGAAAGATAAAATAGTAAGTATGTACATCTACAAAAAGATGACTAAATATTTTTTTATACAGAAATAACCACTAAATATGCTTAGCTATTTTCACAATATGCTTACTTCCAACATTTAAATAGAACTGCAGACAATATAGACTAGTTTACTTACCTGAAAGAATTCCGATATCATTATTTTCAACTGATATAAAAATGTTAAAGCACAAACTTTCAGACTAATTAAGCTCCCGTTTTTAGTCTTAACGTAAACGCTTAGAAACTCGTTGATCTGTCAACAAATCCTTTGAAAGCGTTCAACATTCATCTTCATACCTCCTTCCACAAACAAGAATTGCACATATGTATAATTAAGCTTCATTAATAGCTCATATTTTTCCTCTTTTACTTTCTAATTTTACGTACAAAATTTGGTAAATTCCATAATCATTCTCTCGTATGCTTATCTATTTCTATCGAATCAGGATCCTCTTGTAAGCTTAAAAATCATAATGAAACAAAAGATAATAATAAATAAAAAAGGAAAAAAAGCATTCAACAATTTGCAACAATAATAAAAATACATAAATTAATTATACAGTCTATCAATACCTAAGGAAGACATAAAGTTTCAATTGAAAATTAATATTTTGGACAGTTTGATGCTGCCAGTAGCATCAACTCTTCTTTTACATAACTCACAAAAATATTGATTGTCTCCATTAAACTCTTCAATAGTGAGATATTCATCTAAACTTGCATCTAAACTTTTCAATCCCTTCACATTCAACTCCAATTCCTATAAATCTTTCATCTTGAAAGAAGCTTCTTGTGAAAATCTACATAAGAAATCATTAAATGATAAATACCTAAGAATCATATCCATAACTCATAAAAATGACCTCTACTAAAATATTGACATAACAATGTACATTTTCATATAACAATCAATCAATTACCCCATCTAAAGTTCAAGGTTTATCTGAATTTTTCAGGGTTGGATTGATGTAATTTCTCCATTAAATTTATGATTAAAACAACAAGAAATACTTCAGTTTAGAAAAAGTGGTAGACTTTTAGCCTAAATGATTTTTATGATTCTGACGTTGCTTTTGTTAACCTAATCTCCTGAATAAATACAAAAGTGAGTTTAAAATTTGTCTCCATAACTCTCTACATTAGGCTATATATATATATATATATATATAAAATTATAATTATAACATAACGTAATTAAAAGATTAGTGCAGTAAGCGATTATATGACATTGATGGGTTATATGATATGATGGAGACAAACGGTAATATTATGCAGATATGGTGGAGAGTAATATTATGCAGATAGGGGTAAGCGCTTGTGATATTGATGCAGAGTAGGGATTGTACTATTAGTGCAGATAGACGGTGATCTGACATTGGAGCAGCGGAGGGGTAATGTATTATTAGTGCAGAAAAACGGTGATCGAATATTGGTTGAGGGTTATCTGACATTGGTGCAGAGGGGTAGTGTATTATTGGTGCAGAAAAACGGTGATCTATTATTGGTGAAGGAAAACGGTGACAGGTTTATAACTTATTAAATCTTAATAAATACACTATTTGCACATCCTTCAACAAGTGTGGACTTTGGTGTCAGGCACTGGTTAAACTCTGTGATGCTAAACATAAAGTAAAATAAAATACTATAAAAATACATTGAATATATATATATATATGTGTGTTATTGTTTATTATGTTATAGTGATTTTAATGTTTAAATTATGATTAATATAATTATATGTGTTATTTTATTGGTGCATACGCGATTATACAAGACTGTGGTGAACAACATTGATGCAGAAACTAATATTGGTCCAGACGCTGTGAACAGAAGTGCTTTATTCAATATTTCTACAACCTTGAATCGGTACTGACATGTTTCTGGTAATAGGTGTTATTAGTCTTTGAAACTTTACTTATGTTGTAATTTTATGTTGTAAAATCAACTTATTTGACATTACTTCAACTATTATTTACAAGAAATAATATATATATATATATATGATAGTATAAGTATGTGGTAGGATACGATTCTTACCAAACTTGTTTATGTTCCACGATCAATCTTATATAGTTTTTATTTGAAATCACTAATTTTAATGAAAGGTAACTTGAAAAAGTTTATGGAGAAAAATATCAAGAAAATCTAAAATATAATTAAGACATAAATCATATTTACATAAGGAATTGACGTCACCTTCAACTCAAAATTTAATAAAAAATTAACAACATTGAATTTGTGTATATTTTTTCTTATATATTATTGAACTTACTCATTTTTATTTAATGCGAAAATAAATTCACTTTAATATTTGTAAAGTGAGTCTATTCTCACATTGAATGAAAATGAAAAAAATTGAACAATATATAAAAAAAATTCACAAACTCAATATCTTAAGATTTTTGGTTAAAAGTGATGTCAATTTCTTGTGTAGGTCTAGTTTATGTTTTATTTTTGTTTAATCTTCCTTATTTTGATTATTATGAATGATTATTTTACAGGAATATGACATAACTTTGAAAAGAAGAAATATGACAACTATAAAGAGAGGTACGAGCTTTAAATTGTGTAACTTAAATTTATTAAGCTTTTTATACTTTTCTGTTATGTCTATTTTCATGTAAAAAAAATGTGATTCAATGTTAGATTCAATACTTGGTGTAATGAAATATGAACTTATGATATAAATTCAGATGTGAAAAAATACCTGCATCGCCATAAAATCTTCTGTATAATAGGGAAACGTCTCTATAATAGCACTAGTGGGCAAGTTTCTAACAAATTTATTATTTTCAAACTTCTTTGACACTAATACTGACCTAATGGTATTATAGTTTGAAGATGGTTCCTTATTATTGTATGTAGCTTATCTTTTTGGATGTATTCTCTTGTAAAGCTGGACAAGGTGTCAAGATATATTTTGCTGTTTAGTTGGTGTTTGTAAAGCTGTACAAGGTTTTTTATTATATCTTTAAATTTGTAATATTTATTTATAATAGAGTTGGAATACCTTTTAATTTTTTATTTTAATTTATTTATATATGATTGTTAAAAAAAAATCTTCTCATAACAGTAAATATGAATATATATATATATATATATATATATATATATATATATATATATACTATTGTTTATTAAAAAATCATAGTAATTTTATGTTATCGTTTTTAATGTTTAAATTATGAAGAATATAATTATGTATTCTTTACGAATTAAAAATCATAAAAATATCGTGAGATATTTTGACTTTAAAATAAATTATATGACATTTTAATCTAAACTAAAATATGTTATAAATTTAAATGAAAATTTATATTAGTTTTATTAATTAATTTGAATCATAATACAAAAAATTTGTATCAATGTATTATCAATTAAAGCATTCATTCAAATCATAGTTGACTATCATGATTGAAATTTATATGTACTTTTATGAATTAAAAAAAAACAAAAATAACTCATCCTAATTAAATATTTCTCATTTAACTAAATTTACGAATTAGAAAAAAAATTCAAACTATATATTCCATGATTTTAACATAAAATTAACTTTTTAATTATCTTCTAAAAAATATTTGATTTAAAAAGTACTACGTAAACTTAAAAAAACTTCAATTTGACTAAAATTGGTGTATTTTAAAATTAACAAAAGTAGGCAAGATGTGGTTGAGAAACACCACTTCAACATAAGAAATGGTATTTGTCATTTGTAATGACGTGATATATATAATGCAATATTTTTGTTTTTAATATTTTTTGAGAAGTGTTGTTTTTAAAGCACGATTTCTCTCTTTTTATGTACGGTCTCACGACATGGATAGAATAATGGTAGATCTCTTTAATTAGTGTAATTTTTTTTTGTGAAATTTTTAAAATGATGTATTATTTTTTTAAATTTTAAATATGGGTAAATTATGCACACGGTACAAACAATTTGAGAGTAATTAATTTTTCCACTGTTCTAAACAATTTGAGAGTAATTAACTTTTTCACTATTCCTTTTTTGTTTTTTTATATGTTCTATTGGGTTGTGTACACATAAAATTAATAAAATTAATTCATAGTGAAATTTAATTAAATATATAATTAAATAATGTATATTTATGTTTAGTATTTATTTATGACCAAAGTTAATTATAAATAAATATTTAACTAATTGTTTATGCAGTTTGAGATATTCTGTATATATTCTATCTTTAAATTGGTTCAACAACCTATTTTAATATATATTTTGCTTGAAGAATGATATCATTCATGTTTACTATTTTTTTTTTTAAATTATAGCAATGGTTATTTTTATAAAAAAAAGAGCTAAAGTAGTTTTAAGAAGGAAAAAAATCTATTTAATATTCCATTTCAAAAAAATTATTTAAAAAATATATAATATTTTGGGTTTCTCTATAATGAAATTATGCATATTTCTATTTAGTATTTATTTATGAAAAAGTTAATTATAAATAAATATATAACCAATTATTTATGCACTTTGAAGTAATATGTACATATTCTATTCTTAAATTGATTTGACAATCTATTTTAATATATATTTTACTTGAGGAATAATATTATTCATGTTTACTATTTTTTTTAAAAAGTTATAACAATGATTATTTTTATAAAAGAAAAAAAAAGTAGTTTAGAAATTTTTATAAAATTACAGCAAAGATTATTTTTATGTATAAAAAAAGAGTTCAAGTAGTTTTAAGAAGAAAAAAAATATAAATAAGTTTTAAAAACTAACCTGTTCAAATAATTTAAATTTTCACTATATAAAAAACCATATTTTTATTTAACTACCTTTTATATACATTTTCTTCACAAGATGTAACTTTTCTTCACAGTAGGTAACCATTCTTCCATTTAAATTAACTTCACATTAATTTCAATTATTTAATGACAATTAATTTAAATCATTATATATTCAATAAAATTTCACTATAAATTAATTCTATTTATTTTACTTACACAACCCAATACAACATCAAAAAATAAGTCAAAAAATAATCTTTCCCAACCTCAGCCTTTTTCACCATCGTGCAGCCTAAGCCTCTACACGATTTATCCACATCTGGAATTAAAAGAAAATGTATCATTTTAAGAATTTCACAAAAAAAATTACACTAGTTTAAAAAATGTACCTAAAATAATTATATAACTTTTGAGAATGAATTTGCCTTCACATGTCTTGTTTTATTCATGGTGTTTTTTATGTGTTGGATTTCTTTATATTCACATACACCATCAAAATCGATTAAAGATACACAAGCTTTAAGCTATTTTGGAGTTCTTCATACTTCCAAATCCCACAAATCATCACATTTAAATTTGGTAAAGTCTCAATCAACATAGTTGTTTGGGTTATTAACAAAAAATAAGTTACTGAATAATTTTTTAGAAGTTGTGAATAACTTTTCTGAAGTTATTCTCTTTTCTGAAGATAAGAATCTTGTAGTGCTAAATGGATAGAATCAAGTTATTTTATCAATATTAATGTAAAACACATTCTCCAAGTGTCCAGCTTTCGGATAAGAATGAGCTTAAACTCATTAAAACTATAATAAAAATAACTTATGAAATAGTTTTCAACAAACTTCAAATATATTATTTTGGTAAACCCTTCAAAAATTACATGAGTTCTGTAAAAAGCTCTTCAGATACATCATTCTCTTTATTTTCACTAATACCTTTCTTCTTGTTATTTACTATTTACATGGTATTGTTTGTTTTGAATGTTGGATGAATTTATTATAACATATAAAAAAAAATTGAGTTATCATTAACATTGTAACAGTTAGTTATCTCGTGAGATATTGATATCCTTTCTTGATTTTTGATATTTTATAATAATTATTAAATTCATAAGTTTTTATGTATAGATTTTACAATAATGAACTATTTGGCAAATAGACTAATCATGAGTTATAAATGAAAGTATTTTGACATAACTCAGAAAAATCAAAATTTTTAAATAAATCATCATTTTCAAAACGTAAGAAGAAAATAGAATTTTGAATTGATTGTTTTATAGCATCTGATATGTTAAATTACACTAAATGATCATCAAATTTCATAGTCATGCTTAGTTTATCAGTATGAACATCGATTTTAGTTTGAACTCTCTTCAGAAATGTTTGCCCAAAATGATAATGATTGTATTACACTTTCTACTTTAATTTCCTAACTAATACTATTTCTTATGGTTGAGGCAATGTTTAATTTTTTTTCACTATTTTTTATTTATATCATTTTTCATTTCAATTATCATTTATTTCTTAATTTTATATTTTAAAATTAATATTTACAAGCTTAGTTTTTTATTAAAACAATTGAATATACTTATTCATTTATTTTCTTTATCATTACTTACGTATTAACAATGAATAAGTTAACTTTTATTTTTATTTTTTTAAAAAATATTTACTGCACTGTACATGGTAAGAAATAAATCTTTAGAGAATCGAATTGTCACCTAAATTTTTGTTCTGACACGAAAATCCTTCTGGGATTCAGTACCTGAAACGAAATTGTGAAGGTAATTTTAATTTTTTTTTCTGGTATTGGAGCATAGTACATGAGAATTGTCGGATGAATGATTGAAGCTTTTTTACTAGAAACCAAGTCGAGACATGTAAGTTTATCGAAATTGGATTTCGAGTTCATTCTGAGAGGAATTTTTCTTTTTTTACTTTATATAAGATTTGCGTAAAATAAAATAAATTTTAAAAACTTATTATAAGTAAAAATATGTTTCTGAAAATTTAATTAAAGTTTAAGTGAACAAATTTTAAATGATTTAGGTAAGATTGAATATAATTTAGTTTAAAAGTAGAAGAAATTATTAAAATTTTGTGAATGTTTATTGTTATTGGAAAAAAATTATTATTAGGAAGCTTACTATATAAGAAAAAGACTGAAGTATACCCTAGGCACGGGAGGTTGCACGAAGATTTGTGAGACCTGCAAAAGAATTGGTAGATACATAAAGATCCTTAGTTTGGATTGTAGTTAAGGCTTCCAAGAAAATCATATATCATTTGCTATAAGCTATCGAATTTCATTTTGAAGATGAATCAAAACACAAAAATAGTTTGGGTTGTCTTTGATATTTACTTTACAACGTGAACAAATTGGTTTCCAGATCATATATAACTTATTTATTTCGTATTCAGTTATCATATCATTATCGTGATTTTTTTTGTCAGAAAAGACATTTCAAAACAATTAAAAAATTAAAGACCTATCTTTAAAAACACTTTCAGAAGGTTTTAACAGTGAGCAAATATTGAGTAAGTCATACCAATCCTTATATGACCTATAACAACGGCAAATGCTGAAATATAAAGATAAGTAAGTTTTTAGTTTGTGAAATGAAGATCTATACTACTAGCTTGTTAGCTTTTGATTATTTTGAAATGTCTGTTTCATATAAGAAAAATTACAATATTGGTATGATAACGGATAACGAAATAAATAAATTATATATGATGTGGAAGCCAGTTTATTCAAGCTGTTGAGTCAATGACAAACTATCCAAATTTCTGTTCTCTGGTTCCTCCTCAAAATGTAATCCAAAAATTTGACTTATAGCAAAAGATGTCTGATTTTCTTGAAAGTCTTAGCTATGATCCAACTAAGGATCTTCGTCTCTTACAAGTCTTACAAATCTTGATGCAACCTACTATGTCAACAGTATACTTCAGTTTTTTCTTATATGTTAAGCTTCTTAATGGTTATTCTATTAAAGCCTAGCCATTCATGTTGGAACTATTCAATTTTCAAAACAATTTGTGATTTTTCATGTATTATATATTCCAAAGTTTTCATTTAACATAATTTTTTTTCATAGATTTACTAAAGACTTAAACTGTAGATTATTTTTTTGCTTTAAGAATTGTCAAATTTATTGTAGACTTAAACTGTAAACTAATTTTTTGCACCAAAAATTGTCAAATTAGGGACATCATTAATCCAGGATGATTGGACAAATTGAGTTCATTCATGGCCTTATACTACATAAATGAGTCTTCTGATCTCAAAGAGAATGACTATTCTGTAATCATTGTGCTTAATTGTAAAGAAACTGATGCTAGGGAACAAAATTCTTGAACATATTTGCAATTTATTCCTTATGTACAATCTAGCTTAAAATCTGTTTGTGATTTACGTCATCTTTCTAAACAACATAAACTTTCTTTTCCCAAAAGTGACACTGTTTCTTTGAATGCTTTTGATCTAATTAATACTAATATATGGAAACCCATTAATATTTCTTTCATTCACAACCATATATAGTTTCTAACTATTGTGGATAACTACACTAGACATACATGGATACTTAATGAAAGCTATATCTGAAACTGAACCTCTACTGTATAATTTTGTAATTTTTTCTAAAGATCACTTTGGCCGAAATATTAAAATTATCAGGTCTGATGATGGAAAGGAGTTCATTTTTAACAATGTTTATGACAAATTTGGAATTCTACATCAAAGGACCTGTGTGGAACCCCTCAACTGTTGTTGAGAGAAAACATCAACATATACTTAATATCACCCGTAATTTTATGATTTAATCTAGTTTGTCCAAGGTCTACTGGTCTTATGTTGTTGCCCATGTTGTTTAGCTTATAAATAGACTACCCTCTACTGTTATTAACAGTAAAGTTCCTTATGATTTAATATACAAATCACCTCTCACATATCTAAATTTGAAAACTTCTGATTCTTTATGTTTTGCATCTACACTTGACAGCAACAGAACTAAACTTGAACCAGGACTAGAAAATGTATTTTTCTTGGTTACAAAAATAAGATTAAAGGATAAATTATTCTTGATACTAATAATAGAGAAATATTTATCAATAGAAATGTCATCTTTTATGAAAATATATTTTCATATAAAATGACTCATAACTATGCTTTTGATAATCAATAACTAAGATGAAAACTTTGTACAAAGAGATTTTGACTTTCTTAATGAGCCTTTAGATCACAACATTGACAATAACATGGAAATTGTGATTGGCAGGAATATAGATGAAAATCAGAGAGTTTTAGACAACAAGGAGATAACTACACACAATGAGGAACAACTGGGTTATGACCATGTTCTTAGAAGATCAAGTAGAACTAAAAGAATTCCAACATTTTAACATATTCTAAAATCAACTATCACACATTAATCAATCAATCCCAATCATTTAACTCTAATAGCAACAATTATTCAATTCTTGACAAAATCACGAAAACCCTAAACACAATACCAATCCCAAACCCTCAAATTGAAAACAAAACTCTATCCCAGAACGCAATCCCATTGCTTGCCGATAAGAATCGCAATCATTTACCTCGTTCGACTTCGACTTACTCAATCACATTTATGCTTGTAAAATCCCAAATAACAATACGAGTCGAAAACACAAAATCTAAATAAAAAATCATAGGAAAAACAAGCAAATATAATGAAAAGTTAATGAAACAATGTATACCTGATTGTATTCCGTCGATGAGTCCCTTACTTCTACTTTCCTCAAAACTGGATTTCACCAACCACAAACACAACTCAACCTTTGGTAGTGTCCGTTTAGTGTTCAAGCTGCAAATAGGTCTCTCGCTCACCCCCTCGCCTCTCTTACCCTCGTTCAAACACACCCAAGCGATGAGGTGTTTTTTAACCTAGTTAGCCCTACTTAACAAAAATCAATTCTGCCCTTATCCACCTAAGCAAACTCTCTTATGACAGCTACCATGATTAACAATTATTTTTTGTTACATGTTATAAGAGTAAAATAAACGTATGAATGAGTTTAAATCTAAATAGAGTGAAATCAAATACTCTCAAAACATTCAATATGAATATATGTACAATTGTTTATTAATTTAAATCATGGTAATATTATGTTACTGTAGTTTTAATGTTTAAATTATGATAAATATAATTATGTATCTTTATGTCTTAAAAATAGAAAAAATATGTTAGAGATGTTTTTCTTAATAATTAAAATAATTTTTATATTCTAAATTAATAGAAATAATGAATTATATATAATTAATTTTATGTTTAGTTAAGATTTATTTGAAAATTTTGGATTATAAATATTCTCTCTTTTAAACTTCTATTATTAATTAGATTTATATTTATTATAAAAAATAAATTAAATAATATTTTTTTATTTATCTAACTTCATATTATGCATTCAGTATTTTAAGTAATAACTATTATTTCTTTATACACAAATTTTGATTAATTTTTAAACTTTATAACATTTAAATTACTTTTTACTTTTGTAGTGTAATATAAATTATGCAAATCACCACAATTTACAACCCTCCATCATTTAATCATGTAGTACCACAAGTTACACTCCTTTCATTTTCACCAAAATGTTTAAGATGGTACATTAACATGTATGCATCAGTAGAGAAAAATGTCTCCAATGAAAATTGTGAAGGATTTTCGAGCTATTATTGCTTTAGGACTATCAGAATGAACTGAATCAAATCTTGATGGATTTATGGTTTGAACTCGAAGACCCTTCCCCAAATGGATGAGCAATGTAATGGTCACGTTATAAACCAAATCAAACTGAGACAACTCAGATATTCTATGTCGTATATCAAGTTCAGCGAGAAATGAGAAAAGAAGTAAGCTTCCTCTTTGTTGTAGTCTGTCAACACAAATAAATAAACAAATACACTGACAAAAAACACAAATGAATGGTAAAGAAAATCAAACATTACAATATATGTAGGGAAACAAACATTAAAAACCACTATTTTAAGAAACAAACAGCACAAGTCATACACCAAGTTGAGCTGATGTCTTTGGAAAAAAATTTATTAAATATTTTTAATTTATAAAATAAAAAAATTATGTTATAAAATTCAAACATTATAAAATAAAAAAGTTAGCATAATTTATTTTTAGTTTGTATGAAAGAGGAAGGTAAATAAAAAATAATAAGAATAAAATCACTTATTTTTTCTTAAATTTATATTAAACTAAAGATGTAAGCTCAAAATTAAAATAAAAAAATACTATAAAAATGATTGAATTAAATTTTCAAAGGATAATAAAAATATAAAGAGAATGAAATAAAGTGAAAAATATCTTACTTAAATAAATTTTTTCAATAATAATGCTACTCAGGGAAAAAATATCTACAAGAAACTCTTTTTAATTTGTAAAAATTAGTAAATAATTTATATTAAAACTTTTCAAAATCAGAGTTTTTAATTAAAATCGTAATTTAAAAGTTAAACTAAATTGAATAGGAGTTTTCTCATAATATTTCATTCGTAGAAAAATAACCACTAAATTTTAATAACTATTAGATAAGTTACAATAATACTCATACATTCCAAAATTTACCCGTTAATAGTATTTGAAGGATAAAATAAGGTTGACGATTAAAATGCTACATGGTTGATATAATATCTCAATTTTCGAATTTCAGAGTCTCTTACAATAATCTGATATCCCACAAATATGTTTATATCAACAAGGGTAACACACTAATTACTACGGTCAATTATTATCACCTTAGTGTAATATTTGATTTTTCTTACCAACCTGACAGCATAAATATCATTAATAAGATGAAAAAAAATATAGATATTTTTTCACCATATATGCTTAGTCATGTTCACCGTATATGCTTACTTCCAATATTTAAACAGAACTAAAAGCAATATGCAAACAACATAGACTAACTTACCTCAAAAGATCCTCGTATCATCATTTTGAGCTGATATAAAGATGTTGTGAAACATAAACTTTCAGACTAATTGAGCTCCTGTTTTTAATCTCGTGGAACGTTCAGAAACTCTCCTATCTGTGTTTGAACAAATCATTTCCAAGCCTCCAACATTGATCTTGATACCTCCTTACCACAAACAATAATTACATCTATGTATAATTAAGCTTTGCAATAGTTCACAACTCTCTTGCTCCCATGCAACTTTCACAAACCTGAAAAATCATAGCTCACCCAAAGATTAAAATATACTATCTAATAAAAGAAAGATAATTTAGCACAATATCAAAATGAACGAAACTAAAAAAAAATGTGATGAGGAGTGTAAATCCACTATCAAAAAAATTCACAACATTTTCTTAAAATTAATACGTGTTTTTTACACACAAATTTTGATTAATTTAAAACTTTAGAAAATTCAAATTACTCTTTATTTCGTACGTACATATTACTTGATTAGTCTAATTATTATAGGGTTAGAAACTTTCTTTCAAATGTAAAAAATAATAAGCTATTTTAGATTAAAAACTTTGGAATAACTTAAACAACCTTCAAACAAAGAGAGAACTAATGTCAGAAACTGATGACTATCCAGCTGAACCCCATTATCTAATTTCTGAGTTTTTACAAATGGAGAAAAATTTATGAAAATCATTCTTCTAATAGGAAATTGCAAAAAAAACTGAATCTGCTGATCAACATGTGCATGCTGTTGTTCCAACATATCTTGTTCTAAAGAAAAGATATCCTTTCGAAACACGTACAATCAGTGAAGCATTAGAAAAGATTATTTTAGAAACAAATAATAGTCAAGACTTTCAAAAAAATAAGACATGTTTTTGCAATAACTCAGATTTTCGATTAAAGAACCAAAACATAAAATCAGATTGAGTTATCTTTGTTATTGATTCTATTGTCTGAATAAATTGGCTTCCAGATGATATCGTAGTAAAAATTATATATACCCTCTCTCTCTCTCTCTATATATATAATTTCGATTTTATGAAATCTGTGCATGATGGGAAATATAACTCAATAAAGCTCAATTCAACCAGAGTTAATAAGCAGCGGATAATAATTTCCCTGACTCGCAAGAACCTGTGAGGAGCAATAACAAATAATCGCAACAACAAAATACACTTCAGGAGGACACAGGAATTTTAACGTGGAAAACCTTCTCAATGTGAGAAGTAAAAACCACGGGCACAAGCCA
>Ga0209489_102209_pt1 | contig 39802 bp, 18 predicted proteins | sample SiratrowhiteBW_FD_187527 | JGI IMG/M metagenome (GOLD analysis project Ga0209489, IMG submission 187527) | Root nodule microbial communities of legume samples collected from California, USA - Siratro white BW (SPAdes) (version 2) | ecosystem: Host-associated > Plants > Roots > Nodule | place...
ATATATATATATATATATATATATATATAATAGCATTTGATCCTTTTTAAAATTTAATGCATCAAACATAAAATATTAAATCAACTTCCCTTAAATTGAAATTCTTTGGGCTTAAGGAAATCACTCTAAGAGAATGACTAGATATTCTAACTCACTTCTAAAAACTTTGATAAAAAAAGGCTAAACACGTTATTACAAACATAAACTAACAAATATTTATTTTTTTCGATCACATCACACACCTCACATGTAACAAAAACTAAAAACAAAGAACTTAAAAGAACAGAACAAAACTTATGTACGTGTATGTTGAATATTTATATATATAAAGATTGACACTATATAATTTAAATTATCAGTTTCCATAACTCTTAATAGATGTTATAAAATACCTAAATATTCAAAGCGACATTGTAACTTAGGTGACAATAATAAATATGACTTAATTTATATCTGACTTGAAAATAAATATACATTTATGCTAATATCATATATTTTTTGTCATTTTAACATAATAAACATATGTGAACTAATATGACTTGAAAATAAATATACATTTATGTTAGTATAAGATATTTTTTGTCATTTTAACATAAGAAAATATGTGAACTAAGATGCAGTGGATTCTAAATATGTTTAGGGTTTAATAAGATGAAAAAGATACAAAATGTGGTATAACATTCTCTTGAAAACTTTTTCAATGTTATATATATTACTTGTAGTTATATATATAGTTATGTAATTTATTTGCTTTATTTTACTAGTATGATTAAAATTTCTATGAGATGTTATAAATAAAGTAGGAGAAAGTTAAACTTTGTTATTTTCAAATATAATTTATCAATTCAATAATTCGCATATAAATAATTAATTATAATTTAATGTAATAATGTATAAAATAAATAAATAGTTTAAGAAAGAGATAAAACAAAAAAGTATAAATACAATATACGGGTAAAAAAACAAATGATAGAATTAAATATATTTTTTTATTTATATTATTTTAACGTTTGTACTTATATTCTGCATATTTAAAATTATTCATTTTATTTATATTCGTTATAAAAAGATCATTTAAGTAGTTTTTATTAAGTAATTGACGTCGGACTATTTACAAATACGTTAATGATATTGTTTATTTAAAATATATCAACATTGATAATAATATAATTTTCTTATTATTTGCTCATTATATTTGTACAAATTTAGTGTATATATTTTACGATAAATATTCGTTAATTCACTTAATCAAAACACCATAGACTAATTTTATTTATGGTTAGTCATAAATTTATATATATAATAAGGGTAATTATATATTTACATTGGTAAGCTTTACAAATTATTGTTCTTCAAAATATTATACTTGTATTTGCAAGTTGAATGTATGTGTTTTATTTCACATTTTTTTAATTAAGTAAATAAAAGATTAATTTTATTCATAGGCCATTTACATAAAACATCTAATCACTAACAAAACAAGTCCACTTACCAACCCATTGTATTTGTTTTTCGTTTGATGTGAAAAAAGAAAATGGTGATGCTGTGTACTTTGAAAAGTACATGCATTCAAATGTGTTGTTCATTCCATCTAAGAAAATCTTCTCTTTTTTTCCTGTACATATTTCGGTGAGTGTCCTATTGCCCGACACCTATCTTTTTCTACTACTTTCTTTTATAACATATTAAAATTAAAAAACAAAAATAAAAATAAAAATAAAGATAGCCTCAGCTTCAGGATATCGCTTTCAAGAAATTCTTATTCTTATTCTTTTTTGTTACTGGGCATTTCATCGTAAAGAGAGAAGTTGTAGTTATTGTTTAGGTGAATTGTCCTTTTTAATTATAGTTTTTTTATATACAAAATCATGATTTGAACATTTGACTCAAACTCAAACTCCTCATTAATTACATTAATAAAGAGTTTACAGGTTTACAAAACTCAATTGCTCAATTATTATAATTATAAAAATAATTGTTTTAGTTGATAAAATATAGAAAGTACCTTAGTTTTATATATTTAAAAGAACTTTGTCATTGATTTTTTTTTTCTTTTTCGGTCCCAGTTTCATTTTGTACAACTGTTCAAAGAAAAATAATCCTAAATTATTATTTTACAAAATCAATTATGTATTTAATATTGTCAAGGACTATGCATAGAGAAAACTTATATTATTTTATTAAATTTAAATTAAATTAATTACCAAAATAATATTATTATATCATCTTGTCCCAACAAATATTAAATTATAATAGAATAAAATAGTTATTACATCTAATTATATCCACCAAAGAGACCAATAGTTTTGATCAATATTTGAATAATTATATACTTATTTTTGCCTTTTATTATGTATGATGTTTGTAAACTGTCATTAATATTAGTTTTTTTAAGTTTGTACGCGTTATTCCATTCTCTTGTAGGATTTATTAATTAATGATTTTTAAAATATCAATTTACTCCATTTTAGTAGTGTACAACTTTTTTTTTTCTTTAAATAGTGTTGGTAACTATTTACAAAGTGACCCTTTAAAAAAACTATCTATGATATATTAAAATAGAAATTCATTAATTTCAATTTTTAGAAAAATATTTATTACATGTAGTAGAAATGTTAATGCAGAATAAGGACTATTTTTTAAAATAAAAAACATGTGTGGCCTCATCTCAGTCAACAACATCATTTGTATAAAAATATTTGAAATGATAAAATTGGAAAATGTTAATAAGGAAATTCTTCAATTTAAAATTATATAAAAAGTACTTATTCAATTTAACAGAGATATTAAATGTATATTATGACATAGGTATTATATTCAAACAACTCAAGTATAGTTTTGTTAGAGCATCTTGGTTACAGATGATATATATTATATCATAGTATTAAGATCTATGTTTTTATAAAACTTTTCTATTGAAGTAGATCAAAATGACATAAAAAAAAAAATAAGACCTTGAGTTTTATATGAGAATAAACAATTATCTTTTCATACTGAAAATATATACTTGTGTAAATGCCTAAACAAAATATTAATAAGAGTACGAGTCTTATAATATCCTTACATTAAAGTAAAAATTGTAAAATAAAATTAAAAATAATGTAATAAAATATAACTCTCAGAAATTAAATTAACACCTTATAAAATAACACTTTCAATAAAAATGCTTCCCGTTAACAAATTCAATTACAGTCCTTGAATCAATAATTTTAAACCAATAATTAAGAAAATAAGATACAGAATATCAAATATACGTCTAATAAAATAGAAATATTTACTAAAAAAAAGTCACACAAATAAATATATAATTTGAAACCAAACAAAATTGTTTACTACCTTTAATAGCATAGAAATATTATATATATGCGAAAAAAAATATCTATTTTAAAAGAGCACGCGCGTGAAAGTCATACCAGTCAGTCACCAAAACAAGCTGATTGAGAAAAAAAAAAATATTAATGAACCGTTTTATACCAATAATTAAGAAAATAAAATTACATATTATTAATATAAAATTTTGTTAATTTCCTTTTGATAACTATAACAAATATCTTTGATTGAAAAAAACATGTTTGATTCTAGTATGATCATTTTGTACAATAAATCCTTTTATCGGATTATTTAATGTATTTACACATATGTGAGATTCAAGTTCGAGATAATTAATTAAGTTAAAACAACCAACACAAATAGAAAAACTCATTATTCTTTTATGGACAATAATAAATATCTTCAATCAAATACTATGATCCCACAAGTTAAATAAAATGAACATGGACAGTTTTTCAGAAAAATAATTAATGCAATTAAAACTCATAAATGAATTAGGACTATTTATTAAAGTAAACAATTTGAAACTGCGAAAAGTATTTATTAGAATTAATAAATATTAAATGCACTTTAAGAAAGTATTTAATTAAGTTTTGACATGTATGGGAGAAAGAGAGGCGCGTGTGGGTAAGGAGCTCGTGAGGATAGTGAGTTAGAATGTGGTGGGTTGGGAGTGACGCTGGACATAAATAAATAAGCTGAAACAAAATGCCCACACTTTGTTAAGTTTAAGACTCACAGCCAAAGCTTTGGCTCTTCTTCCATGCCAACAAAAAAGTAATAGCAGAGTTTCGGAGGGAACACACAAAAAGCCCCAAAGCAAATCACCTTTTTCAATCTCTCTACACAAAACCAAAACCCAGACAACACAAAAATGTTTGCTGAAGAGAATGGCCTTAAGGGAGACCCCAGACTTCAAGCCATTTCGCAAGCCATCAGAGTTGTCCCTCACTTCCCCAAACATGGTTTCTCTTTCTCTCTCTGTCTTATAAATTTCAAACTATTTTATTTTATTTTGTTTATTTATTTTTTATTACAAAGCTTCCTTCATTCGCTGTCTCCTCGCCTTCTTCTTCTTCCTGTTTTTATTTTTTTATTGGAAGCCTTTTCTTGTTTTGTTGCTGCAGTTTGAACTTTTACCCAACAGATCTGCGGCCATTTATTTAGTTTTGTTTATTTTTAAGGAGTGTGTTTTGGTGGATTAAATTAATGGGGGTGGTGAAATTCGCAGGAATAATGTTCCAAGACATAACGACATTGTTGTTGGATCACAAGGCGTTTAAAGACACGGTCGACATTTTTGTCGATCGTTACAGAGACATGCACATTTCCGTTGTTGCCGGTACCGTACTGTACTCTTCCATCACCTTCTCTTCCACACTGTCCGCTACTATTTTTTTTTTTTTAAAAAACATTTTTCTCTGTACCCTCTTGTTGCTTTGAGAGCAGAAACTTTTTTTTTAAAGTTAAGTTTCAGAATGTGAAGTTAAATTTTATGGGGTGGTAGTTTTGGCACCAAGGTTTTTCCTTTCCTTTGCAGAATGAGATCCCGGCTTGTTCTGGTTTCTTATTTGTATCTGGTAATTCTTGTTTTTTTAATTCTTATATATTTTATATTATGGGGCTTTTTTTTTGGGTGTTCTTTGGAGTAAGTTTTGGTTTTCATTACACAATTTCTTTAGCCGTTTTTTCTACCTATTTTATTATAAAAAATGCTTGGCATTCAGTTTCCCCCTTTTCTATTCGCGTTTTCCGTTATTTTTATTTTATTTTATTTTATTCGTGTTTTGATTTTCACGGCCATATATATATATATATATATTGTGACGGTTATGGGTTGGCACCATTTGTAACATTCAAAGTATTTTCTACCTTGGAAGTCTTCTGATGATTCTGATTTTTGACTGAAATGAGAATGGACCTCAATTTAGGCCACATACATCTCTTGTAATGATAGCCTCTTCGAGAAAATAAATGGAGTTATGGTTGTCATTTTTAACAATGACCCATCAACTAATGAAGGGGCTTGGTAAATTTAATGGCAATTGCTGCGGTTGTTGCCTTTGGTTGGTTTTGTGTGATTGTTAATACACTTGACTTACATGTAGGAATTGAGGCAAGGGGATTCATGTTTGGTCCTTCAATTGCGTTGGGCATTGGTGCAAAGTTTGTTCCCTTACGCAAACCACGGAAGCTGCCAGGTATCTTTGTTTTTGGTTGAATGTTGAATAAGAGATTGTGTCCAAACTTGGGTCAAAGTTGAAACTTGACAAACTTGGTCAAATTTGAGACTTGAAAGTACCAAACTATGGCCAAAACAACAGAAAATGGAGATCACTTTCTGAGTTTCTGTGTTAGTGGTGGGAGTTATATTGCCTGATCTGCATTGAGCCATCTTGTCTAAATTTATACTATTTGGTGCATCATGATCTGAAATTGAAGCAATGGCTACGTTTAATTTATAGAAACTGGGTTAAACAAAAGGCTTACTTCTGTATACACTGTTCAATATTTTTGCTTGAGTTGGGGATAGATGTGTTTTTTCAGCATTGCCGTTCAATTTTTTTAACCAATTAACTACTAGAGGCCCGAATTGGATCCAACTGTATCCCATGTAGTAGAAATTTTACAACAGATTCTTCCTGAGGCGCCTGCAAACTGATATAGTTCATTTTCAGCTTACTTCCATGTACTAAATATTGAAGCACATGCATAATTATTGTCATGGTGTGTTTAAATTGCCGTGTAAATGCATATAGCATGAAACGTGACATGAAATTCAGTTATCAGAACCAGGTAATAATACTAATTCTAGCTAATACCACTATAGCATACTTAATCAGTAGAGAAAGACAGTGTCATGTTTTCATTTTTGCAACAATTTCTCACTGGTTCCTCCAAAACTAATTAAATTGATGATGTTCATCTCTTTGGTGTGAATGGAGTCAGACTTATCATAGATCAGGTTTCAACTTGTTTTCCAAATCACCTTCCATGTGCATTTTTAAATGGTTAATGACACCCCAAATGGCTGTTAGCTGGAATGAAATGCTAATAAATTAATTCCAATGATGGATTGGGCCCTCCACATTATGGCTAAATGAAGCTTGACATGGTTTTGTGTTTAGGTGAAGTGATATCAGAAAAATATGCTCTTGAATACGGAACTGATTGTTTGGAGTTGCATGTTGGTGCTGTCCAGCCGGGTGAACGGGCCATAGTAATTGATGACTTGGTGGCCACAGGTGGAACTCTGTCAGCAGGAGTAAAACTTCTAGGTGATCTGCTGCCTCTTTTTGGGGTGGGGGAGGGCCTTACTTTTTGTCTATATTCTTTCCTTCTTTATTTCACTTGTGATGGTTCAATGCATGTGGTCCCAACTTTCCCACATATGCCTTCTTTTAACTTGTTTTGTAGAACGTGTTGGTGCTGAAGTAGTGGAATGTGCTTGTGTCATTGGTGTGCCTGATGTCAAGGTAACCACTAATTATTTACCTTTCTCAGAAATTTCTATGCTCTTCAAGGTTACCACAAGTTTAAAATTCTAAAACCAAATTGTTGGTTCTTTTCTATGCTGGATTGGTCTATGATCACGAGTGACCAGTTTATTACATCTTAGTGTAAAGTATATATGTGCTCATGGTTAATAACAACATTTTCAACTTCTGCATAATGCCAAAGCACCGAAAAGGAATTCTCTATTGAATGTTGGGACCCCGGATGAATTATTTTGGTCCGGTTTTTGAAAAAAAAAGAAAAACTATCTGTTTTCGATTTTATTTTTAACAATAATTACTGAAACATCATTTTGTTTTTGAAAAATTATATTTTGCTGAAACTGTGAAAATGAAATTGAAATTTTCTCTTTCAGGGGCAGTGCAGGCGTATTGGAAAGCCACTTTATGTTCTTGTTGAGCCGCGTAAAGCTGACAAATGTTATTAAGGTAAGCCTAAGATAAGAATTTGGAGTAATAATTCTATTTTTGTTTTGCTTCCTGCTCTCACAGTGTAAACATGTTTCAAACATCTTTAGGTTTTTTTTAACCACTTTTGACCCTTGGTGCGACCTTTTATGGCAATCTCTTAAAGTGATGGCTAGTGTGCCCTCTAAAATGAGGCTGCACTTTTAGGGTTAACTACAACGTGATAATTAACTTTTAAAATAAAAGAACTATATTCTTTGTAATTATTTAAAATCAGTAAAATTATTATATGCATGTGAGATTATGAATAGAGAACAGTGTAAATAAAGTGCATCAACTGTTTTATCTTTTTGCAATACACCTATGAGCCTAAAAACAAAAAGGAGAGTTTCCTAGGTTTGGTTGTGGTGACCCTTGATTTGCAGAGGGGGCCAATATGGGTGCCGCATTGTGGTTGCTTTTAGCCGATGGAAAAGACCTATATAATACAAATCGAATTTCTTTTGTCTAACACTGGATTTTGCTTTTTCTGGCATTATCATATCCTTGCAAGAACATGAATGATTTGGCTAAAAGTATATTTATGCATGTTGATGCAGATGTGATGTTAGTTGGATCATAGAAAAAGGAAGCTTTGGTGAGAGAGGCCATAATGTGATGAGTTTTCGGCTCATGAACTCTGGAAAATGGAAAATATCATCCTGGGAATTCATGCCTTTATCTTCTTGTACATGTTAGCCATAATGGCCAACACTTTTGAACAATCATTATCAAAGAAGGGTTGGATTCTTCTTGCATTTCTTCCATTGTCTTTCCAATATTCCATCATAACCAAATCACTTTATTTCATTTATACAAATGAAAATATTTATATTACAATTTGTTAAAAAAATCAAGTTTTTTGGAGCTCATTCACTTAATTGTATTTTATCAATTAAGTATTTCAGTTATTTACTTAGAAAATATGATCTTATTAAAATAATAAAATCAATTAATTTTGCCCGACATAACCAAATTTAGTGCAATTTGTCAAACAAAAACAATAAATCTTGCAAAGTTTGAAAAATCAAGTCATTATTTATTTTCCAAAATTCTTAGCATTAGATTTGACTAGCAACTTTTAACGATATAATTTAGCCGTTCCCACACGTGTTTGCTTTTGTTGTTTTCCACATAAGCAGCTTAGATCCTTTGTCCACGATTAACGTGATTTTGGAAAGCATATCACACACACACACACACATTAGGTTCAGCCCAAGCAACTATTTGTTTTATAATGCTTTTTCATAAACTATATTTTGGAAAACTAAAGTTATAATTTCATTAAAAAAAAGGAACTATACTTTCGTAGTTGAGAGAAAAATCATTAACTTTCCCTCAGTGTCATCAAAATAATTAATTTTCAAAAGTACATTGAAATCCTAATTTAATAACCGATTTGAATTGTTGGTAAGCCATTTCAAACTTTGCCTTAAACTAATTTTATTGATGTAAGTTTCTCTAAATATCCTTGTATGAAAAGTAAATAAAAAGATATAATCAAATACCTTTTCTTAAGTTAAAATTATTTTATACATTAATTAGAAGTAATGCATCTACATAATGTACATAACAAAAATCACAAAAAATCTAAAATTAGCTTAGAAGCTAATGTTTGTTGCCCCTTGTTTTTACTTTGCATTCCTTTCTTAACATGAAACTAAATGGAGCCTTAGTTTTTTTTTTTTTTTTTTTTTATTTTAAAATTTTTTTTTTTTTTTTTTTTTTTTTTTTTTTAAGTTAAAATCCTTTAGCTTCTTAATTTTTTTAATTTTCGTATAAATTAATTTTAGATTATAGAATCTTTTTTCTTCCATAAACGTTTATAAAAAATTATCAAAAGAAAAACTCATGTAAGAAATGTTCAAAAAACAAAAATAAAGATGTATGTATTTTTAAGATTTTAAAGTTGACTTCTAATATGTTTGATAAAGTTAGAAGTTTGTTTAACTAAATTAGATCTGTTACAGAAAAAAATGTTACTTATTTCGGTAACATCTTTTCAAATTTTAGTTCGTGTAGAATTTAGGTTTCTATGTTCCTATTGTTTTTTCTCATAATTTTTTTATACATTGTTTTATTTCATTATGCGAGCTTGTTAATTTAACTGTTAATTTTAAATTAATAAGCCAACCCTTTAACTTTTCACTTATATATCATAAATTTCAGTCTGTGCTCTCAAATGAGAGCGTTCTTTTTTGAGAGAGGTTATTTTATTTCTCGTAAAGATATGAATTTTTAAAATATTTTTTTCGGTTCTTTTTAATATATTTTACTCCTATGAAATTTTATTACTCGATTTTATCCTAAATCCTAAATACAAATTTATATTTTGAATATTGACGTACTATATCAAATTTAATATGCTTTTTTTAAAAATTAAATTCTAAAATTATTTCAATATCAATTAATCTAAATTTGAATTTTGACATACCATATCAAATTAATATTTTTCTTAATATAAAAATTTAGTTTCATAGCTTTCGCTGAATTTTCATATAACTAAGTAGAAAATCTATGATCGAACTAAAATACATTTTTTTTCACATATCAGTTATACAATTTCAGCATTTCACAGCAATCTTTTTTTTTTTAATAATGTATTTCACTGTTATCTTATAATAATTAGAGCATTTACTACAATTTTCAACTTTATTTTAACCTAAAAAACTTTCCAATACACAAAATTTGTTTATTTTGATAAAATGGTTATTTGTCTTTGATTAAAAAAAAAGTATCAAACTAATTCCTTATATTAGTGTTTAATGTTAGTTGTTATACTAATTTTTTTAAACTATCATTATTAATTGTGAGTATAGGCCTCTTTGAATACAAAAACGGATTGCTAAGAAATCAAAGAGTAAATGGCTAATTCAACTAATCCATTAAGTGGACCCATTGCGTTCTGATAATTGTTTTAATTAAATATATACAATAATAAATCTTAACCTTAAAATAATCTAACGTCACATTAACAGTTCACAGTGAGGAGTTCTCTATAAAATAAATACTGATTCCATGTTTTGTATCCATAAAGTAAAAAGAAAAGTACAAGAAAAAGAAGTCTATTTTCTAAAAGTTTTATCAATATTACTGCAAGTGCGTAGTTCATTCGAAAATGAGGTGCAAGAGAAGATGAAGGTCACGATTGAGACCCCAAACGCCCACTTTACCCGCCACATACCGCTGACATTGTTTCTCCATTACACGACCACAGTTATACAATGCGTTTTCTATTAAACAAAAAATAGAGACGAAAGATAAAAAGGTAACAAACATAACTTTATCTTTGATGAGTTCCAGCTTTTCATTATTTTAAGTTCACAAAAAAATGTGGTGCAAGGCTCGTATATGCGTGTGAAGATAAACTCGTACAAGTTGAAATACATTAGGGGAGCTACTGCACTCAGTATATATTTAACTCACCTATTAGGAACGGCAAATGATCATCCACCGGGATAACAAACAGTGGGCTCTTGGTCAAAAGCCGAACAGCGATATATATTAGCACTTCACATATATTTCTAAATACTTGATACAGTTTCCATTGAAGGGGTATCATCACTTGCTGTCATGTCCAATTTCAGAGCATGCCTTGTGACACGGTTTGTCTCTTTTCTCAGTCTAACATTATCCATGAACAAGTCTGCTATTATCTTACCCATTTCATCATCCTTGATTACACCTTCTTTTGTGCCATTGACTTTATCTACACTGGAAGCCGCACTTCCATATTCCTTATCTAAGTTTTCTACCTGGTCAAATTTAAATAAGTTCAGCAATTAGAGAGTTTGCTGGAAACAAGTGTTTCTAAATGCGTTGTGGCAAGAACATACACAGAAATATGACTTACCTCTGATAGTAGGATGTCCACTTGGTCATCGGATGTTGTTAATTGATTAAAAGCATCACTCAATGAAGATGAATTTATGACTGTCCTATCTTCACATTCATAAGGAAGACCGACATTGCACTCTTGAAGCTGGTTGAAAAGAAACCTGCATTTCTCCAGCAGTTTTCTCCGAGCAGCTTCTGCCTGTTCCCTCTTCTCTCTTTCGTGAAGTAGTAGTTTCTGAATACACAAGAATTTAAGGCATAGCGTCATCATATAGGGATTTGAAGTCCATATATCAAAAAAGGAATATTATGATCCGCTCATTACATTAATTTAAATTCCCACTGAAGAGACACAGGAATTACAGAAATCTTGGAGACGGAAAGGATAACAAATAAATGCATAACATAATAAATACATAAGAAAGGAGAGCCTAGTGCAATACCTAAAGGCAAGAACAGTCAAATGAAGAATGTGTTTTCGATACCCCCTCCCCCTCCCTTCCCACACAGAAAATACAGAGTATATACAAGTTAGAGACATACTAATTCAAAGTAAGACAAGTAAATTGACAGTTATTTTTCGGGGAAGAACATGAACTGTTGAGGGAAAAACTCTTGCAGAATATGATATGTGCAGACTTGTAACCTACCTCAGTTTCATTGTTTTGCTTTATCGACTCACTAAGCTCTTTCTTCAACTTTGTTTGGGAATTACGAAGAGATTTGACCTCTTTAACCAAAACTTTAACATCCGCCTTGGATTTTGCTTCTAGCTCTCCATACTGTTTTGACAAAATTTCTAGATGCTCCTTAGCATTTTCTAAATTCTGAAACAGTACATCATTCTGCTGAACAATTGATTCCTTTGTCGAATTCTGGTAAGAATTTCCCCCCTGGATATTATGTCATGAGCCATTATTGAAACCAACAAGGTCTAGAAAAAAGTTTAATATATGTAAAGTAAATGCACAAATTTCCTACCGATTCTGACTTTAGTTTCATCTCCATTTCCATTGATTTTCGTCTAAGTTCTTCCATATCCCATTGCATTTGGGTAAACCTTTCCCTCTCAATTAGAATAGCCTGCTGCAAGTTCTCCTTATTTTTCTGTTTGGTAGTTTCAAGTTCTACTTCCAAATCCTTGACCTGAACAGATCAAATAGTTATGAACATGTATAAAGATTCAGCTTGTATGCTTGACACAGAATCACAAAATCCTTAGATATCCATGATTTGTAGATATATTTATCTTCAACTTGACTAGTCTCTCATCAATCTCAGATACAATTAAACTAAAATAATTTACAAGGAAATGAATGCCAAATTGTGTACCTTAGTTGCAAGAAAATCCTTTGCAGTTATTTCTTGATTTAATCTAACAATAAGGTCCTCCATATCAGTTTTTGCAGTGCCTAGCCTTCGTTGCATGGTTGAAAGAATCCTGTTCAATTTATTGCGTTGATCTAATGGAAAAACTAACTGAGTATCGCCAGTAGGCTTCAACTTTGTGTGGCCCATAATATCTGTGTCTCTTGAAACCGTAGCAGATCCAGGAAGGTCATGAGAGCCATCACCAGAGGAATTTGGAATCCCAAAATTAGAGATGTCACTACCTCGTAATGAGCTTCCATCACTTCCAAAACTCTCACTAGAAAGCTTACGAACATGACCAACAACCTTGCCATGCCCAGGCTCAGAGAAAAGCTCCATGGTATTATTAGCTAAAAGTGAAGAATCATATAAATTTCCATTATTTTTGTCCTTCTGTGTAACATAGTTCACATGTCTGGCATTTGCTTTATGCCTAGGAAGGCCTTCCAATTGCTCTAGAATAGTCTGACCCATAAACAAACCTTCGTCAATATTTGATATGCCATATTTCACAAGCTTTTCTATCGGATTTGTCATATCTTCATCTAATGTTAGATCATCAGTACCCACATCAGAATTATCATCCCGTCCAACTCTCGGTGTTCCTAGGTCAGATGGCTCATATGCGGTATCACTACCATAATCGGAGGCAACTGATGAACTGCCAGCAAGTAGTGATAAGCTTGACTGGTGAGGTGATTGCACAGAAAAAACTGTGTTATTGGAATCAGGATCTGTTTCAGAATTTTGCTGGCTTGCATCTTGGAATGCTGAGAAGTGATCATGAGGTATAAAGTATCAAAATTTGGGAAAGCTAGCAATCATTTAGTATAAAATAGACCATACTAACATGTATGAGGCAACTAAATGAAAGCTGCAAAAGACAATGACATACAAAATCTAGCAGCTGCTTCTAGTTCGAGAAATGATGCCACTGCAGCACATCTTGATACATCAATGTCAGACAGTAGTTTCGTGATCCACTCTTCCAAAGAGCACCTTCTCTGTAGCAAAAGTATGTCTTAAAATTTACAGCCAGTGATAAAATTAGTATGTCTTGAAATTTGTAATTTGAGGTTATAAAATTAGATGGAGCAACCTGCCCAGTTGGCTAAAGTAGTGTAGATAACAGCTATTGGAACATATAAACAACCTTGTTTAAGATTCAGTTACAGTTAGTTAATCCTATCTACGAGTTAATGTCAAGAAACCTTCTATAAGTATTCCATGAAATTTTTTACTAAATAATCTATAAGCTCTTTACCTCCACATAAAAAAAGAGAATACGGAGGCAATTTTCATCTACATTTTTTATGTCCCAAAATTTCTATGACCATCCTTATCCACGATTCAAATAATTGTTCAACAACCAAATAAAAATACATACGAGGCTGTTCGGATATAAATTGGTTCTGTAAAAGTTCTTTAGTATTTATTTAGGACAGAAATTAAGAAATTTGACCTGAAAATTGTGCTGAAAACTTAAGTAGTTGCAGTCACGGACAAAAATGGCATTTTTTTCTTGTTGTTAGGTCAAAGAAAAGATGGCAATCAAGTAGATAGAGAGGCATTCAATAAAAGGATTTGGTGAATAAAATATATTGAGGTCTACCAAAAATCCAAAAGCAGATAATTTATCATCTTTTTGGGTAAATACATTGATGGGGCCCATTTTTACATGACAATGGCAGAGATTAAGAAGTATTTAGACTCCAAGTGTTTTGTTTAACACAAATCTAAAAGGGTCATATAAGGGTTAGAAATAGAGTGCTGGTGTAGTCCACCAAGAGGCTAAATCCTACCCCGACTTACATCCGAACCCAGGTTTGTAAACTGTCCATTCAATGGAAGACTTTGTCGTCTTATTAAGCTTGATCAATAGTAACCAAACACATACCTTACCTAAATCTCTAGGTGCTAGTAACCTACAGTAGCTAAGCATTTAGGCCAAGTACGTTCTTATAAAATAGGAAAATTCAAGCATGATGAAATATCAATATGCAGATCCATAATGCCATAGAATCCACAAGGTACCGTAGTAAGACATTTCCAACCTCTTCTAACAAAGCTCGGCTTTTTAACCGCAAGAGTCCCTTGGGTGGTGCTGGAGGGATATTTTTCCTGGGAAACTCCTTTTTAACCTAGGCAAAAGTCTAGAAATCAGTGTAACCCAAACAAAGCACAGACACTCGCAAAAATATTTATCAATCTATCATATACACACAAGTGCAAACACAGGCTAATATACTTCTTAAAACATTTATAAATTATATCCCACTGATTCTATTCTCATCTAACAACCAAAATTATTCTCAAAGAATTAAGAAATAATTGAAACGTTAACAGAAGACTCTTATCTGTACCTATCACTGGTGCAAAAAAGGGTTGGCTTCTCACGTTTTGTAAGGCCACCATTGTTGTCCATTAATTGCAAGGCATTCTATTTTCAATACTTTCCATCCATGTCTGTGTTTTCACGTGAAATGTTAATGTTCAATTTCGTTTGATCTTGTAAAGTTTCTGATTTAGAAGTTTGACATCAGTTTTATGATGGCAAAGTTTCCTATTTTGGAATTTCCATATACTACACCTTAATACTCTTTTTTTCTTGGGATAGAAAATACTAATATAGAATCCTGATACTCATTAACCTGCCGATTTGCACCCTATAATGTCTAATATGTAAATTAGAAAGAAATCCATTTGCAGATTTGATAAAGGATATTTCAAATTTACCTAAGTAAAAGAGCTACATTGTTTATGAAAACAAAATTAGGGCCATTCATCTTTCTATGAATTAAGCATGCAGCACATATGGATAAAAGTGAACTCTTTCACCACTGCTGACGGATTTTCCTGCCAGTTTTCACTTCATGGAGAGAGACCTCAATCAAATAAGTTTAAATATTTCTTCTTAAAGATTTTGCTTGTCCCTTACTAACATTCACATTATAATAAATTGAATGGTTTTATGGAAGTGTTAAACAGAAAAATGGGTACCAATCAATGAGTAGAGATAATAATGCTTAAATAAAAATTCAGTTGTCAGAATTGGGGATGAAGTACAGATACATGTAAAGATAAAAAAACAGCAGTTAAAAAGAGTAAACTTACATCAGCAAACAACTTTAAAAAATCATTGAACCTTCTTAATACTCCATGGAGCCTTGTAATCCCTTCCGGTGACTGTACACCAACTTGAACCCTGTAGAACTGTCCCTTAATGATGTTAAAAAATGAACATTCACAAAGAAGCCATCGTTACACCACAAACAATAAATGAATGGAATGTGGAAATACACCATAGTTTAATCTTTCTTTCAAATTCCATGTTATAGTGTCATGTATACTACATAAAGGAAACTCCCACAATGGTCAAAAATTATAATTAGGTTTTAAAATCTTGAATTATTATTAACTCCTTTAACACTCGTTTGTTTCTTTCACTGCATCTCTGGAAAGATGGATCTCCTCATGCTTGCAATTATTCTCTCTTTAAAACACACTAATTTAAACAAAACTTCTAAACTAAGTATATGATAATTTCCACTTGCTTCAGACTGAGTATATACTTCTAATCCTAACAAATCCAAACTAGAAAAGTAGTACAAAATTAATCCTAAATCTGGCCATGAATGAAAATTTGGATCTTGATAAACTTTACCACTACAGGATCTGAGTTCCTTGATTTTGGAACAAAGGACCAAGAAGGTATCGTGACACAATAACTCCAACCAGTACGATGATTGTGTGGCCATACTGTATCTTGCCCATTCTGTACAATAGGTACTTCAGAATTAGAAGGAAGTCAAATGAAAAAATTATAATAAAATTAATTACACAGAAAAATTCTATAGATAAAAGTCAGGAAATATGCCTATCAAATAATACGTCAAAATGTAAAAGGGAGGAATATTAGCTTTCGATACCATAAAATATTCTTGAAAAGATGTGATTGTACTAGCAAATTAAGATTGAAGAGATTTTGGACAAAATTCTAACCAAAAAGATCGAGATGTAGAGCCATTGACCTTTTTAGATTTTAAAACACTTGATATATATCGTCCTTGTGAGAAGAACAAGCAAATATTAGGTTGATGTTCTCTGCACACCTCTAATCAACTTAGAAGAATGATGTAAAAAAATTTCAAGAAATTTTCACCTATGATAATGCTGGTAAACTATGAGAACCATTATTATAAATGGCAGAGTTTTGAACAAAACTGCCATGTTAAGCTTTCATCATAAAACTAATTGGAAATTAAGTGAAATTGTCTAGTAGGTATATAAACTGAATCCCAATAATTGAGGTAGGCGATGTGAGACTTTCAAATACCATAGATGCCTGCCACCTAGGTGATTCATGGAGGAAACTATGTAAACAGTAGAAATCCCCTCCACAAACCAAAAATAAATGGAAATGGGCTATAGGTTTTGATACTCTAGGATTTCATATCAAAACCAATTGACATTTACTGAAATTGCAAAGTAGGTATATAGATGATATAGGTGGAACAGATGAAAGAAACAACAAGAAGGAGAAAGAAACAGAAAGACAGAGAAAGAACAGAGAACAAAAACATAATACGGATGTTTCAGGTAAAGAGGAGAGAATAGAGAAGCCAAAGAATATTTACTGCATTTCTGTTTGTTAACATTCAATCTAGATTCAGCTGTCCAGAATACAACAAACCACCTTATTTACAGGTACCTACCAAACAGCTATGAACTAACAATAGCTGACTAACTAGCTAACTAACATCCTTGCCTTATTTCAATTACATATCAATACCCCTCCCCCAAAAGAAGATCCTCCTCCTCAAGGGTCTTGCATTTCAAATGTAGGGACTTGTTGAAACTTGATATAGGAAACCTAGAAGCATCTTTGTCAGGAAAATCACGGGACTGCACCAAAATTTCAGTGTTTATACATTCCTCATGCATTTGTTGAGAATCTCTTTAGGAAACATAGTACTTAGTATAGCTGAACAGTCAAAGCGAGGAGTTTCTACCTTTGATATGATACTTGCACTCCTAAATCACCCCTTAAGAGCTGGAATGTATCCATTTCGGAAATTGTTGCCTCGATTACTGCTACTATTAACTTTCCTTTCTTCCTCAAAAATTGACCATCCCGAGTAGTGTCCCTCAGTACCTCCCTTCTTAAGTTCTTAGTTAATTGAGAGATCAATGCATGAAAATCTGCAACTTGCACCTAACTCTTGTCTATTTTCTGTACAAGTTCAGGGGATGAAGTGTCAAGTTCCATGTGCATTAGCTGCCGAGGTAGCAGCCTAGAAAGTGCACCAACCACAGAATTATCATTACACTTCTTGCCCTGAATCTTGTAGTCATACACAGCCAACTTTGCCAACCAAAACACTAAAAATGAAGTCTTTAGCTTTTGACACAATAGATACTTCAAACTTTGTTTGGATTCCATTGATAAATATCCGGCTCTCCAAATATTGCTGCCAATACTCCATTACTAAGACCATAACCATCAATTCTTTCTCATAGATGGGAGGGGATTGATACCTTGGTGCCAGTGCTTCCTGAAAAATGCTAAAGGCTGCCCCTGCTGCAAAAGTATAGCATCAGATCCATCTCCACAAGCATCAGTTGTCACCACAAAATCCTTTGAAAAATCTGGGATTGTTAAAACTGGTGCTGAAACTACCACATTTTTCACAATTTAAAACACTTGAGATGCTGACTCTGACTAATTAAACCCTTTTTTCTTGAGTGAACAAGTCAATGATTAGACCAAAGCTCCATAATTCTTGATGAAGTGCCTGCATTAACTAGACAACCAAGGGAAAGCTCCCTGCTGCTTCATATTCTTATATTTTGGGCAATCACATAACGATTCAGTCTTCTTAGAGTAGTCTGTACAAACCTTTCCCTCACTGATGATATGCCCTAAATACTCCACCTTGGTAGCTGCAAATATGCACTTCTCTTCACCAAAAATAAATCTTTCAAGATTAGCAACACCATGTCATACATACGAAACTCCATTATCCTCAAACCAAAGGTTAAATTTTCACGATGCATTTTCCTTTTAAAATGCTTCCACATATCATTCATCTTCAATCTTCTTCCTCTAGGTTCCTCTATGCAGATAATTCGGTCCCATTCTCCTTCCATCCCAACCTCTTGTCTAAATCATATCCATGAAATAACGGTTGTTATCAATGAGGATTTCCAGTGTTTTCCATATAACTTGCTCTTATATTCTTACTAAGGTAGTCAAAATCAAAATTATAGTTGGGATTGTGAAAGGCTTACAAGATCATGGGATCATAAAATAGACAGTAGATTCTACTTCTTCATAAATATAATGTATATACCCATGCAAATAACTTAAAAAATTAAAATAAATTAGTCACAAAGTTGCACTTCAAAAATACTTAGCCAAATTTATGTTCATCATAACCATAGGAAAGAATGTCAACCAAGTCATAACTACAAAAAACAAAGGAACAAACAAGAAGACATACTGTCAATGTGGTGGTTTCTGCAACTAATAAGGAATGTTAGTGCTTAGAATAGAAGACATTTCAGAATTTGGGCATAATACATCATTGGTGCATGATTCATTGAGAAGACAAAGAGTGTCGTTCAAGTTTTCATGATTTTTGGACACTGGGTTTTAAAAAAACTGTTTTGGGTGTTGGGCTTTTCAGTTTACAAGAAATTGCATCAAAGGCATCATTAAATTCTGCCAAGGTGCCACGCTCTTGTAAACACATCAAATCTTGAAAATGATCTTCTTGATGGTGTATAAAACTGCACCCTCTTTGCAATTGTATCCAAGAATGTTGGAAGATCATCCATTTTTTGTGTTTTAGATGCTTAAGTTGATTAGAAATGCTCTCCACCATGATTGATAGTGTATCAATCTTCACAAGCATTTGAACATGTGGTGGTCGTGGACAGCCAGCTCTTGTCGGTACTGATATAGAATTTAGGTGGAATAGATGAAAGAAACAAAAAGACGGAGAGAGAAACAGAAAGAAGAGAAGAGAGAACAAAAGAGACTAGAGAAGTTTCAGGGAAAGAATAGGTAACAGTTAGATCAAAGAATATGTGCATCGCACTTCTGTCACTAACACTCTATCTAGATTCAGCTGTCTAGAATACAACTACGTCCCTTATTTATAGGCAGCTACCAAACAGCTATGAACTAACAATAGCTGACTGACTTACTAACTAACATCCTTGCCTTATTTTTATTTACACATCAATAACACCACATTAACAGAAGCAGTCTGTGTGGGATTTACATGGAAGGAAACTGTGAGAGAGAGCGGTAGAGATCATGTCCATGAACCACAGACACACCAGAAATTAACTACAGGCTATGAAAACATCTGGTATTTTACCTTAAAACCAATTGATACTAAATGAAATTGCTCAGTAGGTATGTAAACTGCATCCAAGTAATTGAACCTACTATGCAGAACTTTCCAAGGAAGGAAACTACAACAACTATGGAAACAACAGGGATCTCATCCACATACCATAGAAGCAAAGAAAATAAGTTATAGGTTTGATGTCATGTTAGATTTCTTCTTAAAGCTGATTAGCATTAGTGAATTTCCACAATAGGCATATAAATTGCATCCCAGGACATGAGGGAAGCAATGAGACTTTCCAATGGCCCAAATGTGTTTGAGACAATTTTCCTTTCCTTTTATGCGAAGTTATAGTATGGTCTAGGACCATCATATACCATACAGTCCTGGTCAATCTCCATTTCACATACAGCAGCGATTTTTTCAATTTACGAGAAAGAGTTTATAAATCTCAGCCAAGCTTCACGCGGAGATTGGTCAGCACCATAGAATTCACACATGGTGATCACGGATCATGCAATAATTTCTCCACTTTCTTGCCAAATATGGGAACATAACATAAGAAACAGGACTTCCAAGTGATTTAGAAGCAATGATCTCCTCAGCTTAAAGATAAAACTAACTAAAAAACGACTCCCCGTTGCATTTAAACACAAAAATAGCACTCCCTAGACGCTGAATAAAATTCACACTTAAGAGGCTTGCAAAACACAGTTCATCACAATCACACGCATCAATCAAATCACGACAATAGAGACCTAGGGAGCTACAATTAACTCTTTGATCGCCACGGAAAAAGCGAGAAAAGTATTAACAAGGACGATGATCGATGAAAACGGAACTAGTTCATTCAATCGCGCAAATAAAACTAAAATTACACCAGAAGAATAAGACAACTAACCCATTTACGAGGTGCGGGACTCCAATCCATGCCGAGAGGCAGCGGTGAAGTTCCATCGTGCCTGTGCTTCGGAGGACTTCGTCTCTGCATCGTATTCCGTCGTCAAAGTCAAGAATTGGCTCTCTGTGTCTACAATTTGAAGATCATAATATTATAATCCGAGTTCAGCGACGGGAATTGGAATTTTGATGCGAAGTGAAAGTGAGGGAATCACTGAGAACTAGGGTTCGGGCGATTGGATCGGACAAGATGGAATACTTGCCGTCGTGGGTACGACGGAGGGGCGCACGTTAAGAGTAAAAGCGGCAACGTGGCTAAGAAAAGCCGCGAGCACAGTGCGTTTGTTTATGTAGTGTGTACACACGTGTTTAGTCCAATGAAAAACGCACAATTCAAGTGGTGTTATTGTTGTGCTCTGTCACTGTAGGTACAGTATAGTGGGTTTGCTTTGGGCACAAACGGTGAAACAAAAGAAAAAGGGTATTTAATCTCTACATCATGGTTTCTTTTTCCTGTTTTATGAAGTGAAATATATTTTAAATCCAATAAGCATATCTTTAAATCCGTTTTACGAGTAATCTAAGAAAATATATCTTAGATCTTATAATTTATAATGTATTTTTAATTCAACGATATAATTCAAATTTATGAAGTAACTATATTTTAAATCATGTAATTTGAGAAGTACTTTAAATTACAAATTTTAGAATATATTTTGATTTTTATTATATAATCTAAAATATATTTTCAATATTTTGAATTTCGAAATATGTTTTTGCACAATTCAAAGTAAATGTTTGTATTACATGATCCGGAAGATTTTTTACTCTGCATAATTTAGATTTTTTTTTTCACACAGAAATCACGTGCTAAAAGAAATTTACAAAAAAGAGTAAGTAAAAAAAATATAATTAAACAATCACACCTAACTGTCTTCTGACAAATTCTTCTTTCACCCCCGTACCCTCTTCCTGCACCCACATATAATTTTTTTATTCCATAACTGCCTTCATGAAATTACATAAATACCATTCCCTTTGTTTTTTGAAATTGTGAACCGGATGGAGGTGCATCCGGTTCTCATTTAAAAAAAAAAATACAAACCGGACGACTCCATCCGGTTCTCAACCCAGCAGATTGAAAAATCCTCAAATTCGTCGTCGACAGCCCTCCAAATCCCAAATCAACTACTCTAATCATCAATATCACCTACTAATTGCTAATAAACATCACAAATTGGTTACATAATGCTTCTATGAAGGATTAATTGAAAGATTTTGAATAACGAAGTAACGGAAGTCGCGAATGGCTTACCTAAACCGGATGAAGGTTCTCTTAACCGGATGGCTAGCTAACGAAATGGCTGAAGGAAGTATTTGGCTCACTAGCACAGCGGGAAGAGCTTTGGACGATGTTTATTAGCAATTAGTAGGTGATATTGATGATTAAAGTAGTTGATTTGGGATTTGGGGGGTTGTCGACGGCGAATTTGAGGATTTTTCGATCTGCTGGGTTGAGAACAGGATGGGGTAGTCCGGTTTGTATTTTTTTTTTTAAAATGAGAACCGGATGCATCCCCCATCCGGTTCATAAATTCAAAAAACTGTAAACCAGATGGCCTGGTCATCCGGTTGTCAAAATTGACAACCGGATGACCAAGCAATCCGGTTTACAGTTTTTTGAAATTGTGAACCGGATAGGGGGTGTATCCGGTTCTCATTTTCAAAAAATTAAACCGGATACCCTGATCATCCGGTTGGGAGGGGTTTTATTAAGATAGGGGTATTTATGTAATTTCATGAAGGGCAGTTATGGAATAAAAAAAATTATATGGGGGTGCAGGAAGAGGGTATGGGGGTGGAGGAAGAATTTGTCCTGTCTTCTTCTTTCAAACACCATCACCGAGGGGAAAACCAAACGGAAACGGGCTGGGCTTGAATTGACCATGCATGACAGCACAATTTTCTTGTTACACCCCCAGCATCCCAAAAATTATTTGATGGACAAAATTACATTTTATTTTGAGAAATTTGAGAAAATATTTCACAAATGTATTAAAAATAATTAGAAGAAAGACCTGGGAGTAGAAAAAATATCTATATTTATCTCAGGTAAAAAGGTTTAGAAACATTTTTATATAATGGTGTGCCTAACAGAGAAAGGGTGAGAATAATTAACATAATATACTCTTAAAAATTGCAGAATAGGAAGTTTCTCCTCTTCATAAATTATTCCAATAGTGTTATCATTATGTGCAATTGTTTTTTTCAAGTGAACCTTAATTTATAAAATGACGAAATATTTCACAAAATTATACATTTTTAATTGATAATTAATTTAGATCTTAAAATTATAATAAAGATTAAATTAGTTCTTGAAATAAATAAAATGAAAAACAGCATTTAAATTTATAAATCACCCATCAATTTACTCATTCAATTTGTAATAATTAAATAAAATGGATCCTAATCATTAACGTCTAATGACTCTATTTTTCTCCTAAATGTATGTTTACGTTTAGTAAGTGAATTAAAAAAATTAAGTATAATTAAGCCTTTAAAATTAGGATTCATTTGTTTTATTGGTATGACTTTGGGACTAGCTTAGTCATAATTTAGAATTTGTGAATATTTCTACCATCGAACTTTATGATAAATAGAGGTTTTATAAATATTTCACATATTTTATGTTTTGATCACCATACTTTTATCTTTAGTATTGAGAATGAAGGTTTGAAAATTACAAATGAGTGAGTAAGCAACAAATGTAATAATTGGAGTTTTTTTTTTTCGCGTTTTAAGTAATTTAAATATGTTTTGTTATAATTGTTTTACATGTAATTGAATAATCTACATCTTTTAGTGATTTTATTTATTTTAAACATCCATTTAATTTTCTGTTATAGTTTTAAGGATTAAATTTAATATTCATATATGATTTAAAAATCTTTTTATTTAATAATTTCAAGTGAATTCTACATAATGTTAACTTTTGTAGTTTACTAAAAAAAATTAAAATAAATCTTTTCAAAATCATTTATATATATATATATATTAACTTATAGAATTTTTTATATAAGTTTTTTTAACTTGTATATATTAGGTAATTTTAAGTTATAAAGAAGTTAATTTTAATTTTAATTTTCTCCTGGAAAGACTTATGGAAAAACTCGTCCAAATAAGATTAAAACACATATGAGACTTGAATCCCATTTTGAACAAGGGCAATTTTCATGCAATATGCTTAAATAAAATTTAAATTACTTTTATTTCAGACTAACTTATTTTCAAAAATTTTATTTAAATAAAAAAGTTACTCTTATTAAATTAGAATTTAGATTTCCTTATTTTGATAAAGTGTTTCCCTTATCATTAAATAAAAAATAGTTTAATATTAAATAATAGTTCATATTAAAAAAATTAACTCGTGATCCATTCAATTAACAAGGGTTGAGATTATTTTTTTACCAAAATTTTTAAAGATTTTTTTTTTAATTTATGATGATAAAGATTTTCTTTTATTAATGTCAATTGAAACTATTTTAATTTTAATTGACATCCATCACAATTATTTTGTATGACGTTTGGATATTTTTTGGAGAAATTTTAACTGATGTTGACAATAAAAGTTTCAAGCTAACAACGGTGAAAAAAAAAATCATAATCAAAATGGTTGAAACTTCCTTCCATCGACATTAACTTTTTTTTTTTACCAAATTTAGACAAAAGATAACACTAATTTCGTAAATAAAAAACAATTTTTGGAAATACCAACAAAAAAAGTAACTGCTATAATTGATAAACCAAATTTAGCTGACTTTGCCATAAAATAGTCTTATTGAGGAATTGTGATTAATGTCAATATATAAATAAATGTAGCCTACACTGACAGAAAAAAAATTATAGTTAATATTGATAAAAAAAATCTTATCGTATATTAGTAAAAAAAAAACAAAAAGTCACCAAACATTAATTGAAAAACAATGTTAATAATATTAATTGAGATCAACTAAAAATAAAAACAATTGATGCCAACATATACAAAATTTGTGTATCAATAATGAATAACGTAGTTAATGATAAAAAAAAAATTACAACTCATGTAAGTTTTACATTAACCTGTATCGACAAAAACAAAAACCTTAACAATATTAGTAGAAAATCATCATGATTATTTCAAAACAAATTTCCGTTAATAAACAAAATATAATCACGCTTCAATCTTAGCCAAGTTTAGAACACTCGATCTAAATTAACTTAATACGTTTTACTTAAAGTCAAACCAAAAAGAAAAAAATGACGATAATAAACATATACTAAAATAAATAATTATATAAATTTATAATAAGCTTAAGTATGGGTCCGCGTACCTGAATTTATATTTAATTTACTGGTTTTCTTCTGTTACTTTATGTTTTAGAATTTAGTTAATATATTGTACTTACATGTATCTGATACCATTCCGATAATTTACAAAATTAGTTATCATCGCCGTTAAAAAATAATAAAATTAGTTATCGTCAATATAATAATTAATAATTATATCAAAAGTAGATTTCTTTACTAAGTTATTTTCTATTATATATAATATATAAATTTATTTATATTTAGAGATGTTAAAATTTTCGATAATATATATTGTTTTTTCAGTTTGTAACTGGTTCCTACACCTTTTGATGGATATGCCTTGTACCATCTATTATTATTAATCTTATATTTTCAAATCATCTTATATGATAAATTTGTTACATTTCTTTATAGTCTTAATTTACTTATATAATTTACAATGTTTATACTTTAATCACTGATTGAAAATATTCAAACTTTATGGTTTTTATCTATCATTAGCCGATATTATTTCAACCTAAGATTTACCTATGTATTAGCTTTTGTTTTATCTTCTTATAACTATTTTTTATTTAAGTTTATTATTTTGTTTACAAAAGAGTATTTTTTTAAATATCTAATATAACATCTCAAAATTTACCACCAAACTAAATATAAACTTATTAATTCTATAAATATACTTATTTACAAAATAAAGAAATAAAAATCTTTATTTTTATTTAAATGATACTGTGATGTATGTAGATATATATACTCGTATATATAACAAACAAGAAAAATAATAGCTAATTAAAAGAAAATTCTGAGATAAAAAATAAATAAAATAAAATTGTTATATTTATAATTCATATATAAAAAGTTATATATGGACTACTAAAATTTCATTTTTATTTCAAATATCATTATCAGACATTATATAAACAATACATGGATCTATACATATGATAATGACATACCTCAAACGAATAGGTAATTAACATATCGTTTTTTAAAATACTCGTATTAAGTCACTTATTACTATAAACTAATATCTAATGCGACTTAGATTATCAGTGATTCTAAGAGAAGACAAGTATACACATCCAATATTGTATGACTATAAGCATTACAATGTGTATCAAAAATAACAAATCTACATTATCCTAAATATATGATCTCAATCTCATACACATTTCATCATTTACAATAATATATATATTTTAAAAATTTCATAATTCACGTAATTTTGATCTCTTTAATATTAAAAATAACATTTTAAATATCACATTATCAAAATCTAATATCTCAACAATTTCAAATAATATATATTCTATCACATTTTTACAATAAAACTTCATTACCCAATATACAAATTCTTTAACTTACAATAAAACTTCGTCATCCAATATACAAATTTTCTAACTTAGGATACTACAAAAGATTTCATAATTAGTTTTGTTTTATATCAATCATTTATCTCCAATACAATTCTTCAAAATCTAAACAGTGTTATAATCTAAATTCTAAGAAATTAAAATAAATTATCTAAATATAATAAAAATTAAATATATATTAAAGTTAAATAAAAAAATTATTTTTCTTAAGTGACTTGCTAAAATTGGTGACAAAACATAAAAAAAAAATTGATAACAAGATATCTTTAAAATAAATATAAATTTTATATTTAAAAATTTGATTGAATAAAAATTATTCTTAACTTCTAAACTGTGATAAGATTTATAAATAAATTAAATAGGAAAGAGAGAGGGGAAAAGAGAGAAAAAGACATCGAAAGAGAGTGGCATGGGACGGTTTACATCTAATCATATGTCAATTACACATAACACGTTCTAGTAAATAAAAAAAATCATTTAATACAAGTTTACATTCCCGATCGATCAATCATAATTGAAAAAACTATCGATCATTTTTTTTATCATTTGTAATATTTTATTTTAAAAATAAAATACGTCAAGAAAATTAATTGATTTACACAAATATGAGATAAATATAAAAAAAAAAAATACATAGTTATGCAATCTTTAAAAATATTAGACCCTGACAAGTGTGGGTCCTGGTCATTCACACACAGGAAAAACATTGAAAGCCCACATTCATTGTTAAGTCACTTCAAGAACACGTAAGTTAAACTATATTACAATCAAATCCCAAATTTTGTGACATGAAAATATAAATTAAACATCTTAACTAAAGTTAAGTTGTAAGTTTTTTTTTTTTTCCTTAAGTTAATAACGTTTTGCAATTTTCAACCGACAAAGGATAAGATTTTATAGATTTAAAGAAAGATAATCAATTTTAATACTTAGTTAATTATTATAAGAATTATTAAAATTTCATCATTTTAACTAAAAAGAATTAAATAAAATCTACCCATTTTTTCATTTTTATAATTTTATGACGGAAAGACAAATAATTTCCAATTAAAAAGTAGAGTAATTATGTGAAATAAGAAAAATTAATTGAAATAACTTGTTTTGAAAAACAATTTGCAAATAATGATTGTAAATTTAAAGCAATCTAAGAATAAAATATAAAAGAATTGCAGAAATTTAAAGCCAGACAAAGGTTTGATTTTCAATATCACAATCTTGACGATACCACCACAGAACATGTCTCCTCCAATCACGCTAAGGTACACACACTCGTCAAAACTAATGCAATTCAACTTACAAATAAATAGCGTTTACTCTGATTTTGCCGAATTCCTCATACTTCACGTTAAACAGAGCCTCAATTTACATCTTCATCTTCAAACATTCTGGGACATGTTTTTACTTCCAAACGGGGCCCTTCAACGATACTTGAGAAAGAGCCAAAAAAACCAAAACACAAAAATACATTGGATCATAATGAAGGAGATTTATTGCTTTGTATAACTCCAAGGGTGAAGTTTATCTTCTTCTTGGGAGCAAATGAGAGATGCCAGAATTACCACATCATGCATAGAATAGAAGAAGCTAGTGATGAAGAACCTTTTGTTTGAAAAAAACGAAATGAAGAATAAATTAGGATAGTGACGAGTGCAAGAGGTGTTCAAAGCAGATCATCTCATTGATTTTCTACAGCTTTCTTGAACCGTTTGATCTGTGACATGGGAGAAAGTTTAGAAGGTGATTAACACAGTTCAAGAAAGCTGTGGAAGATCATGAAGAAAACCATTCATTACTTCGTAATAGACATCACTTTCTTAATTAGCTTTATCGATAGAGAAAGAGGAGAGGGATTGAGTGATTGAGGTAGCTGGTTTATGTGAACCACGCATGAGGAATCTGAACAATTTTGGTTTCGGTGCGTTATTTGTTGGCACTTTTGGTATAGGGTTCAATGAATTTACTATACTATCATGCTGAGTTTAAAGTCAAATTAACGTAAAAGATATATTAATGTGTTCTTCATTTGGATTTTTGACATTAGGAATAATTGAATGTTATTTATTTGCCAATAAAAAGACACATGCCAATGTAAAGTAACTTGTATTCTTTCCTTTTTTCTTCAAAGAAGAAGTGTTCCTTTTGTAAATACTAAACCTATTGTGCTTGAAAAAGACTTTTATGGAAATTATTAATGGGACTGAGTCAGTTTGTTTTGAGTTTTTTTTTTTTTTTTTTTTTTTTTTTTTTTTTTTTTGATTATGAATCACCTTTACAAATATAAAATATTTTTATTTTAAAAGTAAGTATATTGTTTTAATAACTTTGAAATCAATAATATATATTTTTGTGCATTCCCTTTTCTTACTTTAAGAACAAAATAAACACAAAAAGACAAAGTATGATACTATTCACTTTTAAAGTATATAATAAATACATTTGGGGTGGTTATTAATAATATCTTAAGAAATTTAAAATTATTGATACCATAAGCGAAAGTCGAGATTAATGATAATTTATACATTTTATAAATATAAATTTATAACAATTATATATTTTTTAAAAACTATGTAAAATAAGTTTTTAAAAATGATCAACGATATAACTTTAAAATTTTCAGAACACACGTTTAAACATTTACCAGATAAAAATTATTTTTAATTAAAAAGATAAAACAAATGAATTCTAGAACTTATTAGATCGATACGTCGGGGTATCCATCCAAAACTAGTGAAAATTGCATTTTGTCTTATATGATTGTGTGTCGATAATGGAAAATGACGTTTAATTTATTACCCTAGTTTGATTTTATTTTTTCTTTTAATTTTTTAGAAAGCTATAGGTTTTTTTTTTAGTTTTATTAAGTTTTGGGTTTTTATTTGTTAAAATAAAAATATAAAAAAACTTTATTTTTGTATTAATTAGATTAAATAGTGAAACATAGTAAAATAAATTTTATTAGAATAAATAATCGATTCAATACAAAAAATATTTACATATTTTTTAATACAATAAAAAAAGAATAATATTATTATATTTAGTTTTGTTTAAAATTAAAGATATATTTATAATTAAATATGTTTCTTTATAAGTGTCACATATATTTATTCAAAAAATTAATATTAAATAAAATTTTTATATTAAAATTATTTTTCTTATTATTGTATTAAAAACAAAATATATCAATATTAATTTTATTGATTATTTGTCCATTTTATTATAATAAAATTGTATGATATTGAATAGAAAGACAAATAAAATTTTGTATGAAAATATTGAAGATAAAAAAACATTGTAAACTTAAGCCCCACACCCTAGAAAAGTTAGCGACATAAGTTGGATTATCAAATAAATTTTTAAATTAACTGATAAGTTATAAATTAACTTAAAAATATACCAAAACATATTATATCAAATTACTCTAAAAAAACTCGTAAAAAGTACTACTAACATATGCAAACGTAAGTATATATTTGCTTGGATTATTTTAAATAATTGCTTTTTTTTTTTAAAAAAAACGTTTATAAAAAAAGTTGAATAAAAAATGTATAAATTAAATTATTTTTAATCCGATTGTGTGTTTATATTCTGTAAATAATATAATTCCGAAAAGTATTACATTGCCCACAATTGCATCATCAATTTTATATTTAATTTAATTTTAAATATATAAATTAATATAAGTTTTTTCTTTCTTATATAAATTAATTTAAATATTTTAATTTCAAATTTTTAGTTTGTATGAAATAATTTAATTTTACCTATGAGCAAAATTTATTTTTAAATATACATTTTAAAATTGAAATTTTAATATTAAATTTATGAAATCAAACATATCCAATTTTAAATATGGAAAAAATTCCTTTGAAAACGGCAGAAAATTTACCCCCTTATAAGCGTGATGTGGCATGATATCATTACGTAACTAAGGGTAATGTTGTTTTTCATAATGAAATAAAGAAAATATTTGGTGTGAGTTTACCAAGAAGAGTGTTTAAGCGAGTGTGTGAGATTGAGAGTACAAGAAAGTGAAATAGGTAGATTTAAAAAGAATCTTAAAAAAAAAAATACTATAATAAAGTTATAATAAAGTTGTATTGTCAAAATTATTAAAGAAAAAGAAATGTTTAAATGACAACAAAACAAATAAGATAATCGGCAAACAGACAAGAACCAAAGATGTGAAAATGGATAACATGCCATTATTTAAAACGAAAATCATCTACAAACTATTTCACTTTATTTCATCGCTTTATCAGAAAACTGACACCTATCAACAACCATTGTTCCAAAAGATCACCTCTAAAGTCGTCACCAAACCATCACACTCCAACACCCACAATAACACCTATTCATCCTACTAATTCTCTTTCCAATTCAAGAATCCTAAAACTCAATTAAAAAAATCCTTTCTTTATCACAGCATCTCAAACTAAAAAGTTATTTGTTTTTTTTGCCAACTTACAGCCACTGAAGATTGTCATCTCACTTGTTGGTGTGAGAACATTAAACCCCATTAAATATTTCATAAATTAAAAAAAATTGTTAACACACCTCCATTACAAGGGTCATTCTACAATGTCTTGAATCTATTTTGTTGAAATTCCACGTCACATCACCGTTTAGATCTTCTTATATTTTTTACTCTAATTGAATAACCTTATAAGACTCGTACTCTTATTGAAGTTATAATTAGTTGTTGACAGAAATATATATTTTAAAGATAGAAAAATAATTTTTTATTCTTATTTTATTTTTATTTTTATTTTTTATGTCATATTAACGTACTCGAATAATAAGAAAATCTTATTAAACACATTTTTATCTTATGAGTAGTGAATGATTTGCAATGGAAACGTTCTTTAATAAGAGTTTGCAATGGAGATGTTCTTAAATAAGAGTAATCCACATGCAGTTATTAACACTTGTTACACGAATATTGATACAGAGAATATAAAGAAACAAGACCAGAAGAAAGAAATATGAGAGAGATGTTCTTCTTAAAAGTATTTATCAAAAATTCCACATTAAGTAATTAATATGAAAAAAAAATATTATGAAATTACTGTAAAAACGAGGAAGAGTTTATTTAAAAGTTATTACTAAAATTCAATAAGTTTCTTCTAAGAGATATGAATAATTATGTGATGAGAGGTTTAAAATTGGCAATTTTCTCAACACATATAGAAAAGTAGAAAGAGGATCAAGAGAAGAGAGGGAAAAGGGATATTAAGGAGGGAGAAAAGATTTTCCTCAATTTTTAGGATTTAAGTTTTTGAAGGTATTCTTTTAGAAAACAACATATCTAAAAAAAATTGTCGTTTTCAATTCTCGAAAAGAAAAAATACTTTTTTTTAACTATTTTCTCATTTCATAATTTATCAATTTATTTTGTTGTGCACTTTTTGATAGATTTGCAAAGATAACACTATCTTCTCAAACGAGTTACAAGTGCAAACCCTCTATCGGTGATCAACATTCAAAAAGAAAAAAAATAACCACTGGGTACAAATACGGACATAGTGATGAAATAAGACAATATTTCATGATACACAGGAGCTAGGAGACAAACGAAGGCAAAGAAGCTTGCCCATTCAATAATTCCACTATAGAAAACCGATACAACAAACATTAATAAACAACAACAGTACGAAGAACACACAAATTAAAACAAGGACAGTTGCGAAACAAATGACTATATAGACAGTACATGAATTATAAGTGCATGGTGTCTAAACAATGATCTGAGAAGTGAAAACCTAATTTGAATCCTAGGGGCACTGGAAGCCAGGAGGCACAGTTTTTTGACAAGCACTAAGGATTGCGCTTAGCGTGACAGGCACATTCAAGTTGATTCCAAGCACATTGGCCTTAATGGCAGTGCAAAGGCAAAGCGCAGCTTCCAAATCCATCAAGTCCTTAAGCAAAGCGCAACAGTCGCTGGTAGGAGGAGTTCCCACCACAATGTTCACAAGTCCCAAGACCTTAGCACAAACACCTAGCTTTAGGGTGTCTTTAGGGCATGAAGCTTTTGGTGATGGAGGTGGAGGAGGGCAACCACCCGAGGGTGCGGGCTTTGGAGAGGGTTTGGGTGTGGGCGGTGTGGGCTTGGGAGTGGGTGTGGGCTTGGGAGAGGGTTTGGGTGTGGGCGGTGTGGGCTTTGGAGAGGGTGGGCAATCGGCCTGATGAGTGAATGAAGAGTGAGAAATGAGAGAGAGCACCAAAATGGTGGCGAGGAGTTTGTGGGAAGCCATGGAGAAGGAAACTAAGAACGTGGCATGCAAGGTTGATGGTGAATGAGAAGGGGAAGGGACGTGGAGGTATATAAAGAGAAATGGAAAGACGCGTGTCAGTGAAAATCTGATGGAAGAGTGTGATAACGCTTCCAGTTGTATGTTTTTGTAAGCTTGTGAACTAGTGGGTTGCAGCATCTTGGTTCATTATTATAGATATTATCTCTCTCTTAATTCTTACCCTTGTTAGAAACTTAAGCTTTGTATCAAGAAGGGAATGTTTCACATTGTTTGTGGACTATGTTTATTTTGATGCACCCCACATCACTCTGCAATATCTCATTCCGCGGGAACTGATAACATTTCCATGGCTGTTCATCACAAACGCCACAGAATCACAGATTCAAAATTTGGCATTCGTGGCTTGTGTGAATTGTGGAAGAAGTAAAAAATGGCTTCATTATATATAATTTACACTTTCAGTACAGAACAAAGTTCAAAGTGTACTTAGATGAACGATTTGATAATATTTTTCATGCCTCCACCTTCACTGAGTGGTTGCAATCAAGTGCGCAAAAAATCCAGAGATAAAACTTGAATCACCCGATATATTTATTGAAAATAAATAGATAAATTCTCTTGTCTCACTACTTTCTCTAATATTTCGTTATTGAAAAAGCATTAAACGTGTGTTACGCTTTTTAAGGAATTAAATATATTCAATGTTTTATAAAATAATGGAAAGAGTTGCAGGAGGAAAATTTTTCTTGTCACACTTTTTTGAGCGTAAAATTACCAGTGCAAGCTCATAACAGACGCTTTACAGATATATATTTCTATCTTAATATAGACTCAGTTTTATGAGAGGTAGTTTCAACATCTAAATAAGAAGCATGCAGAAAATATTTAAGAAATTCCAAAAAACAATAATAAAAGGACATAAGTTGTACAGAGATATTTGCTGTGTTTTTAGCAATTTCCAGCCTGTAAGTAACGAGCAAGGGAAATTCAGTGAGAAAGATACTCGATGAAGAAAGAATTGAAAAGGAGAAAAAGTTGATGTGATATGTAAGATAAAAAGACTAGAATAAAAGAGAAATACATTATATCTTGATATGTTATTTACAGTATTTGTATGTTTAATTGTAATTATTCATCAAATTGTTGGAATCAAGTTAAAAGTACATTGATACGGAATTCCTTAATTTTATGCTTAATTTTTATTAAGAGGAGAATGAAAAAGAAAAGAAAATAATATAAAAAATTACATTAATAAAATTTCAAATTATATTCATAGTAATATTTACAAATATCTTTTTATTAAATCTTATATTAAATATAAAACCATCACATAAAAAAAAATAAGATCGTTAAATCTATGAAAAAAATAAAACAAATTAATTTAAAATAAAATAAAATAAACATATGAACAAAATTAAGAAAAATCATATTAAGAGTAAGAAAAAGTTTATCATTTATAAGCAAAATAATAAAAACTGAAATTCACGAACCTTTCGGAATTTATCTCTTAGCTTAAAGTGTATGTATTAATATATATGATTTAGAATAAAATAAAACAAATAAAAACTGAAATTCCCTAACCTTTCGTAATTTATATTTTATAACTTAAAATCTATGTATTAATATATGTGGTTTAGAATAAACTCTGATAATATCTTAACAAATAAGTTTTAAATCTAACTTACATTTATAAAGTCGTTTAAAATTAAAATCTACTAATATAATTGATTATGTTTTTTAACTAAGTTTTTTATTTAAATTTTTTCTATTAAGCAGAAAAGTTTAATGACAAATCAATTTTTTTTTAAGTCAAATTTTGTTCTTGTTACTTTTAGTCCATATAAACAGGACTGATCAAGACACCCAGAATTAAATATTAGAATTTGATTTCTTTTTCACTTGATAAATGAAATATTTTTCACATACATTAATCAGTGAAATTATGACTTGTGTGGATTTAAAAAAAATGCATGAGCATTTAATTAACCAAAACTAATATTGGTAACAAAACACATTAAATACATTATCATTTATTAAATCAAAAGAAACTGAGTAAGGCGATTAATAGGTGTCAATAACATCATAGGCACATGTCCCATTGCCATCAGTTTACACGTAGTAGCATAAGGATAACGAAATGAGGCCACATCACATGCACTACGGAAACTCTACACTCTTCAAATCCACCGTGAAAAAATGACATTTTCGTCACAAGCATTAATCCATTTTTGTCGAACTTTCTTTTTCTTCTTGTTGTCTCATCATTTTTTACGGTAACAAACAAGAATGACATACATATTTTAAAAATGTAATTTATAAATTAAAAAAAATACACAAGTAAATAGTGGAAATAATTTAAATTTATATAGAAATTAACATAAAATATATAATTTTAGGCTTGGATAAAAAAATTAAATTCAATTCCATAATTTTGAAGACAATTATGCAACTCCCAAAAAATAAGAGAAGAAGAAAAGTTACATGATAAAAAGTATAAGAGAAGAAAGAAAAAATAAAATTAAAAGAAAAGTTACATGATAAAAAGTATAAGAGAAGAAGTGAAATTTTATAATTGTGAAAGTAACAACCATGAAAAAAAATATATCATTTACTGTTTAAGATTTAGTCAGTTTTAGATTTGGAGTCCTACCTTAAGATCATATATTAGAAGAGTATTACTTTCTCACCTATGGAATAATTAATACAAATAATGTAAATGAGTTTATGTGATTACGTACAAGCCCACGTGTTACACAATAGATCAAAATTTTGCATTGTTTAATGATATAAAAGATATGACTAAAAGCAAGAAAAATATGGATGGACTAATAACATAATGATAATCCAAGACTCTTAAGATTATTACATGCATTTGAATCTACATGATAATAAAACATTACCTAAGTGGATATATTTTATAAATACTTTTATTTAATAAAATGAAAGTAATTTGAGAATGCTTATGTTTAAGTTTAGGTGAAGAAGAGAGTTTATCTTTTTAATATTTTTATCTTAAGAATTAAGTCTCAAGTGATGATTCATTATAATTATTTATCTTATGAAATAGTTTTAGTGAGGTGAGATTTTTTCTAATTTTTAATTCTTTATTGAGTCATAATCTTGGTTAACTTATAATAGAAGTTAACTTCATTAAGGTAATATTTATTTATTAATATTTTTTTAGTCTCATTTTTTCTTTATCTTTATTAACGAATACAAGTTTAATTTTTAGTGAGATCATTATTGAAGAAAATATTATTGCAGGTAATATCATTTGTTTAATAAGGAAGGATAACTGAACCAAGTTGTCATAGAAGACAAAGTGGAAGACATATCTATTATGAGAAAAATTCTGAAAATATGTACAAATTTTCTACTTCTTGAGAGTAAGTAATTCTAAATTGTACTTAAATTAAGAAACTAAGGTTAACCAAATTTTCCATCTCATATGATTTCAATGATCTAACTTAGGTTCAGTTAGACACTTTAAAAGTTGAACATTATGTCTTGGTTTGATAGAATCAAGTGTAATATCACAATCAAATGGATACACATAACTATTAGTACATGTCATGGTTTCAAAATATGCATTTGTTTGAAAATATGCATGAAGGAAAGATTTGTCTCAAACTATTACAAAAACGAGATACATATCAAATTATAAGGATTCCTCTAAGACTTTTGTTGCGACCTAAAAATCACAACGGGTATGGCGGTCCAAATAAAAACTAATGAAAAGAAAGAAATGGAGTCGCCACCATAATTTTTTATGAAAAATTATGGAAAAAACAAAAAAAAATAAAAATAAATAATAAGTCTGCGAAGTAGAAATGAGTTCGGGAGTCGATTACGCGTGGGGAAGGTATTAGCACCCCACAGCGCCTGTCTTAAGACAGTACCTTTAATTAAATAATCAAGATCAAATGTGGTTTTTAGAATATTTATTTTTCCCAAAAAAATATAATATATATAAAGAAAAAAATTAAAAACAAAATAATAATTTTTAAATTAAAGGACCCGACAAGGATTGACCCTGCTCCTACGTATCAACATCCTTAACAGGTGAAGAATTAGGGAATACGTAGTTCTACCAAATTTGAGTTATTTTGAGAAATTTTGAAATTTTATATATTTTTTTTAATTATTATATATTTATTAGTTTGAAAGTTTAATTTCATTTCGACATATCATAAACGCGTTCGGTCTTTTGATAATCCCAAACGAAAATTGAAACTCCTTAAACTAAATTCCGCATAACGCGTGTGGTCATTTAGAACTTAGATCACGGATTGATATTTATTATTATTATTATTTAAAAAAAAATTCCCACATGACGCGAATGATCATTTAGGATTTATTAAAACAAACAAATTTTTTTTATGAAGAATATACTTTTTTTTAAAAAGAATAATCCAATGTTAAAAGATAAAAAAAAATCAATTAAATTAAGGGTGTTTTAGGAATTAGAGAGAAATATGGTGCAGATCCAGAAATATGGATGTGCAATAAGCAAATTCAGCCAAAATAGCTGCAGGGGTATTTTAGGGCTTTCAAGTACTTGTAGGTGCGAATTCTGATTAATGGAGGTGTAGGTAGCAGGCCCAAATCAGCTAGTGGCGAGGGCATTTCAGAAATTTCCAAAAAGTCTGGAGGTGCAAGTCAGAATATGTGGGATGCAGGGAACATTTTAGTGGCTTACAAAATAGGCATTTGAATTTATTTTGGAAGAATGTAACAACAAAATCAAGGTGGTCTAGTTGGTCTAAAGCGCCAGTTTCAGGGCATAGGTTTCACAAAAACTCTCCACTCCTGGCTTGCCACGTGGCAGGCAATTTTTTTATTTATAATTTTAATTCTTTAATTAGTTTCTTCCGTTTTTTTTAAACAATTAACCTTTAATTCTTTAAAAATTCAATTATTATTATTTTTCTTAAAACATTTCTTTTATTTTACCAAGAAACTTCAATTAATTTAATTTAAAAACAATTTTTTTTTTGTGATTAAAGCATCTACAAAAATTGAATAAATTAATTATTAATAAAAAAAATTTATTAGTATATTTTATCCGGACAAAATCAGGTATTAACAACTCTAAGAGTGTTGGCGGGCAATTTAAAAAAGTAAAGGTCATTTTTATCAAAATGAATATAAGAAAATGCAACATGACAATATTTACCTGAAAAAAATAAAGGTCATTTTTATCAAAATGAATATAAGAAAATGCAACCATGACAAGATTTACCAATGATTTCAATAAAGAAATCCAAGACATGGTAGAGATCCATGACTACCATTCATTGGAGCATTTAATTAATCAAGTTTCAAAATCTTATAAATATCAATGTAAAGTTTTAACTTATGGTAAGTTTAAACCCTATTCTCATTCTTCTATCCTTTCTATATCTTCTAAAAAATATTCAAAAAGTTTTATAATATATTTAAATTACGAAAACATTGTTTTTTTTAGTATACAACTAAAAAACTATGATCCTAAAAGAAAGAAGCGAAGTAATATCAAATTATTCTTCTTCACCATACTCTAATCTAATGATGATGAATGTTTTGTGTCCATAAAAAATGACTTATTAATGGTTAGAATAATATATGGTTAGAATAATATATGAACTCGTCTAGAAATATTCCAATGAATGCTAAATATTTTTTCCGTTATAGATGTTTAATCACCTTAATTATTGTTGGAGGGAGTGCACAATATATGAGTCAAAGAAAAAATGAGTTATCAAGATAAGATGATAGCTATTTTGTTTCCTCTTTTAGTTTAGTGCAACCTTTTCATAAATTGTGGAACTATCTTTCCTTTAAACTTTTAATGTTTTACTCATTTTTTCTTACTCTTATCCTTTATGACAAAAAAAAATTTATGAAGATAGATAAATGAAAATAAAAATAAAAAAATGGAAAAGATAAATAGAAGAAATAAAGATCATAAAGAAATATGAAAAAAATCTAAATTTTTCTGTTTTATAAAATTTAAAATCTTACAACTTTAACTATTCAAAATATATTTCCAAATTTATATTTTTTTTGTAAATTCTCTAACTAAATAAAATGTTTCAGTAGACAACACCTCCAACTCTCAAAACAAAGTATTCACTCTCTTATAATTTTTCATCAAAATACAAGATAAAAGTAATTAATTTGATAGTTTTTGACAATTTTAAAAAATGTGTGGTGAAATAGTATATCTTTAAAAAATATAATATAATGTAAAATTATATATTTTGAAATGATAATTTTATTGATATATATATATATATATATATATATATATATATATATATATATATATATATATATATATATGTCCGTGTGTGTGAGAAGAATACATATAGGAGGATGGATGAAGTTAGAGTTACATATTTTTCTTTAATGTATCTATTATAGAGTTACTTGTTGAAGTGGAAAAATAATGATTCAAGATAAGAGTAATTTTTTTTTTCTGTTTTTATTTTGTAGGAGTAAGTGTGTGGTGCTATTTTATAATTGTTGACGTGCAACACTCTATTTAGTTTGTTAGTGTAATTCTTGTATTTAGTTTGTTAGCGTAATTCTTGTTAATGTGTATGCGTTGTTGGCTTAATTTTATATTAGTGAACTTCATTGTGCTTAAATACTGATCACAGGTAATCTTAATATTTTTACTTGCTTTTACCTTGTGATCTTCACACACCATATTTGTAATTTCAAAATTTAAATTTTTTGAGGATTGATTTTAGAAAGTTAGTCTAAGTGATTCAAGTTTTGACTATCTCTCTTAGAATCGTAGTCAAAAGTGATAATGATTTTGCTATATTGTTGCTCACGCTCTTTTGTATTTTTTCTCACTAAATTTAGCACTAATGCCTTCGGCTTTGGAAAGCTTATTCTATGAGATTTAGGTGTTGTGGTTGGTTATCTGTTTCGCTTTCCAGCGACGTATAACATTCTTCTTCTTCTTCTTCTTCTTCTTCTTCTTCTTCTTCTTCTTCTTCTTCTTCTTCTTCTTCTTCTTCTTCTTCTTCTTCTTCTTCTTCTTCTTCTTCTTCTTCTTCTTCTTCTTCTTCTTCTTC